>OFMI01000058.1_pt1 | contig 97513 bp, 106 predicted proteins | sample 1541741 | NCBI WGS metagenome assembly OFMI01 (sample SAMN04209219, study PRJEB22552) | human gut metagenome | biome: gut; material: feces | host: Homo sapiens | place: USA: Oklahoma | reverse complement strand
AGAAGCAACAGAAAGATCCACCGTAATCCTATCAGAATTACGGTGGATCTTATGGCAAATGACCCTAATTGTGATACAAATGAACCCCTTTCGGCGTTAGGGGGTTCAGTTTGCATCAAGGGGGTTCACTCCGAACCGAGAGGGGTTCACTCTGTCCACCTCAAAAGCAAAGAACAACTCAACTGCCGAGCGAACTAATCCTGCGGAGGTAGCAGCTCTTTTATTGCTACCCGCAGTTCTGTCCCAACTTCATATCCTTCATTCTGATAATGAGACTCAAGCGTTTTATGGTAGAAAATTAAAGAAACGCTGCAGTGTGAGGATTCCTCCAATGCTGACATAAGACGTTTCCCTATGCCAGCCTTCCGGTTTTTCTCTTTCACAAACATAAACTGCGGGTACAAGGTATCGCAGAGAACTCCGCCATATATAAAACCGACAAGCTCTGTTCCCTCATATGCGACAAAGCAATTATCCCGGTACTCTTTATAGCGTAGCAAAGCCCCTGTTGTCGCTTTAACTTGTGGAGAATACCATTCTGAATCATCACACAGATTACCGAATTGCGGTATATCAGAGAGCTCAAACTTTTTAATTTGAACGGAATCCTCCATACGTTTTGCACTCCTCAACTCCGCACCCGCACCCTACCTTAAATAGAAGGGCACTATCTACAGTGCTTATTTTAGCATAGCCCATCGCACAGTTCCACCCTTATTACAACAGAAAGCCCACAGGCCGATAAACCTGTGGGCTTTGCGCTATTCTGCAGTCAGGCCGTAATCTCATGCTCCGTCTGGAACTTAAAGGTCAGCCGCCCGTCACGGTGAACAGTCACGGTGTCGATGACCGTGAGCCAAAGCCGGTCATCAAACTCCGTGAGGGACTCTCCGTACTCCGCCAGTTCGAACATAAAGCCGCCAATGTCCTCGGCCTTGGCTTCCCGCTGGGCCTTTTCCGCCTGGAGTTTCTCCAGCTTGGCTTTGGCGGTTTCGTACCGTTCTGCCAGACCATTGTAGCGTTCCAGATAGGCGGCCTGATCCTGTGCGGTGGTGGAATTCTCCTCAATGCACCGCTTGGTCAGCTCGGCCACCACCTCCATTTCGGAAAGAAACGCCGAAATCCCGCTGTCCAAGGGGCCGGTATCAGTAAGCGCCGCCTGCATGGTGCGGCACTCATCCAGCAGCTGCTCTTTGTCCGCCACCAGCGTATTAAAGGCATCCAGGAACCGGGCCTTGATCTCCTCCTCGGTCAGGTGCGGTGTCTGGCACTTTTCTTCGCTGGTGAACTTGCTGTTGCACCGCCAGATGGTGCGCCGGTATTTGTCGGTGGAATGCCAGACCTTTGAGCCGAAGTAACCGCCGCAGTCTCCGCAGACCAGCCGGGAAGAAAAGATGCTGTTGCCGCTGTAGCTGCGCCCGATGGCTTTCCTGCGCTCCAGCTCTCGCTGCACCAGCTTCCATTCGGCGGGATCGATGATGGCCGGGTGGCTGTTCTCCACATAGTACTGCGGCACCTCGCCCTCGTTTTTCTTCTGCTTCTTGGTGAGGAAATCCACCGTGAACGCTTTTTGCAGGAGGGCATCGCCCTTATACTTCTCGTTTTTCAGGATGCTCTCCACTGTGCTTGCAGCCCACTTTTTCTTGCCGGCGGGAGTGGGTATCCCTTCCCTGGTGAGGAGGCTTGCAATGGAGCCGGTGGTCTTGCCGCTGAGGAACAGGCTATAAATCCAGCGGACGGTTTCCGCTTCCTCCGGCACGATTTCCGGCAGCCCGTCAGCCCCCTTCCGGTAGCCCAGGAAGTGGCCGTACGGCAGGCTGACCTTCCCATCGGCGAATCGTTTTCTCTGGCCCCAGGTGACGTTCTCTGAAATGGAGCGGCTTTCCTCCTGCGCCAGGGAGGACATGATGGTAATCAGCAGTTCCCCCTTGCTGTCCAGGGTGTAGATGTTTTCCTTCTCAAAGTAGACCTCCACACCCTTTTCCTTCAGCTTGCGGACGGTCACCAGGCTGTCCACCGTGTTCCGGGCAAACCGGCTGACCGATTTGGTCACAATGAGGTCGATTTTCCCATCGAGCGCATCCCGCACCATTTGGTTGAAGCCCTCGCGTTTTTTGGTGTTCACTGCTGAGATGCCTTCATCTGTGTAGACCTTCACGAACTCCCATTCCGGCTTGGACTGAATAAAACGGGTGTAGTAGTCCACCTGGGCTTCATAGCTGGTGAGCTGTTCCTCGCTGGAGGTAGAGACGCGGGCGTAAGCCGCAACCCGCCGGCGCACCACAGCGTTTCTGGCAAGGTGCGTGATGGGCTGAATGGTGGGCGGGATAACTGTTACGGCTCTTGCCATTTCTCACCCCTCCTTTGCGCCAGCGCCCGCTGCCGGGCCTTCTCTTTCATCTCCGGCGTCCAGCTCTTGGCTCTGGATGTGTACTCCCAATGCCGCGCTACCGTGGAGCCGTCATAAAAATGGAACACCAGGGTCTTGTCCGGGAGGGCATCGATGCTTTGGATCTTCTCCCGGAAAACCGGCTCATCGAACTGCGTCAGGCCGAGAACCTGGGCGGCAAGGTCGTACAGCAGCTTCTCCGGGATTTGGGATGTGCCGCAGGAAGGCAGATCCGTCCGCACCGCAGTCGGGCAGTTCCAGAAATGTCGCTTCCCGCAGGTGCAACGCTTATACTTGCGACCGCACACCGTGCAGGTGATCATGCTGGTAAATGCGGATTTTTTCCAGGGTGACCGAACTGGCGTGCTTTCCCTGAGCTTGACCAGCAGCCGCTGAGCCGCATCAAAGGTAGACTGGTCAATGATGGCTTTGTGGGTGCCCTCCGCATAGTATTGGGGCAGTTCGCCCCGGTTCGGGATTTCCTTTTTCTCCAAGTGGTTATTGCGGTACTGCTTTTGCAGAAGCGCATTGCCCAGGTACTTTTCGTTGGACAGCATCTCCCGGATGCGCATGGCGTTCCACTTGCCACCCAGAACACCGGTGAACCCTCGCCGGTTTAGGTCGATGGCCAGACTGGTAAGGGATGCTCCCTCCAAAGCCCTGCGGAACACCTCCCGCACTACCGCCGCCTTTTCCGGGTCAACGGCCACGCGGCCTTTTTCAATTTTGTACCCGAACAGGAAGCGCAGGTTCACCAGCTCGCCGCGCTCAAAGCCCCGGCGAATCCGCCACTTCTGATTCTCGCTGGCGGAGCGGCTTTCTTCCTGTGCGTAGGAAGCCAGGATGGTCATCATCAGTTCTCCGTCTGCGCTCATGGTGTGGATGTTCTGCTCCTCGAAATAGACGTCAACCCCCAGGGCTTTCAGCTCCCGGACGGTTTCAAGCAGGGTCACCGTGTTCCGCGCAAAGCGGGAAATGGACTTCGTGATGACCATGTCGAGTTTTCCGGCACGGCATTCGGCCAGCAGGTCTTGAAATCCATCCCGGCTGTCCTTGGTGCCGGTAAACGCTTCATCAGCGTACACCCCGCAGTAGAGCCAGCCGGCGTGCTTCTGAATCAGCGCGCTGTAGTAGCTTACCTGTGCGGACAAAGAATGCAGCATGGCATCTTTGCCGGAGGAAACTCTGGCATAGGCCGCGACCCGCTTCAAACTGGGCCGCATGGGTGCGGGGAATGAAATTTGTTGAATGGTTCTTGCCATTCTGTCACCTCCTTGTCCACTGCATATTACCTCTAAAAGTGCTTATTATCCAGCGATTTTGGCGATTCATAGCGGAATATACTACACGAAGATACCCCATGCTTTTTGGCAACGATTGTATCAATTTTGCGGTAGTCATCCTCGCTGATGATGCCCTGCCGGAGCATATTCCGGGCAAGGCTCATAGCGGTCTGATAAGCAGTCAGTCTCTCGCGGAAATCATCCATTCTCACTCACCGCCTTTTTCCGAGCCTTGGCATAACAATCGCGGGAGCAGTAACGCCGATCTCTCGCGCCGCTTTGAAATGTGCGCCCACAATAGATGCAGGTAAAAGTGTTAAGCGTCCGCTTTCCGCCCTTGTCTGGGTGAGCATTCCACCAGGAGATACGGCATGAGTCGGAGCAGAACCGCTTGTGTTTGCGGTGCGGTATTTGGATGATGGGTTTTCCACACATTTCGCAGAAGTCTGGAATAGCGGCGGCATCCTCATTGGCGGGATGGCGGCGGAGATAGGTTTTGACACTATTGACCGGCAGGTCGAGAGCTGCGGCGATTTTCTTGTACCCCAGCCCGTCATGTCTGAGTTTACTGATTTTGAGCTTTTCGGTTTCTGTCATAACTTGCCCCTTTCCGAGAAGCCCTGGACGCTCCTCACCATATGGCCACGGGAAAGGGTAAATATGAGGGGAATAAAAAAATAAAGGGGTGCAGCCACGAAAAATGACTGCACCCCTTCGGCTGGGCGGATATTCAGCTGGGGATCTTCAGCTTCTGACCGCTGTAGATGGTGTCGCTGTCAAGGCCATTAAGGGTCTTGATCTCCTTGTAGCGGACGCCGCTGCCCAGGTACTTCTCGGCAATGCCCCAGAGGGTGTCGCCCTTGACCACGGTGTGTACGCGGTAGGTCACCGCCGTACTACCCGCCGGCGCCAGGTCGGAGACCTGCACCGGGGACATGATGGCGTTGGTGCCGCTCTCGTTCTTGTTGATGACCGCACGGTCGCCGGAAACCTCGTGGACATACCATTTCTGCTTCCGCACCCAGGCGGGGATGGTCTGACCGCTGTAGTACTTCGTCCCGGTGATGGTCACCAGATCGCCGGCCTTGATTTTTCCGCCAGGCTGCTCCGGCTCCACAGGCGTATCCGGCGCAGAGCCGCCCAGCTTGTCCTTGACCGCTGCCCGGAAGGTGTCCATGTTCTTCCCGTGCTTCGGCCACCAGTGCAGCACGTCCCCGTGGTTGGACGCGATGCCCAGGTCGTGGCCTTCGCAGTGGCAGATGATGTCCTGCTCTGTCAAGCCATAGAGTTCGCAGAGATACACGCAGAGATCCACCGCCTCGTTGTAGACCTTGTCCAGATAGGCGGCGTCTGTGAGACCGTCCTCGCAGATCTCGAAAGAAATGTGGGTATCGTTGCCGGAGCCGGCGCAGTGCCAACCACGGTAGTCCCACGGCAGGGTCTGATAGGTCGCCACCGTCCCATCGGCCAGCTTGCCGATGAAGGCGTGGACGCAGACCTCCCGGTCCATGGGCTGGTTCCAGTGATTGCTGTACTGGTTCTTCCCCAGAAGACCGTCATCCGGCCCCACATAACGCTTGAGCCAGGGGTTGTTGGCGCCGGTGGAGTGTACCATGATGCCTTTGGGAGTGATCCGGCGCCCCGCCCTGTAGCAGGCGTTGTTGGTGAAAATCAGCTTATGCAGATTCATTGTCGTTTCCTCCTTTGTCATGCAGTTGTTCCAGCACGTCCTTCAGCTTCTCCGGGATGGGAAGACCCAGGTGCCCGGCGTTCTCCAGGAAAGAGATGCCCTCATTGGACAGGTAGAAGAAGATCACCGCCGTGCGCAGGGCGCCGCCCTCTCCCAGCACATACACGTCCACCAGGTTGCCAATGCCCACCAGCACAAAGATGAGTACCTTCCGGCAGATACCCTTGAAGCCCACGGCGCTGGACAGCTTCTTGTCCGCAATGGCGCACATCACGCCGGTGACGTAGTCCACCAGCACGAAGGCGATCAGCGCGTAGAGAAAACCGTCCACACCGCCCAGGTACCACCCCAGGAAGCCGCCCAGGGCGGAAAAGGCAAGCTGGATGCCGACCCAGATCGATTTCATTGTCTCGTCCTCCTTTGATTTGAATATGGGAAAGACGCCCCCGGCGGGAGCGCCTTTGTCCTCATGTCAGCCATTCCGGTTTCTCCGGGATGGTTTGTGTGTTGGTACCGTCCAGCCATGCGCGGTACCAGGTCTTCAGCTCCGAGAGCTGCTCCTCGGTGAGGGCGTCATACCACAGCCGCCCCCGGTTGATGACGGGAAAGCACTCCGTCTGCCGCCGCTGCCGGTATGCGGTTTTCGCCGCCTCTGCCTGTTCCGCAGCGGCCTGCGCGTCATCGAAGACCAGGGCGCCGTCCTGTACCCGGTAGGCGGTGAAGTACTCCTCAAAATGAGAGAGGTCAGACGGTTCCGCTGCTTCCACAGCGTCCAGCAGTTCCCCCTCCAGAGCATAGCTCACAACATAGCCTTGGTCGCTCAGTAATACTTTCATGGGCACCTCCTCTTAGTTGATCCCAAACACCCGGTTGACCTGCCCGTTACCACCCTGGATGGAGAGTGTGACCGTAGAACCGGAGTAGGATAGGTTAAAAGATTTGTAGTTAGACTCGTCCGCAATCTGGAAGGAAACCGCAGAGGTTGTCAGCATAATTTTTGGCACCACCAGGGACGCACGTGACGCCGTGCTGCTTGGCCTGCCGATGATGACATAGAAGTTGTAGTTTCCGTAGTTGAAAGTGATGCTCCCGCTGGTCAGCGTCCCGTTATAGAGGGATGTGGCGCTGATGCCCAGGTTTGTCCGAGCCGTTGCAGCATTCTTCGCCCCGGTGCCGCCGTAGGCAATCGCCAGGGCGTTGGTCAGCGAGATGGACGTCCAGGAGCTTCGGTCATAAGCTCTTTTCACCGCATAGGAGTTTGCTGCCAATGTAGTACTGGAAGATGAGATGCTGGATGACAGCTTAGTCAGCCCGTAATATGCAGTGGTGGCGTATAAACAGCCAATGGCGATCCACCATGACCCGTCATACACGAAATCAACCGTTTCCTTGTCCCTCCAGATATCTGCGATAACAGACATCCCGTCCGTGCTGCAGATGAACTTGTCCCCGGTGCCGTTGACATTCAGCTTGGGCTGACTGGCGGAATTCCCATAGGTAAACTGTACTGCAATGCGGGAACCGGTTTTTAGTTCGAAGCCGGGGCAGTTCACCACCTTCACTTGGGTGGCTTCGGCGGTGGAGCAGGTGCCAAAGTATGGCTTGTCGAAAGGATAGTCGATTTCGTCCGGGGTCAGCGTCCCCTCGATGCGTGTGTCTCCCACCACATGGAGCGCCGTCTCCGGGCTTGGGGTATTAATACCCACCATCTTCTTGCGAAGCGCCACCAGTGGCGTGCCTTGGGAGACAACGAAATACAGATCCAGCGAGGTCAGCGAATTGAGCTGGTCTCGGATCTGCAGGTGGAAGTCGTAGGACGATTCGGAATCAAGGTTGCACAGCTCCAGATTGGAAAAGGAGAAGCTGGAACTGGTGGCGGTCACCGAGCCGAGGATGCTGGTGTAGCTGTTGTACGAGGACGCGCTGGTGAGCTTATAGCGGTACCGGGCATAGAGAAGGCTGTTCTTCTGCGTCCCATCCACCGTGATGGGCGAAATGCTGCCGTTGAACACGAGCTGCATCTCGGTCTCGATGTCGTTGGTGCGCCGCAGGGACACGGAGCTTACCCTGGGTTTCGAGTACGGCACCACGGTGACGCTCTGGGTAACGGAAGCGGTGTATCCCCGCGAGTCGGTGACGGTCAGGGTAATATCCCGCGTACCGGAAGTGCCGATGGTTCCCAGGGAGAGAGCGGCGCCGCTGGTATTGGATCTCGTCACGCCGCTGCATACCGCCGAATAGGAGACGATGGACGCCCCGTTCCTGGCTGTGGCGGTTCCGGGGGTGACCGTCAAACGGGAGTAGTCCTGGATGAGCACCTGGTTATTCCCGGTGATGGCGGTGGTGGTGGAATAGCTGTCTGCAAAGGTGAAACCGGAAAGGGTCGGGCCGGAATTCGATGCGGACGTACTGATGGTGCAGGTACAGGTAGATGCGTTCCCGATCTGCGTACTTCCGCTCTTGGTGACCAGCTCGATGGTCGCCGTGAAGGATTTGACGCTGGCCATAGCGTTCAGAAGGGTTGTCCGTTCCGAAGCGGTCAGCGTAATAGAACGGTAAGCTGTTCCCGCCGACCAGACACGCCCCGCCAGGGACAGGTAGGTTGTGGAACCGTTCTTGATGGTGATGTAGTTGGTGTAGGCGGCGTTGTACACCGTCACCCGCAGGGAAAGGCTGATGGAAGCGGCGTCCGCCGAAAAACTGCCGCAGCTCAAAAACACCGCGCCGCCCAAGGTCTTGACGGTGATCGTACCCGATTCGCCGTAGACCTGGTTGGTGCGTTTTCTCGCCCGTACCCGCACCGAATAAGTGGTGTTGGGAGAAAGCGAGGAGAGCGTAACGGTTGCGCTGGTACCTGCCGTGGCAGAGAACTGCGTCCAAGTGCTGCCGCCGTTTAGACTGTACTGCCAAATATCCGATGTGGCTGAAGACGAAGCGGAAATCGTAAAGCCGTTGGCGGTGATATTGGAAACCGAGCAGGATACCGTGGGTGCGGAGCGGTCAATGCTGTTGAGGGTGACGGTGGTGGAAGCCGTAATGGTGCCGATAGACACACCGGAATATGTGCCGGAAAAACGCCAGGACGCGGACAAAGCCACGCCGGATTTCGTGCCATCCGCGTTGTGGCTGACGCGCACCGTTTTGGTTTTCAGCAGCTTCTTTTTCCAACCGCTGCTGTAATCGTCAATGGCGGGCGCGGTATAGGTTTCACTCACGCCATTGATAGAAATGGTGGAGTCGCTTCGAGCGCCCACTTCGAGGGTATAGTAGGAAAGATAAACTTTGAGGGTTACATCCGTGTAGTTTCCCGTAATGCTCTGCGTACCGCTCCATTCGCAGTAAAGACCAAAGCTGGAAACCGGATAATTTTGAAACGTGCCGCTGAGAGCCATTGCTCCACCTCCTTAGTCCAGAATCACGATGTTCAGCCCCTCGGACGCTGTGGCCATGGGGACGAACTTCGTCTTTCCCACCGTGAGTTCACCGTCCACGGTGGTTTTCTTTGTGATGGTCTCATCCTTGTTCAGGGAGAAAATCTTTTCCTCGTTGTAGTAGCCGGAGAATTCCGTATTGTTGATGACCGTCCGCTGGGCTGAGTCCGCGTTGGACACCTCGATGCCCCGGCGGTCGATCTTTACCTCTGAGGTGTAAATCTCATTGGGCGCCGGCGTCCATTTGTGAAGAGACGCCCCCTCCGTCAGCATGATGTCCGAGACGAACAGGCTGGCATCACGGGAGTAAATTTTGATGGTGATGACACTGTCCTGTACGTCCGGCAGCAGAGCGGTGTATTCCGTCCACTCAAAGGAGTCCGAGGTATTGAACAGGTCGATCTCCGTATCGCCGTTGATGATTGCCCGGACATAGGCGTTGTAGGTGGAGGTTTTCTTGGCCTTCACCGTCAGCCGGTAGGCCTGGCCCGGAACGATGCTGTCCACCACCTGGGTCAGCGTGCTGTAGGCGGCAAGCTGGAAGCAGGAGTTGGACACGGTGCTGTTCTTTGTTTCCGCTCCCTGCTGGGCGGTGATCGTCCCGGCATAGGTCCAGTCATCGGAAAGGCCGTTTAAGCCGGCGGAATTGCGGACGAAGTTGATGCCGCCGCTGTACTGCTCCTGCATGGTGAGGGACAGCCCGTCTACCGACTGCTGAAGCTGGGACATCTGCCCCTCGATGAGCCGGAGGTTTTCCTGCTCCTCCGTCAGCTCCCCGGTGACGCTCTCCACCGACTCGGTGAGGTCAGCCACATAACTGTTCAGCCCATCGATGGACTGTTGGAACTGGCTGACCCTGCCGCTGACCTCCTCCAGGGAGTCTGTGGTGGCGTAGGCGCTGAACATGACCTCGCCGCTCTCCAGATCCCACCAGGAGGAACCGTCCTGGGACTGGATTACCCCGGCCTTGATGATGTTGGCGATGAGGGAGCCGGAGGTGATGAAGTCCGCCACGATCTGCCCATCGGCGGTGATGGCGGTTTCATAGGGGCCGTTGTAGCCGCTGCTGGAAAAGCCAAGCCCCTCCACATTCCATCGCCAGACATTGACCGCATCCTCAATGGAGGGCTGGTCAAGGATCAGCAGCTCGTAAGGAAGCCCGGTCTCGCTGTCGGTGTGCAGCACCACATAGCCGCCGGTCTGACCGGTGATGCGGTCGGTGGCGTTCTGGATGGCGGAGTTCATCAGCGCCGGGAAATGACCGGCCTTCTCCGCCGCTTCCTCCGCGCTGGCCTGCGCGTCCGAGACGTTGTTCAGCAGATTGGCCTTGCCGCTGCCCAGGGTGATGGACACATATTTCTCCGCCAGGGTGTCGTAAACCGTGGTGATGACCTTGGCCTTGGCGGTGATGCCCAGGGCGGAATGCCGGATGGTCACAGTGTCGCAGAGGGACACCCGCTCCAGCACGGCGGCATACTCCGGCTGCTTCCACAGCGGCTCGAAGGACACAGTAAGTGCGGGGACTTCTACCCCCAAGGGGTTGTTTGCCAAATAAGTTTGAGCCTTGGTGCGGAGTGCATCCTCGGTGATGGCTTCTTCCTCTCCAAAGTTGTCGGTGAAATCCCGGATGAGGGTCTTGCGCTGGCTCAGGGTGGTGTCCGCAATGGGGAGCAGCACCTCAGTGAGAGTGACCACCGTTTCGCTCCCGTCCTCGGCGGTGATCACCACGTAAGGGAGCAGGTCGGTGTACACCTCGGTGATATCGTTGTCGTGCTCCAGCTCGGTGAGGTTTTTGCCGTACTCGATCACCACGCCGGTGTGCTGGCCGCGTCCCTGGTGGTGGATGACATGGAAGTTGTCCCACTCATACTCGCCGCCCCACAGGTCAAGAAAGGAACCGGCCACGCCGCCAAGACAGGCGCGGACGCTCTGGGGCTTGGCCACGGAGAAGGGCTTTGCCTCGGAGTAGTCCGTCTGACAGGTGAAGCTGTGGGCGGTGGCGGTGTTCTGAAACACGCGCTGCATGGCAAGAGCCGGTGAAATGCTCTCGCTGGACCAGGTCAGGGCGGCGATATTGGAGAGGTCGTAGGAGATGTGCTGTGCATACACCGTTACCACGCCATCGATGGGCGTGGTGATGCGGTAGATGCGGAAGGCCTGGTCATCGGCGGTGTCATTGGGCTTGGCCTTGATGATCCGCTCGGAGGACAGCTCCCCGTAGTTCCTCCCTGTGACGGGATACTGGAGCACCAGCTCGTAGGCGCCGTTTCGCTCCTCGGTCACTTCACAAGAAATACAGTCCGCCAGCACGCCGATGCCGTAGGTGGAGAAATCCACCGCATTTGCTTTGAAGAGTACCGGAATCATAGCGTCACCCACCTCGGCTGTACCACCAGGCTGGTCACCGTTCCCACCCAGGAGATGGTGTTGACGCCGGGCTGCAGCCTGGGAAATCCGTCCCCGCTGACCTTGTCGTTCATGGGGGTCGTGCCGGAGTAAAAGTTCATCTGCTCACTGTCGCAGACGATGCTCCCGTCCAGCCCGGTAAAGACCCAGCTCTTATTCTGACCAACGCCCTGGATGGTCAGGGTCACCGTCCCTTCCCCGGTGAGGGTGAGGATAGGCAGAGACGCAAAACTCTCCGGGTTGGTCACCGTGGAGCCGGACTGCGTGAGGGTGATGGGTTCAGTTCCGTCCACACTGTAGCGGAAGGGCTGGCAGGAGAAGCTGACGGTGAACACACCGATGCGGTTGAGTTGATCCTCAATGTCCAGGCTCCCGAAGTACACCGCCTTCCGGGTGTAGAGGGTGTCGTAGCTGTCGGACAAGGTGTGGTAGGTGTTCTGCTCCCCATAGAGCCAGGCCTTAACCTTGGTGATTTTCTCCGCCAGTTCGGCGATGGACTTGGCAGGCAGGAACACGGAATAGGTCACCTGTACATTGGGATAGCGGCCATTGGGCAGGATGAGGTCGCCGTTTCTGCCGGGGATGGACTGGAAGGTCACATCGTACTCCGGGGCGGAAAACACATTCTTGCTCTCAATGCGAAGCCCCATGTCCAGAGAAGAAACCCCGTTATACACAAAATAGTTCATGCGAAGACCACCCCTTTCCGCTTGGCAAACTGTCCGGCGGTCACCATGATCTCATTGGTGAGCTGCCGGATGTCCTCATTTGTGTAGTTGTTGAAGGTGCCGATATTCAGCTGCAGGACGAAGCCGCTCTTCCCAGCGCCGCCGGAAACAGCGGAGGTCATGGCGTTTTCCACGCTGCCCTTCACGGAGAAATCTGTGGGCAGCGCCGTGGTCATATCCTTGGCGAGGTCCTGCATGACCCCATTGATGTCCTTGCTCATCCCCTCGGCGGCTTTCACCGCCTGACCACCGTTGTCCTCAATGGAACCAGCAAGGCCCTCCACCAGCATTTTGCCCACCCAGGCCATTTCCTTGGAGGGCGAGTTGATGCCGAAGAAACTCAGAATGCCGTCCCAGATGCCGGAGATCCATCCGGAGACTTTATCCCAGATCCACCCGGCCAGGGACTGGATGCCCTGCCACAGGCCGCGCACCAGGTTAGCGCCCACCTCGGCGATCTGGGAAACGCCCTGGCCGAGTGCCGATACAATCCCTGTAATGATCTGCGGGACCGCCTTCACGATCTCCACGATGATGGTGGGGAGATTCGCAATCAGAGACACCAGCAGCTCCACACCGGCCTGGATGATTTGAGGAATGCTGTTGATGAGGGCGTTCACAATGCCGGTGATGATCTGCGGGATAGCCGCCACGATGGTGGTAATGATCTGGGGCAGCGCCTGGATGAGCGACACCAGCAGGTCAATACCCGCCTGGATAATCTGCGGGATGGAGTTCAAAACGGCTGTGATGATGCCTTCGATGATCTGGGGAATAGCCGCGACAATGGCGGTGATGATGTCCGGCAGAGCCGCCACCAGCGAGGTCAGAAGCTGGATGCCTGTCTCGATGATCTGGGGAATGGAGTTCAGCAGAAACGTCACGATACCGTTGATGATCTCCGGCAGGGCCGCGATAAGCACCGGCAGGGCGTTGAGGATGCCCTGGGCCAGTCCTGTGACCAGCTGCAGAGCCGCGTCCAGGATGAGGGGCAAATTGGCGATGAGGGTCTGGCAGATCTGCACCACCATCTGCACAATGGTGGGAACCAGCTGGGGCAGTGCGGAAGCGATGCCGGAAGCCAAGGTCGCCACCACCTGCATCGCTGCTTGGAGAAGCTGGGGCGCCAATTCGGTCAGGCTGGTGACCAGCTGGAGAACGATGGACAGGGCGGCTGCGGCCAGTTGGGGCAGCGCGTTCACAATGCCGGTGACCAGGGTGGCGATGATATTCACCCCGGCTTCCAGCAGTACCGGAAGGCTGGCGAGGATGGCTTCTCCGATGACCGGCACAATGGTGGAGAGCTTCTCCATGAGTACGTTCACCAGGCCAGAGATGCCCTCGGCGAAGGTTTCAGCGGCTCCGGCGGTGCCGTTCAGCACACCCTGCAGCCCCTCGCCCATGAGGGACACGAAGGGGATCATGGCAGTAAGAACATCCGCCGTCATGGTCTTCAGCGTGGTCATGATGGGTTCCGCAATGGCGCCCAACTGTGCGTAGGCATCGGTAAGAAGCGCCTGGGCGCGCTGGGCTTCCATCACATCCCCATTGAGGGTTTTGTAGTTTTCCGCTGCTTCCTGGTACAGGCCGTTGAGGGTATCGGTGATGAGCGCGGCGCGTTCCTGCTCGGAACTGCAGCCATCCAGCGCCGACTGGAAGGCTTCCTCATTGACGCCGGCCCAGTTCAGCGCATCCGCCAGCTGGCCGGTGATGGTGCCGGTCTTGGCGGTCTCATTGGCAGCTTCGGTCAAACCTTCGATGGGAAGGCTGTCCCCGAAGGTGGCCCATACGCCGGCGGCGATGTCCGTCCACTGCGCCAGCTCTTCCTCGGTGGAGCAGAGCTTGGCGAGGTGGTTGACCGCCTCCACACTGCGATCCTCTTCACCCAGGATGGCATAGAAACCTGTGTAGGCTTCACCGGCCTGTTCCGCCGTAAAGCCGGCGGTGGTGAAGGCCGCATCCAGCTTGGCCTGGTCCTCCCGGTATTCCCGTGTGGACTCCGCCAGGTCGAGGAAGCTCTTGGTCAGCCCGGCGAGGGCGGCGCCGGCGGCGGCAACAGCGGCCCCTGCCGTGACCGCCAGACCTTTGAGGACGGACCCAACCTTCTCCAGCTTGCCGGAAGCCTTGTCAGTCTTGTCAGCGGCGTCATCGATCTCATCCCCGAACTTGTCCGTCTGCTGGGCGGCATCCCGCATCTCATCTCCCATGGAGTCGATGACCCTCTGGTTCTGGTCAAGCTCCCGCTCCATGTTGTTCAGAGCGGCCTGGGCGTTGTTGAGCTGGATCTGCCACTGCTGTGTGCGCCGGTCATTCTCCCCGAAGGAAGTGGAAGCGTTCTCCAGGGCCCTGCGCAGGGTCTCGATTTTCTTCTTCTGGGCATCGATCTCCTTGCCCAGCACCTGGTTCCGGGCGGTAAGGGCTTCCACGGAATCATCGTTTTTGTCAAACTGGGACTGCACGACCTTCATTTCAGAGCCGAGGACCTTGAAAGACTGGTTGATGTCCGCCAACGCCTTCTTGAATTCCTTTTCGCCCTCCAGCCCAATTTTTAGGCCAAAGTTATCCGCCATCCGTGGTCACCTCCTTCAAAATGGCATAAAAAAAGCCCGGATCACTCCAGGCATAAGAAAAGAGCCGATTACTCGACTCTTTCCAAAACTCGATTCAGTTTCCTTGCATTTTTCGAAGCTGCGCGTCAATATCCCGCCCGCCGTACATGACGCGGAGCACCGTGACGGTTTTTACCTGGTGGTCCGGGACGTAGAACACCAGGTAATTGTCCACCGGCATGACCCGGAGATTACGGCTGCGCCATGGCTCCCGGTCGTAGACCCGGAACCGCTCCGGCATCTCGTCCAGCTTGAGGATGCTCTCTTCCAAACGGTCCAGCTGGCCGTTGGCGTTTTGCTCCGACTGAAGCTCCACTGCGATGTAGCGGTAGATTTCCCACAGGTCGTGCTTTGCTTCCGGGGTCAGCGTCACCTCATAGCTCATACGCCCAGTTCTCCCCGCAGCTCGTCAAACGCCTGCTTTGCAGGGATGGTTTGCCCGGCTTTCATCTGGGCGTAGCCCTTCTCCAGTTCCGTGTCCAGCTGCTCGGCGGTCATGCGGCTGACGTCCAGCGGATGCTCCGGGAGCTTTACCTCGAAGGGCAAGCCCCGCTGGAGGATAACCTGCTTGTAGAACATGGTGATGGCATTGGACGCCGGGATGCCCAGGGCGCTGAGGATGGCTTCCGCCTGTTCCTTGACCTCCGGCTCAATGCGCGCATACAGATTTGCCGACTTTGCCATATCCAAGACTCCTTTCGGGATTTGTGTATTCTTTTTCGTCTCTATTATACTCTATTGTACGGACAAAAGCAATACATTATTCAAATCCCGTAGGGAATCACATCGTCAATGGTCAGCTCCCGCTTGGGTCTTGCCATGCCGAGGAACTGCTTATGGCATTCCCAGAGATCCAGCAGCAGTCCAAAGGGCAGGAGCATAGTCTCTTCCGGAGTAAAGCCCAGCTGGGCGGTGCCATAATAGAAAAGCCGGGTAAACAGCTCGGCGTCTGTTACCCGACTTCCACGTTTTTTGAGTCCGTCTCGCTTTCGATATTCCGCTTGGTGCCCTTGTACATGGCTTCCATGATGGCTTCCTTGTACCCCGCCAGCTCGAAGGGAGAGGTCAGCAGCTCCACGGCGTCCTGGGTCAGTGGCTCCTTTTTGTCCTCCGGATGCTGGAGGTTGTGAATCAGCACGCTCTGATTGGCCAGCAGGGTGATGAGCCAGATGATCTCATCGAGCGCCATTTCGAAGTTCTCCGATTTCATCAGCTTATCGCCCAGATTTTCCAGGCCACCGTAGCGTCCGGCGATCTCCTTGGTGGCGCGGGTGGTGAGTACCAACTCATACTCCATGCCGCCGATGGTGATGGCGGCGCTACGCTCCTTGTTCATGGTTCAGCCCTCCTTACGCAGTTTCCAACGTGCTGTAGTCCGGCTCATACACCTCTTCGTACCAGCCGGAGATGGTTGCGGGCAGCACGCCGGTATCGTCCTCGGAAACCTCCGCCTTCCAGGGGTGCTTACCCTGACCGTCCACCTTGTTGCGGCGGGTCACGGTGCCTTCAATGGAAGGGGTGGAAAATTCAATGCTCTCGCCCTTGGTGGTGAGGTTGGTGGCGGGAATGCCAAACTTTACCCGGTAGAGCCAGAAGTAGCGGTACTTGCCGTTGGCCTTCTTGGCACGGAAGCCCACGGCCACAGGGGTGCCGCCATCCTCGCTGGTGGAGACCAGCACCTTGTTTCCATCGATGGTTGCGCCGGTCAAATCCTGGGCAACGGTAACGCCGATGTCATCCACGCCCAGGGTCAGGGTGCCGCTCTGGAACTCCTTGACCACGGCGGCGGCGCCATCGTCCGCATACAGCGTAGCTTCCGCCAGCTCCACCGAAAGCTCGGCGGTCATGGCCTTTGCCAGGGGCTGGGGGTCGCCGTAGGTCTCGTTGCCCGAAGCGTCCTCGGTGATTTTGGCATAGTACAGCTTGTCCAAGCCGATCGTAGCCATATCTCATTCCTCCATTTCACCGGCGAGCCGCCGGTGGCAATTCGCGCCCCAACAATTCAGGTTACGCAAACTTGCCGCCCGCGCCGCTGCGCCGTTCAAAATTTATAGTTGGTATAGTTTCGCCACGTCAATGGCGTAATGATGAAAGCCGGTATCATCTTCATGGGCGATATACCGGCGGTCGGTAATGCAAAAATCCGCACCCAGCAGGGCGCGGACCAGCGTGTCTTTGATGGCGGTGTAGCTGCCCTTCACGAATAGGGAAAGCCGCGCCTCCTGGGTGTCGTACCCTGGGGAATTGTCGGCGTGAAGCTCGAAGGTGTCCGCCATTGGCGTGATGACCAAATAAAGGTCAGGCGGTACGCCGGAAAAAACGCCGGTCTCCACCGGGATTGAACAGGCATCTGCCACCGTTTTCAGTTCAGATAGCAGACTCACAGCTTCTCCACCTCCTCTTCCAGCTTGCGGATCATGGCGCTGGTACAGGCCTTCCGGGACGAGGTCTGGGCGGGTTTGAGAAAGGGTTTCGCCGGCTGGCCGCTCTTGCCGTACTCGATGATATTGGCCAGCATAGCGTTGCTGCCGCCATCGGAGCGCGGCTCGGCAAAGCCGACCTTGATGTTGTGGTTTCCGTCCCGGTCCACCAACGGCGGGGTCAGGCCCAGGGAGCGTTCCAGCTCACCGGTGGAGCGGGAGTCATATTTCGTCCCGCTGCCGATAACGGAGGAGAGGTTGCTGCGCACCTTTGCCAGAACGACCTCGCCGCCGGCTTCCAGGACATGACCGGCGATCTCGTCCGTTTTGCTGCCCAAAAGGGACAGCTTGCGGAGGAACTCCTCTGGCATTTCCACTTTTACCTTAGCCACCGGGATTCACCACCTTTGCCATGACCTCCAGATACATTCCCCGGCCCTTCACATCTTCCACAGAGGTGATCTCGAAGCGGTCTCCATCGCAGAGGAGCGCCAGGTCAGTGGTGACGGATACACCGGGAATGATCCGGAAGCGGAACAGGTCGGTGGCTTCCGAAAAAGCCGCCATGTTTGCCCATCTCTCGCTCCCGTGCCTTCCTTCCCGGTATGCCCGGACGGAGGCCAGGGTGACCTCCTTTTCCGATTTGAAGCCCTCCGCATCCACGGAGACTTCTTTTTTCACCAGGTCAATAAAGGTGTTCATCTTTCCAAAGGACATACTTACACCTTCCATTCCCGATCAAGCCGGAGAAGTAGATTCACTGTGTTCCACACCTGCTGACCGGCCTGCACATTATCCGCGAAAAAGCCGCCCGTGCTGCCATCCCTGGACTCGTAGAAGTGGGATGACAGCATGATGACGGCCTGTTTAGTAGTGGGCGGCATGGGGTGCTCCTGGTAGTACCCCGCCGCAATGTGCTGGTAGCTCTCCGCATAGGAGATGGCGGCGGTGATGAAGCGTTCCAGCAGCTTGTCATCGGCGTCATGCTCCAGGATGAGGTTTTCCTTGACCTTCTGCAAAAGCTCGTCCATCATCACCACCGCCTTTTCCTTAAGCAGACGCCTTCTGCGCCAGCACCTTGATGGCTTCCGACAGGATCAGCTTACCGTCCACGCGCTGGGTGGCCATGAAGCCCACCTGGCCGGTGGTGGCGAACAGCTCGTTCAGGCGCTTGAAGGAGCGGCCCTGGCGGTCGGCGATCCAGTAGTAGCTGAAATCGCCGAAAGCGATGGTCTTGGCGCCGGCGGCGATAGCGGGTACATAGGAAGAGGTGTAGACCGGACGGTTCAGGATGGTATCGGGAGTCCCAGCCGTGAGGGAAGGCTGCCACAGGTACTGACCCTGGTTGTCCTTCAGCTTGCGGATGGCCTTGACCGTGGAGTCGTTCATCACCCAGACCGCCTTTCTGCGGTAGGGGGACTTCAGAGAATAGAACAGGTCGATCAGTTCATCAGCGGTAATGGCGGTGGAGCTGGCGGCGGTAACGCCGGTCTGGGCGCCGCCGGTGGCCGCAAAGATGCCGGTGGGCTTGCCGCTGCCATCTCCCACGAAGAAGGCTTCCTCCTCCTTGGCGCCGATGCGGCGGGCAAACTCGGTGGAGATATACGAAGGCAGGTCGAACACACTGTCGTTGAGCAGCTCATCGGACACCTTCAGGAAGGTGCCCAGCTTATAGGCGGACAGAGAGGTCTGGCCGAACACCTCATCGCTCTCGGTGAGTGCTTCCTCCTCATCCAGCCAGGCAGCGGTGCCATGGCTGGTCACGATGGGAATCTTGCGGTCGCCGCTGGAGGTCTGGATGACCTTGGCCAGGCGGCGGAATACATTTTCCTCCTCCAGAGCCTGCACCAGGGTGCGCTCATACTCGTCCGGCACCAGGTAACCGCCCTCGCTGTCGGCGCCTTCCTGCAGGGCGTTGCGGATCTCGTAGGGGTTGCCCTGCAGACGCATGGCGTTCCAGAAGTTCCGCTTGTACTCATCGGAAGCGCGGCCCTTCTTCTCAATCTGCTGGTCGCCGGTGGGCTTGCCGGTGATGGGCTGGCTGACCGGCTTGTTCAGCTCGGCGTCCAGAGCTTCGCGGCGCTCCATCCGGGCGATTTCCTTGCCCAGGTCGGAGATGTCCTGCTCCATGCGGGAGTAGGTGGCGTCATCCTCGGCGGACAGGGTGCCCTTGTCGGTGCGGTGGGAGTCCAGGAAAGCCTTGGCGGCGTCCCAGGCCTTGGCGCGCTTCTCACGCAGTTCCAAAATAGTCATGGTAGTTTTCCTCCTTTAATGTTTCAAAAGATTGAGCCGCTCGTAGAGATCGTCTAAGGAGCGGCCCTTGGGTTCCGCCTTGGGGGCGGGTCGGTTGGTTTTGCATTTTTCGGCGATCTTGTCCATGAGGGAATTGACCACCGCCGCCTTGGAATACAGCATGGTGACCGTTGGGGGTTCCATGTCCTCGGTTTCGGCGGGACGCTTCATCACCTCATCGGCAAAGCCCAGCTCTACCGCCTTTCTGGCGTCCATCCAGGTCTCTGCGTCCATGAGGTGGGAGAGCTTGGCGCGGGATAGGCCGGTCTTGATCTCGTAGGCGTTGATGATGGAGTCCTTGACGCTGGAGAGCATCTCGATGGCCTTCTGCATCTCGCCGGTGTCGCCCATAGCCACGGTCATGGGGTTGTGGATCATGAGCATGGACACCGGGGACATGATGACCCTGGTACCCGCCATGGCGATGACGGATGCGGCGGACGCCGCGATGCCATCGATCTTCACGGTCACATCATGGGGGTAGTCCATCAGCATATTGTAGATTTGAGCCGCCGCCACACAGTCGCCGCCGGGAGAATTAATCCAGACGGTGATGTTCCCGTCCCCGGCCATCAGCTCCTCCTTAAAAAGCTGGGGCGTGACGTCATCGTCAAACCAACTTTCCTCTGCGATGGTGCCGTTCAGATACAGCGTCCGTTCCGCCGGAGCCGTCTCCGTCTGGGCTTGATTCTTCCACTTCCAAAACTTCTTCATCGGCATTTTCCTCCTTTCCGTCATCGTTGGGTTCGGTATCTGCAAAAGCCCCCGCGTCCTTGAGCGGGAGCATATTGCCGTTGATTAGGTACAGGTCACCGCCTTCTTCGGCAGGGATGCGGTCGAGGTTCTCCAGCTCCCGGATGTCGTTGGCGGACATCCAGCCGTTCTGCCGACCGATGGCGTACCCGTTCATGCGGCTCTGATAGTCGCCGCGAAGCAGACCCTCCAGATTGAACTTCACGAAATACCGCGATTTCTCGTCCGGCAGCAGGAGCGACCGGTGAATGGTCTGCTCCCAGCGGACCACCCAGGGGTCCAGCGTGTATTTCACGAACTCCAGAGACTGCTGCTCAATATTAGAAAAGCTCGACTTTTCCAGGTCGCCTACCATATGGGGCGGCACTCGGAAAATTCGAGCGATCTCATTGACTTGGAATTTTCGCGTCTCCAAAAACTGCGCCTGCTCCGGCGAGATGCCGATGGGCGTGTACTTCATGCCCTCCTCCAGCACTGCGATCTTGTTGCTGTTGCCGCTGCCGCCGAAGGTGGACTGCCAGCTCTCCCGCACCCGCTGGGGGTCTTTGATGGTGCCGGGATGTTCCAGCACACCACCGGGAGCCGCGCCGTTGGCGAAGAACTTGGCCCCATACTCCTCACAGGCAATCGCCATGCCGATGGCGTTCTTGGCCATGGCAATGGGACTGTATCCCACCAGCCCATCAAAGCCCAGGCCGGGGATGTGCAGTACATCCGAGGGCGGCAGGTTGACGGTAGCGCCCTTTATGGTAGGAGCGTCCTCGGTGCTGGTGGTGTACTGGTAGTAGAGCCGTCCCTTGGTGTCCCTATCCACCACCATGCGGTTTGGCATCAGCGGATAGAGGGCGATGACCTCGCCCTTGCCGTTGCGGATGATCTGGGCGTAGGCGTTGCCCCACAGGAGCAGATGGGTCATGAGCGTTTCCCGGAATACGAAGGAACTCATCTCAGGGTTCGGCTCATCGTGGAGCAGGTTGTACAACGGATGATCCAGCGCCTTCTCCTTCCCGCCATCCTCCTTGTAGCGGTAGAGGTGCAGCGGCAGACCCGCCACCGCTTCCGCCAGGATGCGGACGCAGGAGTACACGGCGGTCATCTGCATGGCGGAACGCTCGTTGACGTTCTTGCCGGCGGTGGAGCCGCCGAAGAAGAAGCTGTACCCGCTGCCGGACGTCCGGTTCTGGGGCTTGTCGCGGGATTTGAACAAGCCGGAAAAGATGCCCATAGGCTTGACCTCACTTTCTTTTTATTTTTGGATATCCAAATACTTGACAGAGCGAGGAGAAAGGTGTATTCTTTGATTACAGCCTTTCTGGATATCCATTAAATCGAAGGAGATGATAAAATGCTTGGTAGGCCAAAGAAGGAAGACAGCCGTGAAAAGCAATACCGTGTCCGTCTCAATGATAAAGAGGATGAAATGCTTGCTTTTGCCAGCAATGCGACTGGCGTTCCCAAGTCTGAAATCTTTAGAAAAGCTCTGCAGGAGTACTGTGAAAAGGTGAAACTCCAGCAGGCAGCAGAAGAAATTGGGGATGACACATCGTGGGAAGATGATCGCATTAGTCTACAGCGCGCTGTTGAATGCCCCTATTGCAAAGCAAAAAATCGCATCGACCTGGAAGATGAAGGGACTGTTTCTACTTCCGAACGGCAGATGGGCGATGAGGTAGTTTACGAATTTGAGAATGTTGAGTGTCAGTGCCATAGCTGCGGTCGATCCTTCACAGTGTCTGGATATATTAGTGAATACCCCATTGGGGCATTCAATGCTGAGAGTCTCCAGGTGACACCTATTGAACCTTTGCCAGAGGAAACAACTCACGCTGTTGTTTGCCGCGACTGTGGTGCAGTGCTTGAGCCGGGTACAAAACAGAAGCTCTGCCCCGATTGCCGTGAAAAACGCAAAGCCAAGTGGATGGAACGCCTAAAAGCTGGGGCAAAAATTGTCGGCATTATCGGTGTAGCGGTGGGCGCTGCATACTTGGCTACAAAGGGAACCAGCGACTCTGATGAATCGACAGATGACTTTGAGCCGGAATCCCTGGGTGATGACTCTGGTCGTAAATTCAAACTCCTTATGAAATACCCAGATGGTACCGAGGAGGAAGAGGATGAACTCTTCGATTCCGAGGAGGAGGCAAAAGAGTATGGGGACTACATGATCTCCTGTTCACGGGAAGGTGCGGAGACGCTTTATATGTCTAACCCAGGTGACTACCCGCTGGAGGATTATGAAGACCCCGATTATGAAGTAATCGAAACGGAGTGATCAGCAATGTTGGTGCTTTGTATCAACTACGCCTGTGACTGGGTTCAAATAACGAATATGGGACGCCGGCATACTTGCCCCATGAAGGAAATCGATGGTGAGCTGTACTTCCGTTTTAAGAACCAGTGGCATCGAGTACGGGATTACACCTCAGAACTGACATCAGAATTTCGCTAACAGGAGATTTATAAAAACAGCAGACCTCTGCTGTCATAGACCGACTCGCTGGTGTCGTTGCCGCATCGGATGGCCCGATCAAGGGCCATAACGGTGGCAACGGCGCCATCGATTTTTTCTGTGGATTTTTCCTTGTCCGGCTTGATGTTCCCCGCCGGGTCGGTGCGGATGTAGATGTTGTCCATCATCCAGCGGAGGACGGGGTGACCGCCATGGGCGATACGTTCCTCCAGCACCAGTTTCATCAGCTCCTTGGTGGGCGGAGACATATCCTTGAAGCCCTGTCCGAAGGGAACCACCGTGAAGCCCATGCCCTCCAGATTCTGCACCATCTGCACAGCACCCCAGCGGTCGAAGGCAATCTCCCGGATGTTGAACCGCTCTCCCAACCGCTCGATGAACTTTTCGATGTAGCCGTAGTGGACTACATTTCCCTCCGTGGTCTGGAGGTACCCCTGCCGCTCCCAGACATCGTAAGGCACATGGTCGCGGCGGACGCGCAGGTCGATATTGTCCTCCGGTATCCAGAAGTAAGGCAGCACAGTGTATTTATCCTCCTCGTCCAGCGGCGGGAAGACCAGCACGAAGGCGGTGATATCCGTGGTGCTGGACAGATCCAGACCGCCGTAGCAGACCCGGCCTTCCAGATCGTCCTCTGAGGCAGCAAAGGCACAGCGGTCCCATTTCTCCATGGGCATCCAGCGCACCGCTTGTTTGACCCACTGGTTCAGCCGGAGCTGGCGGAAGCTGTTTTCCTCGGCGGGATTTTGCTTGGCGGACTCACAGGCCGCTTTGACCTTGTCGATGCCCACCGTGATGCCGAGGGAGGGGTTGGCCTTTTTCCACACCTTGGGGTCTGTCCAGTCATCCCCCTCATCGGCGCCGTAGATGACCGGATAGAAGGTGGGGTCGATTTTCCGGCCTTCCAGGATGTCCTTGGCCTTTTGGTGTGTCTCGTAGCAGATCGAGCGGGTATCCGTCCCCGCCGTGGTGATCAGGAAGTAGAGGGGCTGCATCCGGGCATCCCCGGAACCCTTTGTCATGACGTCAAAGAGCTTCCGGTTTGGCTGGGTGTGCAGCTCATCAAAAACCACGCCGTGGATGTTGAAGCCATGCTTGGAGTAGGCCTCAGCCGAGAGCACCTGGTAGAAGCTGTTGGTGGGATGGTAAACGATGCGCTTCTGGGACGCGAGGATCTTGACCCGCTTGGAGAGCGCCGGACACATCTTCACCATATCCGCCGCTACCTCAAAAACAATGGATGCCTGCTGGCGGTCGGCAGCGCAGCCATACACCTCGGCGCGTTCCTCACCGTCCCCGCAGGTGAGAAGAAGCGCCACTGCAGCGGCCAGCTCCGACTTGCCCATTTTCTTGGGGATCTCGATGTAGGCGGTGTTGAACTGGCGGTACCCGTTCTCTTTGACCACGCCAAACAGGTCGCGGATGATGCGCTCCTGCCAGTCGATCAGCTCGAAGGGCTTTCCCGCCCAGGTGCCTTTGGTGTGGCAGAGACATTGGATGAAGCTGACGGCATAGTCCGCCAGGGCTTTGTCGTAGTGTGACCCCTTGGCCATGAAGGGCGTTGGGGTGTATTTCTTGAGCTTTCTGATGTCCGTCACCTCCGTAAAATGAGCATAAAAAAGCAGCCCTGCGCGGCTGTAACGAGGAACAGAGCCTTCCGGCTCTATCCCTGTAGGGTGTTATGTTGTGGTTGCTTTAGTTCGCTTTGCTCATCGCCCAGGCCATGGCGTGCCCGTTGTCGATGAAGGTCTCATCCGAAACGCTGACCAGCTTGATGTCGCCTTCGCAGGTGTGATCCTCGGTGGTGAACCGGTACACAGCGCCGTAGTAGCTGCGCCCGTTGGGATCGTAGAAGTACCCGGCGGCGAGGATGCGGTCTCCAAAGGTAAGGATGGTACCCAGGTTGTTCATCAGCTTCATTTCCAGGTTTTCCGGGGTGGTGGCTTCGGGCAGGCGGTAGGTCGCGGCCTTCTGGGCGGTGGTTTTCTTCATGTTCGTGTCCTCCAATTCAGTGGTGTTTTCCCTTTCGGTGTGTACATATTCGCTCTAAAAGCGAATAATAGCAAGTCAATTCGGAGGAATATACTACACAAACATGGCGGTCAGATATTGTGTGTTTTACATCTTCATTCCGACCTCAGACAGCGGTGGATGGTCTGGATAATGGAGTCCTGCTCCTCAGGCGAAACGCCAATGCTGTCCAGCGCCTCCCGTGTGCCGCAGTCCGGGCAGATGAGGGTCTCGTTGTCCAGCCGGGAAAGCGCCGGAGGTTCGTAGTAGGGCTGGCCGCAGCGTGGGCAGATTGCCAGGCGGGTAACGTTATCTTCCTTCATGGTGCTTCATCCTTTCTCTGCTGTACCGACAGGCTTCCAGGAGCTTGTCAACGGGGAATCCGAAGAACCGGTAGCCCTGACCGCAGATGCTCAAGTAGCTGTTGGCGGGAACGCCGTAGGGCCGTTCCTCCCGCATGATGTACACGAAAGCCCTCCGGTGTCGGAGCTTGCCGGTGCGGATGCCTTTGACATCCAGCGTCATCTCGGTTTTGTAGTAGAAGCTGGGGTATCCTTCGTAGCGATCCAGCGCCAGTTCATCTTGGTCGGTGACCTCCCAGACCGCAACGGGGACCGTGCATCCCTTCTCCGGCTCGACCGTGAGATAGGAGCCGGTCTTGCTGCCTTTGAACAGGAGCCGGTAGTCCTTCAGTTCCGAAGTGCCAATGATCCGCGCCCCGGGGCAGCGCCAGCGCATCTGCTGGACATTGAGGTTGCTACCGTAGGCAATGTAGTATCTTTTCATTCCGTGAACCTTCCTTTCCGGGGTGCGCACCCCTTCTACCACCGAAAGCCCGCGTCAGCGGGTTCGGGGGCCTCTGGGCGGCGTCCTTCAAGCGGCTGCTCTGCCGTTGCGGAAGGCTGCGTCACCGGAAAGGCGGCGGGTCAGGATGTCGCGTGCGGTTTCGAACTCCTCGCCGATGAAGCCCAGGCGGAGGAGCCAGGTGCGCATGGCGTATTTGGGGTTCTCGTTCTGCTGGGGCTTGGGGCTGGCAGTTCGCACCGTCTTGGCCATCTGGCTGAGGGCCAGGCAAAGCTGAATGTAGCTCTTCAGCTGGCCGGCGTGAAGGCCGTTGCGTTTACCGTTGGCGGGGGCATCAAATTGGAAAAGCCGGAACTCGACTGTGCCTTTGGTAAAAGTGGCGTGGAGGTTGAGCATATGGTAGCGGCTGTCATTGTAATGGTGGCTTCTGCCGTAGTTGGCACCCTGGCTGCTGTACCAGATGTCGGCAAGGTCGGCCATGCTGGTGGGCTTCCTGCGGTTGAGCTGTTCCAAGAAACGGGGATCTACCGTGCGGCAGTACCGGCTCATGCGGTAACGGTCGAGGTTGAGGGCTTCGGCCAGCAGACCCTCGTGGCTGGCCATAATGTTGGCCAGGTTGCGCAAGGTCTGCGGTGTGTGCCCCTTGGCTCCGATGTGGATATGGACTCCGCAGCCCCTGGTGGAGTCGCTCTTGGCACCCGCCCTGCGAAGCCGGCGAATCAACTCCTGCAGGGTTCCCATGTCGGCGTAGGTCAGAATTGGGGTGACCAGCTCACATTTTTCGCTGTCCGGGCCGGAAATGGAAACGTCCTTCTGGAATTTCCACTCGCGTCCCTGGCTGTCCCAAGCGCTCCAGGTGCTGTACCCGTTGCGGTGGGCGGTGTTCTCATAGCGCCCGGTGCCAAAGAACTCGGCGGCGACCTTTGCTGCCCGGCTGCGGTCGATGTTGTTCATCTCGACCTCGACCCCGATGGTCTGCTTCTTCATTTCCTCGATTTGGATTTTCGTTTTCTCGTTCATGGTTCTGCCTCCTGGTTGGTGTTGTTTTCCCTTTCGGTAGTGTCATATTACCTCTGAAGGCACACTATATCCAGGATTATCTGAGCCATAAACTACACGATCTTGTGGCCTGAAAACTGTGTATCTTACAGCGCCTTATTCCCTAACCATGCGGCAGACATCCTCGCCAAAGACTATGTTCAGGCCGCTACCGTTATCCCAGGCCACCAGAATGCTTCCCACATCGTCCACACCCAGCACCGTGCCCTTTGTGCCAACGGGCGGAGCCTGGGGATCGTCCATGCGGACGAGTTCCACCCGTGCGCCCTTGGGGTAGCGGGAACGGAGGAGCGCCAGTGTTTCTTTACTCGGAAGCCGCATCGTCCGCCACCTCCTTCTGGGGTACCGCCCGGAAAGCGGAGCTGCCGGTCAAGTTTCGCAGGAGGATCTTGCGCTCCTGTTTGAACTCAGGCCCGATGAAGCCCAATCGGAGGAGGAAGCAGCGGAAGGCGTACTTGTCATTCCCGGTGTCCCGCTCCTTGGCGGTGATGCGCTTCTGGTTCCTGGCCATCTCGCACAGGGCGCAGATGAAGTGGTCGTAGGCCTTGACCTCCTCCGGCGTGGGCATTCCGGCAAACCAGGGGAAGGAGACCTTCGTCTCGCCGACTTCGATGGGCAGTTCCTCCACCCCCAGGGCTTTGCGGATCAGGCTGCCCTTCGCAGCCGTGATATCCTTGAGGTTTTGCAGCGCCGTTTCGGAGAACAGGCTGGTGGGCATGGAGATGCAAAGCCCGTCCACTTCGGAGGGAGACGGTTCTACAGTCTCGGATGTCTCAACCTCTTGCGGCTCGGTGGTGAAGCCCTGGCTATCCAGTGTTTCGATGAGGTTTTCGATCTCCTCGCTGTCGGCCCGGTCATCAAAGGTGACGCCGCCGTTGCGGTCGATGGTGAAGTAGTCCACCTGGTAGGCGAAGCTGGGCGCGCCCAAGTACTTGGCTGGGACGCCGGTGATCTCGCTGATGGCGGTCACCAGCCGCTTGCGGCTTTCACCGGTGCAGTTGTAATTCAGTTCCATGTTCCATCCCCCCAGCCCATCAAAAACAATACCGCGTCGGCAAAACCGGCACGGTAGTAACACTGCATGGTTTCTCCGTCCACCAGCGCATAGGCGTTCTCACATTCTCTATAGAGAATTTCCTGCTGGTTGGATAAAGACCGCTTCAAGTTTTCGGTGCTAAGCTTCCATTGTTCAATGGCCGTTTGCAGGCCCTGGGATTCATCTGAGCCCCAATCGTTGATTCGCTGCAGAATGAATTCCTCTACCGCCGCCCGCATTTCCTTGTTTGGCATATGTCATACCACCTTCCTTTTTGGGTGAGTACATATTCCCTCTAAAGAAAGGCAATAGCAAGTGGAAAAGAGCTAAATCGCCACATTCTACCTTGTACACAAATCGAGAGAACTTGTGTTGTCAGTTGTGGTTAGTCGGGACAAAGACCTTCACAGGAATACCATGGCTCTTGCAGTTGTCAATCACAAACTTCGTTCCCCGTGATGTCCCGTCCCAAAACGCCAATACAAGATCGGCATTTTCAATAATCGTGATGTTGCGCTTCAATGGGGCAGATCTCCCATACTTCTCATACTCCGGCAAAAACTCTGTCAGCTTGATGCCGTTGGAGACGGCATACTCTCTGGCACAGGTATCGATCCCTTTTGCCCCCCCGGACACGATCTCCGTCACGCCATTCGGGAGATATTTCTCCAAATTGGTCACGCTTAGCCCTCTGGATCCTACGATCGCCACTCTCACATTTCAACACCTCGGACACATAGCAAAATTATTGTAGATATACGGTATATCTAATCAGAACATTTTACCACATGGTAGCCATAAAATAAACACAAAATATATTCAACGAGGTGATTTTATGGCAATCAAAAGCGTGTCCATTCGCATAGAGGAAGAAATGCTGGAGAAACTGGGCTTTGTGGCAGACTATGAGGGACGCTCGGTCAACAGCCATATTCTGGTGCTCATCCGAGAAAACATCAAGGCTTTTGAGCAAGAGCATGGAAAGATTGACGGCACCATCAATCCGGCGGTTAATGTAAAGCCAACCAGAAAGAATTGAGAGGACGAGGAAGCGGTTATGCCGTTTCCTCGTTTTTGTCGTTTCCAATAATCTCATCATACCGGTAGGTCAGCCCATCCCGCAGAAGGGACACATCATCCGCCTTGCCCACCTGCTCGATGTATCGCTTCACGATGACATCGCAGAACTTTTCGTCCAGTTCGATGGTGCGGCAGACGCGGTCGGTTTGCTCACAGGTGATGAGGGTGCTGCCGGAACCGCCGAACGGGTCCAGCACGATGGCGTTGCTCATGGAGGAATTGAGAATGGGATAGGCCAGGAGCGGGACGGGCTTCATGGTCGGGTGGTCCTTGTTCTTCTTGGGCTTGTCGAACTCCCAGATAGTGGACTCCTTCCGCCCGGTGTACCACTGGTGTCTGCCTTTCTTCTTCCAGCCGAAGAGGATCGGCTCATGCTGCCACTGGTAGGGCGAACGGCCCAGCACCAGGGAATGCTTTTTCCAGATGCACGTCCCGGAGAGGTAGAAGCCGGCGTCAGAGAACGCCTTTCGGAAGTTCAGCCCCTCGGTGTCCGCATGGAACACATAGATAGAGGCATCGTCCGCCATGACTTCCTCGGTATTCTGAAACGCTGCCAGCAGGAAGTCATAGAAGGCGCCGTTCTCCATGTTGTCGTTCTTGATCTTCCCGGCACCGCCCTCATAGTTGACATTGTAGGGCGGGTCGGTGATGACCAGGTTAGCCTTCAGACCGTCCATCAGCAGAGAGAAGGTTTCCGGCTTGGTGCTGTCCCCGCAGACAAGCCGGTGCCGCCCCAGCGTCCACACATCCCCGGCCTTGGTGATAGTAGACTTCTGCAGCTCGGCGTCCACATCGAACTCATCATCCTTGACCCCATCTTTCAGGCTGCCTTTGAAGAGGTCATCGATCTCGGCGGGGTCAAAGCCGGTGAGGGACACATCAAAGTCGGCGCCCTGCAGGTCGGAGATGAGAAGCATCAGCTTGTCCTTGTCCCAATCGCCGGAGATTTTGTTGAGGGCGATGTTGAGGGCTTTTTCCCGCTCCTCATCCATCTCCACCACCACGCACTCCACCTCGGTGACGCCCATGTCCATAAGCACCTTCAGCCGCTGGTGACCGCCCACCACCCGACCGGTGGCCTTGTTCCAGATCACCGGCTCCACATAGCCGAACTGCTCCATGGAGCGTTTCAGCTTATCGTACTCCGGGTCGCCGGGCTTTAAGTCCTTGCGGGGATTGTAGTCGGCGGGGATAAGGTCGGCGGTGTGTTTGCGCTCAATCAGCATACTTTTCCACCGCCTTTCTGAGCTCCTCGGTCTTGTCGAGGTTCTCCCAGTTGAACTTGTAGCCGTTGAAGTGGCCGTAGGCGGCGGTGTCAGCATAGATGGGAGCGCGAAGATGCAGCAGGGACATGATGGCAGCGGGCCGCAGGTCGAACACATCCAGCACCGCCAGCCGAATCACATCCTCGTCCACCCTGGCGGTGCCGAAGGTGTCGATCTCTACAGCGGTGGGTTCCGCCTTACCGATAGCGTAGGAGATGGACACCTGGCATTCCTCCGCCAGCCACGCGCCCACCACGTTCCGGGCGATGGCTCTGGCCATGTAAGCGGCGCTGCGGTCCACCTTAGTGGGGTCCTTCCCGGAGAAGGCTCCGCCGCCATGGGCGGCAAGACCGCCGTAGGTGTCCACCATCAGCTTCCTGCCGGTCAGCCCGGTGTCGGCGGCGGGACCGCCCTCCACAAACCTGCCGGAGGGGTTGATGAGAATCTCCACATCCTTGGGGAAGTCGAAGCGGTCCAGAATGGGATACAGCACTTCCGAGATGATCTCCCGGCGAAGCTCCTCCAGATCCTTGTCCGCATCGTGCTGGACGGATACCACAATGTTCTTGGCACCCACGGGTTTTCCGTCCTCATAGGCCACGGTCACCTGGGCCTTGCCATCAGGGCCGATGCCACGGATGGTCCCATCGTGCATGGCGTCATCCAGCCCTTTGCAGATTTCATTTGCGAAGACCACCGGGACGGGCAGACGGGTCCAGGTTTCCCTGGTGGCGTAGCCGTACACGGTGCCCTGGTCGCCAGCGCCGGTGGAAGCGAACACATCCTCGCTGCCGCCGCCGCGCACCTCCAGAGCGGAATCCACGCCGCCGGCGATGTCGGGACTCTGCCGGTGGACATAGACGAACACAATGAATTTCATGGGGTTGTAGCCCACCTTGCGGAGGACTTCCCGAACCACCGAGCGGATGTTGATCTTTGCCGCGCAGGTGATCTCCCCGCAGACGAAGATTTTTCTCTTGGTGGCCATGACCTCACAGGCACAGCGGGAATAGCGGTCGTGCCGCAGGCACTCGTCCAGAATGTTGTCGGCGATCAGGTCGCACAGCTTATCCGGGTGACCGCGCCGCACGCTCTCAGCCGTTTTGTATTTTGTCATATCAGTTTCCTTTCCGAGCGGACAGCAGCCGCTCCATCACATCGTCCTGGGGCGTGGCCCCGCCGTACTCGCTGGAACAGTTCTCTTTGACGATTTGGTAGATCTCCATCCACAGGCGGTTGGTCTGAGACATGAAGTTCTGGCTCATCGCCACATAGGGACTTTGAATCGCGTTCCCCGTGGTGGGGTGTTTGGCGAGGAAACCGTACTCGGTGATGGCCTCCTCACACTGTATCCAACGGGCCACGCTCATGGCGTACCGTTCTAAAAGCTGCGGGGAAACGAGAGCGGCGCAGCCCCGCTCCGCCAGCCAGGTCCAGGTCTTTTCATAGACCTCGGCGGCGACCAGCGTCTTGCCATCCTTCTGGGTGGCGGACAGCATGGCTGACGGTTTCGGCATGGGCTGACCTTCTAAATCGGCTGTGTCCTGAAAGTCGATGACAGTTAGCTTCCTTCTGCCGGGATTGCCCTCGGCGATTTTGTCGGCGAGGGGCTTCTTCTTTGCGCCGGCACCAGCACGGGCGCCGCCGCGGTTGGTACCGTCTTTGGCCACAGGCTACCTCCTTTCTCGGCCTGGGGTATATACCCCCTTTGAAACCGCGATTTTGTGCGCGAGACCCCCGGCCCGTTGCACGGCTCACAGGCTGTGGAGATTTTAATCCCCCTACCGGGTCAGTGCTTATGCCAGCGGTCACCGCGCTGGGCGTGGATTCTTGCGTGGCAGGATTTACAGAGGGCAACGAGGTTGTCCCGTGCATGTGTGCCGCCCTCGGAGAGAGGTACCTTGTGATGCACCTCCTCGGCGGGGGTCAGCCTGCCATCCCGCTGGCACAGCTCGCACAGCGGATGTTCCTGGATGTACCGGTCGCGGATGCGCTTCCAGGCGCGGCCATACCTGCGGCGTACAGCCGGGTCACGGTCGTACTTCTCGTAGCGTTTGGCCTCCGCCTTGGCGTGCTCCTCGCAGAACCTGCCGTCCGTCAGCTTGGGGCAGCCGGGGTACGAACAGGGGCGCTTGGGCTTTGTGGGCACCGTTCCACCTCCTTCTGGGCATAAGAAAAGCCACCGCAGGGGTGCCCCACGATGGCTTGCTTGATTCTTTTGGCAATTATAATCATATCAGATGGCAATACTCTCATACCATCACATTTCCTCTCATCTTTTTGTCAAATTCTATTTGACGCTATTGCTTTATGCGATTAAATATAATAAAATGGAAGCACAGCTAAATGCATAGTTTTGAAGAATCTGCATAGGATAGTACGGGAAGTTACTTGCACTTTAAAAATGGTGCCCGGGTATTGACATTTGGACGCACCATGGTATAATATGAGTGTAAGTAGTTTGCCAGTTTGTCCTCCGGTGTCCTTCGGGCCCGGGGGCTTTTTAATTGATGAGGGAGAGTATATGTCAGATAAAGAGTATAAAACACATAGACAATTGCTCACTATTTTGCGTGACCGCGGCATGACAATTGGTAAAGGCTCCCAAGGTTCTCGCGTTATGAGGATTCTGGAGAAGGAGAACTACTACAATGTTATCAACGGCTATAAGGATCTGTTTCTTGATTCTACGTCTACCCCAACGGCAGAACTTTACAAAGCTGGCACTACATTTGACGAGGTGTACGCTCTATATGAATTTGACCGTGAGGTGCGTCACATCTATCTCAAATACCTTCTTAAGGTTGAAAACTCTTTTAAGACTGTACTGGCGCATGAATTTTCAAACTTGTACGGCCACGACAACTATCTTAAGTTGGAGAATTTCCATACCGGGCCCTCTCCTGATCACAAAGTATTGCAGCGAATTGCAAAGGTCAATAAACTAAATATGAACACTGACCTCCCACGTATCCACCATCTTAGTTCAGAGGAAAACATCGGTTCTGTTATAAAACTAATCGGTGATATCCAGCAGGAAATTGCTCGACAAATGAGCAAACACCATCAGGTCGTAAATCACTATATGTCCGAGTACGGCTACATACCGCTGTGGGTGCTGGTGAACGTTCTTACATTTGGTAAAATCACAACCTTTTACAAACTAATGAAGCCAGCAGATAAGGTGACAGTTGCGAAGAAATTCTGTATTGCAAGTGACGAACTCCACAAGTACATGGATATGTGCAGCTTGGCCAGAAATAAATGCGCTCATGACGAACGCTTCTTCGACATTAAATTCCGCCGAAGTTTACACGCAAAAAGTATTGCTAAGTTGAGTGTGTTGAGCCTGCCTCGCGATGCTAAAGGTTCATATCTGTCTGGAACAAACGATGCTTATGCCATTGCAATAATTTTTGCCATGCTTCTCAGCAAAACAGATACGAGAGAATTTGTGTCTGCAATGAAGTCCACATTTACAAAATTGGCAAAAGAGTTGCATACCATATCTGTTACTGATGTTATGAATATCATGGGGTATAGTAGTTCTTGGACAAACCTTCCGAATCTGAAGTAATACAAATCGCCACTCGGTACTACACGGGTGGCGATTTCTCTTTTTATGCGACTGGAGGCGGTGTAATCATTTTCAACGCACGGTCCCGGAGACGGTAGATGTGCTGAATACTGTAGTCCATTTCTACGGCAATCTGCTCCCAAGTCTTAAAGCAAAGAAACCGCAGTTCGAGGAGCGTCTGACATTCTGGATCAGTCACCGCTTTGATGGTGGTGACCATTTCACGCTTCAAATCGACAAGGGCATCAATGTCTCGGTTGATTTCGTTTTCCAAATCCACGATTTTGGATATGATATCCTGCATACGGTAGACATTGCGGCTACCGCTAAAGGGCATATCGCTCATGGTAGCGGTAGCCTTGGTGGTCAAATCTCGAAGAGACCTGATCTGCTCCAACTTGCTGTTGATACGCTGGTCCAGACGGTAAGCCTGGCCAAGATATTCTTTCGCTGTCATTTTCGCACCTCCAGATCCGCTTTAACTGCGTCAATCAGAGCCGACTGCGCCCGTTCCTTCTTTTGAAGGGCGGACATGATTCGCTCGTCAATGGTGTTCTTCGTGATAATGTGGTGGATGACCACAGTTGTGTCTTTCTGCCCCTGCCGCCAGAGCCGGGCGTTGGTCTGCTGGTAAAGCTCCAGCGACCAGGTCAGTCCGAACCAGACGAGGGTGGAACCGCCGGACTGCAGGTTCAGCCCATGGCCGGCGGACGCCGGGTGGATGACCGCCACCGGGATCTTGCCCTGGTTCCAATCGGCGATGTCCCGGCTGGTCTTGATCTCCCGGACGATGAACCGCTCCTGGATGCGCTCAAGGTCGTGCTTGAACCAGTAGGCCACCAGGACGGGCTTGCCGTTGGCGGCTTCGATGAGGTCCTCCAGGGCATCCAGCTTGCGGTCGTGCAGACGGAGCACCCGTTTGTCCTCCCCGTACACCGCGCCATTGGCCATCTGGGAGAGCTTGTTCGCCAGAGCTGCCGCGTTCCCGGCGTCCACCTCTTCACCGTTCAGGGAGAGCACCAGCTCCGCCCTCATGGTGTCATAGGCTTGCCGTTCCTTTTCGGAGAGGTCGACCTTGACCTCGTTGACCACGCATTCCGGCATATCCAAATAGTCGCCGGCCCGCATGGAGATGGTGATGTCGGAGATTTTTTCATAGATGGCATCTTCGGCTCCGGGAAGGGGCTTGTAGGAGAACACCACCTGGGCGTTTCGCTTATCCGGTTGAAAGAAGGCGGTGCGGTACCGGGTGATGAACCGGCCCAGGCGTCTGCCCATGTCCAGCACCCGGAACTCCGCCCACAGGTTCATCAGCCCATTGGAGGAGGGCGTGCCGGTCAGGCCCACGATGCGCTTGACGCCGGGCCGCACCTTCAGCAGTGCGCGGAACCGCTTGGCCTGGTAGCTTTTGAAGGAGGACAGCTCATCGATGACCACCATGTCATAGTCGAAAGGTAGCCCGCTGTCCTCCACCAGCCACTGGACATTCTCCCGGTTGATGATGTACACGCTGACCCTCTGCAGGAGCGCCGCCTTGCGCTGGGCTTCACTGCCGACCGCTACCGAGTAGGTAAGCCCTCGCAGGTGGTCCCACTTCTCGATCTCACAGGGCCAGGTGTCCGCTGCCACGCGGAGCGGAGCAATGACCAGCACCTTGCGAACCAGGAAGCTGTCCAGACAGAGGTCGAAGATGGCGGTCAGGGTGATGACGCTCTTGCCAAGGCCCATGTCGAGGAACACCGCCGAAACGGGATGCTCCAGGATGAATTCTGTGGCGTAGGTCTGGTATTTATGAGGACTGTATTTCATCGAGTATCCCTCCAATCTGCTCTGGGCTGTCGATGCGGTACACCGGAAAGCCCAGGGCTTCCAACTGCTGTTTCCGCCTTATCTGCAAAGGCCGGAGCGCCTTGCCGGGTGCTTTTAGCTCAATGAAGGCGATTTTCCCCTTGGGGAGGAGCACCAGGCGGTCTGGCACTCCATCAAACCCAGGGCTTACAAACTTGGGTGCGAGACCGCCCATGATACGGACGGCCTTCACCAGTTTCGCTTCAATGGTTTTCTCACGCATCTTGACCTCCTGTGTTCCAGGAACGGAAAAATCCCTTTACGCGCGTATATGCGTGTTTCGCGTGCTGATGACCTCTATTTCTTACATCTTTCGATATATAAGAAATGTTGGGAACACAGGAACAAGGAAGCCGGTTTTTCTTGCCGCTTATGGGGCTTCCACCGTTCCCATGGGGTGTTCCGGCGGGGGTTCCAAAGTGCGGAGCTGCCCCTGGGAACTTGTTCCCGGATTTTGTGCCTGAGCATATCTTCATTGGGAACACCCCTTCGGAACAAAGACGTACTGCGGCCCATAGAGGGGGATGCGCACCTTGCTCTCCTCCCGTTTCCAGCCCAGCCGCGCCAGGATGCCCGTCAGCTCATTGCTGTCGGTGCGGCGCAGGTTGGCCCGTTCCTTGCCGAAGCACTCGCACCAGATCTCCATATTGGACACGTTGGTGCGCTTCACCGTCCCCTTCTCCTGCAGACCGCCGAAGTCGGAGCCGGTGAGGAAGTTGCGGCGTTCAAAGAGGTCCATCTCCGCCCAGCGTTCCGGCAGCAGGGTGTCCAGGTACTCCCGCACCAGCCCCTCGCGCTCATCGGACTCCATGGCTTCCCGCTGCTCATCTTTGGCCAGCGCGTCCATTTCGGGAGAGAGGTAGAGCTTCTCACCCTGCCGCACATACACGAGAGCCTCCGCCCAGATCTGGAGGATCTCCTCGTGGGTCAGGTTCCAGGACTGCTTCTTCCCGCTGCCGGGGGTCTTGACCGGCCAGAAGCGGCGGTTGCCGGTGGTGTCCCGCAGATAGCCGGACTCGGCGTTGGTGGTACCGAAGAACACGCACTGACGCAGATGGGGTGTGGCCCGTTTGCCGAACGCAGCTCGGTAGATGTCGTTCTGCCGGGAGAGAAAGGAACGCAGGGTCTCCACCTCGGCCTTCTTCAGCCCGGCCAGCTCGCCGATCTCCAAGATCCAGTACCCCTGGAGCTTCTCGGCGGCGGTCTTGTCCTTGGTGTCACCCAGGTTCAAACTGTCCGAAAACCACTCTCCGGCCAGCTTTGCGATGAGGGTGCTCTTGCCCACGCCCTGGGGGCCGTTGAGCACCAGCATGGAGTCGAACTTGCAGCCCGGACGCAGCACCCGGCTGATGGCGGCGCAGAGGGTCTTCCGGGTCACCGCCCGGACATAGGCGGTGTCGGCGGCGCCCAGGTAGTCCACCAGCAGGGTGTCCACGCGGGGGACCTTATCCCATTCCGGCAGGCTTTCGATGAACTCTCGGATGGGGTGATAGGCCCGATCATCCGCCACCTTGGTCACGGCGATATCGTAGTTCCGGGCGGAGAAAGTACCGTAATGGGCATCCACATAGCTGATGAGCTGGGCGTCATCGGCATCCCGCCAGAACTTGGAGGGATGGTTCCAGGGCACCTCGCCCTTGATCTCCATTCCGTCCAGGAGTTGGTTGAACACCACGCCTTTAAGGTTGGGGTCGTTTTCCAGAATGAGAGTCAGATTGCGCAGGGTGTTTTTCACATGACCGGACTTGTCCAGCTCCAAGCCGTTCTGCCAGTCCTCATCAGAAAACTCGGCGGTGGCCTGGGCGATGCGCTCTTCGGCGAAGACAGCCTTGACCTTATCGTCTCCCAGAGCAAGATCACTCATGGCTTTGAAGGAGGGCAGCTTGCCCGGCGGGGTATCCAGCCCCACATTCTCGTCCAGCTCCCGGAATTTGTGGAGCCGCACCAGGTCGAAGGCGTTTAAGAGCTTGCCGCAGACCGGATCGGTGGCGTGGTGGCTGTAGGCGAACTTCCCATCGTACACCACTACGCCGGCGGCGGAGTCGGCGGGGATATAGTCGTACCGCCCGTTCATGGAGGACGGCTCGTAGACATCGGAGAGGAAGGTTTCAATCGCTTCCTCAATGGTATAGGCGCGGCAAAAGGCGCCCACAATGCCGGGCTTTTCCAGGGGATCGGCCTGCTGGGTGATGCTCCGGCGCACCGCTTCAGACTGCCGGGAAGAAACCGGCCAGGTGGAGGCGTCACGCCAATCGGCATATTTGGCGAGATAGGCGTCCGGGTCCAGCAGAGGACCATCCTTGGTCTTGTAGAAAAACTCGCCGTTTGCGGAGGTGGAGGGCCAGTACATCAGGCGGCAGGCTTCATAGGTGGTATCGTCAAAAAGGTCGATGCCGATTTCCTTGGCTACCATCCGGGCCACAGCCGGATACTCCTCCTCGGTGATATCGCGGGCCAGGGGGATGATCATGCGCAGCCGGGGATGCTCCGGCGTATGTTTATGGGTGGAGTAGACGCAGCACTGAAAGTCGTGGAGCAGGTCGATCTCGTCCCAGACCCCCGGTTTGCCATAGTCCATATCCAGGGTGAGCATGGAGCGGCAGAGCACCATGCCGTTCTTGCGCCGGCCCTCCCGGAGCTGACCGCCCACGAAGCCGCCCACGTCCTTGATGTTGTCCTGGGCGCCCTTCTTCAGCTTGCGGTACTCCTCCACGGTCTCCGTGGTGCGGATGGTGGAGCCGACCCTGGCGCACAGGTCTTCCCAGGAGATGTCCCGGTTCTTCCATTTCTTGTCCATGCGGCTGTTGCCGACAGCGATTTTCATATGGCCACCTCCTGGCAGTTCTCCGTGAAATAGCGGATTGGCTGGCCCTTCCGCCTGGCCTTCTCGATCTCGATGCTCATGCCCTTGGAGATGGTGTCCCCAAACACCCACAGCTCGGCGCATTTGGTGAGCAGGACGATGTCCATGAACAGGGCCAGATCCCGCTCCCTGGGGTTGGCGTCATCCATGAACCGGGGAAAGTACAGATGAGGCGCAATGGGGATATACCCGGCGTCCACGGCGAAGCGGCAGTAGCGCGCCGCCTTTTCCTGGTTGCTCTCCACATCCCCGGAGAGCGGTGAGCAGATATACACGACCGGACGGAAGGAGCGGAGCTTGCGCGCCTCGTTCTCGATCCGGGTCAGGGCTTCATAGGCCGTAGGGTCGTAGTAGCCCTCACAGTTGAATTTGTTGATTCCCATAAGGGTCACCTCAGTCTTTCTGATAAAAGTCGCAGACATAACCGTCTGCCCGGAGCAGCAGTCCCTCCGCCCAGGAGGGGGTCTGGCCCATGATGGCGCAGATGTCATCCAGGGATGCGTCCGCCGGGGCTTCGATGACCGCTTCGTCATGGACGTGCATCACGATTTGGTACCCCGCCGCTTCCAGCCGGCGCATGGCTTCCACCAGGATGTCGCGGGCTGTGGCCTGGACGATGTTCTCCACGAATTTGGGGCCGTAGCTCTCCAGCCGCAGCCACTTTTTCTGTTCGCCCACACCCTCGTAGGTGACGGACTCGCTGCCATAGCGGTTGACGCCCATCTTGGGCTTCACATACACCAGCTTTCTGCCGGAGGGGAGCACGATGAACATCATGCCGCTTTGGTAGAAGAAGCGGATGCCGTGCGTCTCGGCGGGGACTCTGTCCCGGACGCAGGTGGCGGCGGCACGGTCTACATCCCACCAGAACTTCACGATGCGGGGGTTGGACTGCCGCCATGCGTCCACCAGGGGCTTCAGCTCCTCCTCGGTCAGGCCGTAGTTCAGCGCACCCATGGCTTTCAACGCCCCCACCGAGCCGCCGTAGCCCAGGGCCAGCTCTGCGATCTTGCCCTTCTGCCGGAGATGGCCGTTGACCCCATGTTTGACCACGGGGACATGGAACATCTGGCTGGCCGAAGCGCAGTAGATGTCACCGCCCTGGGCGAACACCTCCTGCCGCCACTGCTCCCCAGCGATCCAGGCGATGACCCGCGCTTCGATGGCCGAAAAGTCCGCCACGAAGAAGCGGCATCCCGGCTTGGGGATAAAGGCGGTGCGGATCAGTTCGGAAAGCACCAGCGGGACGGAGTCGTAGAGCAGCTCCACGGCGTCAAAGCTCCCATCCCGCACCAGTGTCCTGGCCTGTTTCAGATCAGGCAGATGGTTCTGAGGAAGGTTCTGCACCTGGATGAGCCGCCCGGCAAATCTGCCGGTCCGATTGGCTCCGTAAAACTGGATCAGCCCACGGGCGCGGTCATCCGGACAGACCACTGACTCCATGGCGGTGTATTTCTTGACGCTGCTCTTGGCCAGCTCCTGCCGCAGGGACAGGGCCAGCTCCACCTCGCCCTCCGCATGGGACAGAAGTTCCAGTACGGATGCTTTGGAGAGGGACTCGGCTTCCACGCCCTTTTCCGCCAGCCACGCTTTGAGCTGGGCGGGGCTGTTGGGGTTCTCCAGCCCGGTGACCGAGCGGGCCTGTTCCAGATGGGTGCGCTTGAACCGCTCGTCACAACGGATGGCCTGGGCCACCAGGGTGCGGTCCAGCAGGATACCCCGGTCGTTGATGCGCTGGTCGAGATGGTAGTTCTCCCACTCTTCCGGGGAGACCGGGAACCGTGACAGCTTCTGCTGGATGGACATCTCTGTCTCCACATCCCGGAGGTTGTAGGCTTTGAAGGCGGCCCACTTCTCCGGCGCGTCTGTAGGAAGGCGGCGGAAGGTGGAGCCATCCCTGGCCTTTGCCGGCGTACAGAAATAGCGCACCAGGTCTTTGCCCTCCTTGAGTTTCTGCTTCTCCAGGCCCAGCACGGCGCCGGCCCCCTCCAGAGAGAGGGGCAGACCCAGGGTAGCCGACCACACCATCGTGCAGTACCAGGAGTCGGGGTCCAAGTATTGTCCGACAGGGTACCCCAGGTACCGGGAGAGACACACCCGCTCGAACTGGGCATTGAAGGCCCACTTGGACACCGCAGGGTCTATCAGCGCAGCCAGCACATCGGCGGGGATGCGTTCGCCGGCGGTGAGATCTACCACCCGGACGGGGCCGCTGTCCACGGAATAGCCGAACAACAGCACTTCAAACTCCGGGACCTGGCAGTAGCGGTACACGCCGCACTTGGCCAGCGGCTCCGGGGAAAAAGTTTCAATGTCGATGGACAGGGTTTTCATAGGACCTCCTTTCCTGCGGCATAAGGGCGGCAGAGGCTGCCCTCCGCCACCCTTGCTTTTGGTTGTTAGGAAAGGAAATCGTCATCGAAATCGGTGGAGAAGTCATCCGCGGCAGAGGAACGACCGCCCAGAGGTTCACCGTCCCGCACCTTCTGGATGTTGCCCAGGCCGCAGGCGATGCCGCGGTTCCCGTTGGAGTTGAAGGCATAGAAGTTGATGGACACACGGGCGTAGCAGCCGGAATAGACCTCGGCGCGATCCAGGATGGGCTGCACGGAGCGGTCCACGATCTGGGGCGCGGTGGTGCTGTTGGCGTTGACGAAGTAGGCGCCCTTGTAGGCTTCATCGTCCCGCTCCAGATCACCGTCCCGCAGGGGGAGCTTCAGCGCGGCCTTGTTGGGGATCTTGCCGCCGAACTTGGCGGCTCCGTCCTTGATGGCGGCGTCCACGGCGGCGTTGATGGCATCGATGGTCTTGGTGTCGGTTTTGGGGATGATGAGGGAAACGCTGTACTTGGGGTTGCTTCCGTTGATGGAAGCCGGCTCCCAGACATTGGCGTAGGACAGGCGGACAACACCGGTGACCACCTTGGTCGGGTTCTTGTGATTGATAGACATATCGTTATACCTCCGTAATTTTAGTAAATTCTTGGGCGGCATCCATCGTGGTGATGGCCGGACGCCGGTCGGATACCGGAACCAGGGTCGGCCTGCCCTTGGGCTTTTCGACCAGGCTGCCGAGGAGCTCGGCAAAGGCCTTTTTGCCCATGAGCTTCTCCATCTCGGTGATGGAGATGAGGGTCTTCTTGAAGATGTCGTGGTACCCAGCGGCGTTGGCGGCGCGGATCACGGCTTCCTCGTCTGTGTATTTGCGGTTGGTGCGGCTCTCCACCAGTTTGAAGCCTTGCCACACCTTGCCGTGATGAATGGCGGCGTCCTGGGCGTAGGCTTCGATTTCGCCGGCCCACTTGGTCAGGCCGGGCAGACGGGAGAGTATGTCCTCGATCTCCGCATCGGTGAGGAGCGGCGGCATGGCGAACTCGTACTTGGCGAGCTGGAGCTTGGCTTCCGCTCTGGCGCGGCACTTCACCGCCGCTTTGCAGAAGGTACACCAGGGGCCAGGGACATAGTCCCCTTCACCCTGGTAGGCCATTTCCGCCTTGGGCTTGAGGGTTTGTTCCGCCCACTCCATGAGCTGCTCCACGGAGATTGTCCAGGTGGACACATTCTCCCGGCGGGGCTGGTAGATGCTCATGGCGACCTGAGCAATGTCGTAGAGGTGGTCGAACTGCCGGAGGGCGCCCAGGGCGTACAGCATCATCTGGGGATTCTCCTCCGCGTCCACCAGGACGCCCTGCCCATACTTGAAATCAATGATGTGCAGGAGCTTGTCCACCACGATCAGGCAGTCGCCAGTGCCGAAGCCGTCCGGCACATAGCAGGAGAAGTCCAGCCGCTGTTCGATGAGGACAAGAGGGTCGGCGCAGAGCGCCTTTGCTTCCTCCAGCTGTTCCAGCACAAACTCCACATACCCATCGGTATAGGCGTCCATTTCATCGCAGTCATATGGGCTGACGGGCTTCCGGGAACGCAGCTTCAGCGCCTTTTTGAGCTTGTGCTCAGCCAGAGCGTGAGCAGCGGTGCCTTCGGCTGCGGCTTCCGTCTCCCGGTCGGCGAACTCCAGCTCCAGTCGTGCCGAAGGGTTACAGTGGAGCCATCGATGGGCGCCGCTGGCAGAGAGAACGGCGTGTTTGGAGGGCGGCATCAGAGCACCTCCGCATCCTTCAGCAGCGCCGGGTAGTGCTTGGGGTCTACCGCCGACAGCTTGGGAGCGCCGTACTTCTGCAGCAGTTCCCGGACGGCTTCGGTCTTCCCGTCATGGCTTTTTTCAGCCAGCACCGACCGAACCTGCTCCAGCGTGACCGCCGGCTCCTTGGGAGGGGGTGGAGAGGCTTTCTGTACCGGCTCGGCTTCCGGGGCCTCTCCCTGGGTCATGGCGTCTGCCAAAGATTGGAGACTGTCGGCGAGGGAGCGCATATCCTCCACCACATCCAGGAGGAGCTTGATCTTACTCACAGGCCGCACCTCCCTCCGGCAGCTCGGTAATGTCCAGGGATTCCACGGTGTTGCCGGGAATGAGGATCATCACCCGCTCTTTGCGGCCCAGGAGCCGGGTGAGCATCTTCTCCCGCAGCGTCACACTGCGGCATCTGACCACCCCGCCGTTCTGCGGCTCCTTGGACACGCTGATCTTCAGCTTGTGCCTCATGGCGTTCATCCTTTCTGGAAGGCTGCTTTTTTTGCTCCTTCCGACATACGGCCAGGAGAACGGGCGGATATGAGGGTCAGCCCAGAAGTTTTTTCAATTTTTTCTTCACCGTCTGCAAACGGTGGGAAATGGCGGACTGCGTCACGCCCATCCGGGCGGCGTAGTCGTTGACGCTCACATTTTCAAAAAAGATGGCCCGGACCATTTCCTGCTGGTCAGGGGAGAGCTGCCGGATTGCGGTGTGGAGCCGCTCCTCATCGGTGGGGCCGGCAAAGAGGGCTTCCAGGCCAGGGTCTTCCACGGCGTAGTCCATGCCTTCGTAGACCTTGCCCTCCAGCGAGTAGTGCCGGCGGGTCTCCTTATGATCGTTGTTGTACTCCTGACGATCCAGGTCGATGAGGATTTCGCCCCAATCATCGGGAACATCAATGGAGATGGTTTCGTTTACAAACTTGTACTGGATTTTCATAGCTATGGCTCCTTTCAGCGGTTTGAAGTTATAAAAGGTTGAAACTTCGAAACCGCAGAGCCACAGCCGTAATCCGTAGAGAAACAAAAAAACGGCCGGGATAACTGACCGTCCTGTTATGGGCGATTCAGTATCCTGGCCGTCATGCAGCTCTGCGGATTCGTATTCAGTTAGGCGCCTATTTCGGCGCAGTCAAAGCTCTCTACACGGAAAGCAGCGTCATTAACCCTGGTGATGGTTGTCCTGGTGGGCTGCCGCTCGATTTCGAGCTGTTGGCCCAGAGCCAGCCGGGTTTCCATGCGCTGGCCTTTGTAGAAGGACTGGATCAAGCCAGTCCGGGCATCGCCTTTGCAGACGAGCCGGTTTTTACAGTCGCGGATTTCTTCCACGGACGTCCTCCTTCCCTCGGTTATTGATAGGCACCACCTCCAGATTGAATATTCCCCATGTTAGCTAACTTGCTAACACCATGGGTAAAAAAAACACAGCGGGCGGGATACCCGCTGTGAATTTGGCGTCAGATAGCGATGGATGCGAAATCCATCAGAGCGGTGAAGGCGGAATAGCTTGTCTGGTCATCGGAGGGGATGTATCCCATGTCCTTCAGCCGGATCACCGCCGCTTCGGTAGAGACATCAAAGGTATTGGAGACATCGCTGACCAGCCTGGCGCGGTTGACCAGATTCTCCAACAGAGAGTTGCGGGGGTACTTGTTTGCCACCAGCTGCACCGCACATTTGGGCATGAGGATGGCGGAGGAGAAGTAGTTTGCCTGCCACTCCATCCAGTCATGGTCAGTCCACAGTTTCCGGTCACCCTTTTTGCAGCCGGCGTCCATTCGACACTGGATCATGGGTGTCATGGCCATATCAAACATACACGTCTGATTGGGGTCGTAGGAAAAGTAGCCGGTGTGGAATATGTCATGGCCACCCTCGTGACCGAGGGTAAAGCGGTAGCGGTGCTGCTGGTTTTCCTCCAGCAGCCGCGTATCGATAATGACCGTGTGGGCCTTGGCGCTGATGTACTCAGCTCTCCCTGTCTCCTGTGAGAAAACTATGACCCGGTTTGTGTCGTTAAACACCGTCATCCCCAGGTAAATCCCGTTGTGGGATAGAAGCTGGTAGTCGGGGGTCATGCCAAGGTAGTTCTCTACGAAAGACTCTATGTCAATAGGTGCGGGATTCGTCAAGACGGACGGTTGGAAATCCCGCACGAAGTTTTCTCCGATAGTATCGATTTCAGGTTTGCTGAGGATAGGGACGCCGCGGCCCCGGACTCGGTACGAGGGTGTGTACATGGATTGAGATTACCCCTTTCGCTTCTTGAGTTCATCCACGAAGCGCATCCACTCGGCTTCCCCGGCGTCCAGATCACGGGCAGTGCGCAGGGCAGCGGAGACATAATCTCTGCCGATGATATACTCCGGCAGGTCGGGGGCCACGGAATTGCGCATCTTACCCGCCAGGTCGAGCATGGCGGACTTTTCTTCGTCTGTGAGGAGGAGGATTTGAGCGATCTGCTCCAGTTTCTCCATTTCCGGCGGGTTGCGGCGACCCTTCTCAATGTCACTGAGGTAGGGTGCGGATACATGGAGCATTTCGGCCATTTTTCGGAGCGTTATTTGCTTTTCCTCCCGTTTCCTCTGTAGGAACTCTCCGAATGTAAGATTTTGTGTGTTCATCATATTCACCTTTTCACTAATAATTCGCCCTTACACTTGCCCTTTGCGGGACTCACTTGCGGGTCTTTCATCTTCACATTTTACGGTGAATCTTCGCTAATATGCTTGTTAGCGTGTTAGCTTACACACATTATAGCCATCCCGATCCGTTTTGTCAAGGGTATGGCGGTGAAAAGTTTGGCGCTGGGCTTACTGATACATCATTCCGGGCATTTTCACGCTGTGGCGTCCGTCATTCAGCATTTTGAGATCCCCAGTAACCCTACATAAGAAAATCCAAGATGACCGTTCATCGGCGTTCCTCCCCGAGAACAAAATCAGCAAGCGGCTCAATATATTCTTTTGAGGTATGGTCATAAGATGTATTCAGAGCTTTCAGCATTTCTTTCTCGTATTCGCTTTTCTCTTTTTTTCGTTTTACCATAGCGGCAAACACCTTCATCATCAGCTTGTCACCGAAAGGCATATTTTCATAGCGCAGTCCGCCCTGCATATAAAAATGGGGAACTTTATCCATCTCTTCTGTTGTAAGATTATTTTTCCAAGCTTCTTCTATCATCTCTGTTGCCGAATTAGGCGTAGCTCCGGTAGCGAAAACAATCAGCTTTTCCGCCGTACTTTTCTCGAAAAGAGCTTTTGCATTTTTCAGTCCGTCCACAAATCCGGCATGAAACCGTCCGCCGAAAATAATGGTTTTGTATTCCGACATTGTCTCTGCGGAAACTTTTTTCAACTCCACGGCGGAGCAGTTCAGCTTTTCGGCAATCCATTCGGCATATTGCTTGGTAAAGCCCGTGACGCTCTTATAAACTACTAAGATCTGCTTATTCATTTCTATTGTCCTCCAATGCTTGTTTCAAAAATGCTTCATAAGCCAGATCCTGCTGGTTGAAAATTTCAGCTTCGGAAATTGAGGAAGAGGTGACGGAGTAAATTGTTCCGATACCAATGGTATAAATCAGCATATTCAGGTGCAGCCGCTTTGCCGCAGAAATGGAAATATTTAGATTTTCTGCAATTATTCTTGAAACATTCGGATTGGTTTCCGAACAGTAAATGTCATCAAGAGAGGAAACATTTTTTCGTTCCTGAAACAGATACATTCTGAAAATATGAGGTTCATTTTTTGCAATCTGAATATATGCGTGTCCGGTGCTGCGGAACAGGTCGTTTCTGTCAACGGTTTTTCCGACTTCCGCCAGAATAAAGGTCCTTGCTTTTTCTGCAACGTCATTCTTCAGTCCGTCCATATTTTTGCAGTAGCTGTAAATCGGCTGTACGGAACAGCCCAATTTCTCCGCAATGGTTTTTACAGTCGCTTTTTCAATTCCGTCCTTTCGGGCTATCTCAAAGGCGGCGTCCACTACCATTTCTTTTGTTATCCTTTGCTTTGGCATAGCCGTCCCTCCATAAAAAATAGAGTTATATAAACTTATTATATAACTCTATTTTACATAGACACAGGATAAAAGTCAAGGAAGATTTTTCAATCTTGCATTAGTACGGTCGCTTTTTGTCCAGCCAGCCTTGCTCTGCCCAATATTTGCCGTCGAGGTATTCGGGATCAGCTTTATGTAAGGACTTTTGCATTTTACGACAGAAAGAAAACTTAAGTTTTGTAATCAAATTTGTATGTGCAGGTTTGGTATAGTCGATGCGTGAAAATTCCCGTGAAAGCTTTTCTATCTTTTTTGTCAGTTCCGTTTGCTTCTTTTGGGAAAGCTTATCCCAGATAATATTACCCATTAAAGCTCCGGTAAAAATACCGATTTTAGAAATGCCCCACCAAGATAGGCTGTGCTTTATATCTTTTGCCGCAGATTTTGCACCGGCACCTAAACACTGTGTAATGATGACCGCACGTTTCCCGAACATTTCAGGAGCAGGGCGGTGCGGCAGCCAGCGGTAAGCAAAATGGTCGAGGAGATTTTTAATTGCGCCGGTTGCGTGAAACACATAAGCAGGAGAGGTCATTACAATTAAGTCTGCTTCCAAGAGCGATCTATCAATTCTTTCGATGTATTCTGCGTCTTTACAAGCCTTTTCGCCCTTTAAGATGCAGTTTGTGCAGCCGACACAGAAATTGGGGCAATCCTTTGGGAGATAGTATTCCGTAATGTTTGCCTTATTTTTAAACTCCGCTAAAAACATCTCTTTCAAGCGGTAGGTTACACCTCGTTTTTCCGTTGCGTTTATAACCGTTATTTTCATTCTGATACCTCCAAAATATCGTGCAGAATTTGCGTGTGCCACGCCTTGCGGTTTTCCTTTTTACTTAAATCAATATCAAGTATTGTCGAGGTCGTTTCATACCGAAGAAATGTCTGCTGCATAACCGAAATCAAGCAAAAAGTCTTTCTTTTTACGGTGCTTTCGTCCCAATCAGGACGGCAGGCAGCGACAAGAGGAAGATATGCGGCATAAGTTCTGTGTGTGTTATCATTTGGTTTTGGATTTTTCATATCGGTAAGCACCGATATTTTTGAAACGGCATAATGCTCAAATAAAAAGTCAAGAGTCATATTGCCGAGATATTCCAGTTTTTCAAAAGGTGGTAAGTCCTTTGTCTTTTCTCGAATACTCTGAAAGTTCTCGACAATTCCGTTTATAATGCGCTCAACGCATAGTTCAATCAGGTTATCCTTGTTTCCAAAATGATAATTTACAAGACCTAATCCAACGTCTGCGCTTTTGCATATTTCACGGACGGTAATTGCTTCTAAATTTTCTCCGTTTTCCCTAAGAAGTGCAATCGTCGCCTGTATGATTGCTTCTTTATTATCCACACTGTACCTCCTATTGAACACTGTTCAGTCACATTATACTGAACGCAGTTCAAAAGTCAAGCGATTGCGAAAACAAGTGGAATATGCAACGATTTTCGGTGTCAAAACGCCCTGTTCAAGCGGCTAAGAGAGCAAAAAGCGGCGGGTAACCGCAACAGTTGTTGGTGATAGAAGTGTTGAATATAATGGGGAGACTATGTCGCTGACCGCCCTTGCAAAACTTCTGACCGGCAAGCAGTACTCCATTGCCGGACCAAAACACTTCAAATACAAGGGCGAATGGCTCAACGATATCCGTCATCGGCTTGGCGTTTAAGAATAAACGATAGCCCACAAATTAAACGGTAGCCCTAAAAACAAACGATAGCCCACTGCCATCCGGTGCCTTTGAGCACTGGATTGGCGGCGGGCTATCGTTCTACCGGGGAGCAGCAGACATCTCAAAAGTCGGAAAGCCCTTGAAATAAGCCCATTCAGGCAAAAAGAAAGAACCGCAATCTTGATACGCATTGTATCAAAATTGCGGTTCTTATTTGGTGGACCTGATGGGATTCGAACCCACGACCTCTCGGATGCGAACCGAACGCTCTCCCAGCTGAGCTACAAGCCCGGATATGAAGTTGCAGAGCCATAATATATGGAGCGGATGCTCCGCTCCATATATTATACACACTTCTTTATAAAATGCAACCATTTTCTCTCCGGCGGCGCAAAAAATTGCCCCTGCAGATGGAAAACGCCGTCCGGCGGGCCTTATTCCGCCGCCGGGATACGGGTATACGACACCGGCTGACCCTCCCGGAAGGTCACCTGAAAGCCCTGACCGGGGGAGACGGAGTAGTCATAGCGCCCGCCGCCGAACCAGGCCATCATCAGCCCCGCCGTGACACCGCCGTGGATGACGCAGACGGCGTCCTCCGGCCTCTGCACCACCGGGGCGATGGCCGCAAGGCTGCGCCGCAGCACCTGCGGGGCGCTCTCCCCATGGGGGCAGGGGTTGTGCTCTGCGTCGGTGATCCACGCCTGATAGGCCGGGGTGTCCTTCAGCTCCTCGTAGCTCTTCATCTCGAAGTCGCCGAAGTCCATCTCCCGCAGGCCCGGAAGCCGGGTGTGGGGTACGTTGCCATAGATGGCCGCCAACGTCTGCTCCGTCCGCAGCATCCCGCTGGTATAGTAGCGCTGGGCCGTGGGATAGTCCCCGGCCCGGCGGTGCAGCTCCGACAGAGACTCCGGCAGGGCGGGGATATCCGCCGCCCCGTAATACAGGTTCCGCAGGCTGCCCTCCGTCTGGGCATGGCGCAGCAGGGTCAGCTTCATTTCAGCACCTCCGTCAGTCCGCAAAATACCCGGCGCACGCTGCCGGCCTGCTGGGCCAGCCGCCGCAGCAGACGGCCATGGCGCTCCCGCCAGGCCCGCTCTCCGGCATCCATAGGGACCACGCCGCTGCCGATCTCCCGTGCGATGACCACCTCCGCCGCCGTCAGCAGGGGGAGATAGGACTCGGTGTCCTCCTGCCGCCGGGTCAGCTCCTCCAGATGGATATAGCACCGGGCGCCCAGCGCCGGCTCGCCTGCCGCCAGATCGCAGATATCCCCCGGCGTCAGGCCGTACTCCCGTGCCGCCAGTGTCAGCTTTCCCTGATATGCTCCGCCGATGATCAAGTCCATATCCTCACCTCACCAAAGTCCATACGGCGGCTCCCGCCAGCTCACCCAGTGTCAGGGCAAAGCCGGAGATGTCACCGTTCATGCCGTCCAGCTGCCGGAAGCCGTACCATACCGCCAGCCCGTAGCCCGCTGCTGCCGCCAAGGGGGCGAAGCTGCGGTCCGTGACCAGCGGTACGGCGATCGCCGCCGCCAGCAGCACCGCCAGCGCCGCGGCATAGCCGCCGTGGCGGCCCATGGCGGCGTATTGGCTGGTACCCATGGGCCGCAGCTTCAGTACCGCCAGTCCCGCACAGGCCCGTGTGGCCACCGGGATCAGCAGCAGCCCCCACAGGCTTTCGGCGGCGCTGCCGGAGAGGAATACGCTCCACTGGCACAGGGCCAGCAGCACCATACCAATGACGGCGAAGGCTCCGCAATGGGAGTCCTTCAGAATGCGCTGGCGGGTAGCCAGCTCCCGGCGGGACAGCACGGCGTCGCATACGTCCATGTAGCCGTCCAAGTGCATGAAGCCCGTCACCAGCCACGGGAGCGCCGCCATGAGGAAGGCGTACAGCCCGCCGATGGCGGCATGGCGCAGCAGCAGATACAGGCCCAGCCAGATGCCGCCCACCGCCAGTCCCACCAGCGGCAGACACACCAGCATTTTCTCACGAGCCTTCTCGTTCCACCGCCGCAGGGGGCAGGGGATCGCCAAAAACATCCCCCAGGCCATGGAAAACCCGTCCAGCCACTCACTCAAAGCGCCACGCTCCTTTCCACAGGCGGGGCAGTCCCGCCGTCAGCTCACATACCACGTCAAATTCCGCCGCCAGCCTGCGGCAGATCTCCGCAAGGCCCCGGCGGTATGTCTCCGTCCACGTCTCGTAGGTCACGCCGTCCCGCCACAGCTCGTCGCAGACGCAGACAAAGTGGGCCGGGTGACGGCTGATGACCAGCAGTTCCTCCGCTGTGCGTCGGGGGGCTTCTCCGTCCGGCTCCGGGGCGGAGAACATCTGGCAGGCCAGGCACGCCGTAATGCTGTCAAAAAGCACCGTCCCCGCCGGGGACACCCGCACCAGTGCCTCCGGCAGCTGCCGGCCGTGCTCAATGGTCTCAAAGCCCCAGCCGTCCCGCTCCGCCAGATGCCGCCGGACGATGGCACGGTCCTCGCCGTCTCTGGGCTCCAGCGTGGCCCAGTAGTACATGGGCGCCCCGGCGGAGAGCCGCCGGGCCATATGCTGGCCCATCATGCTCTTGCCGCTTTTGCTGCCGCCTAACAGAAGGACCCTCATGGCGTCACCGTAAAGCTGTCCTGCGCCCGGATGGGGGCCAGGTAGTCGTCCTCAATAGCTGCCTCCGGGAAGGTGGCCATGCCGTCCATGACGGCGCAGGCGGCCCGCAAGATCTGAAACATCACCGGGCAGCCGCTGCCCTCACCCAGCCGCATCCCCAGCAGCAGACAGGGCTCCTGCCCCAGCTCCTGTGCGGCGATGCGGTAGCCGATCTCATAGGAGGCGTGGGAGAGGAACAGATACTCTCCCGCAGCGGGGCAGAGACGCACCGCCGTCAGCGCCGCCACGATGGAGATGTAGCCGTCCACCACCGCCGGGACATGGTTCTGGGCGCAGCCCAGAAAGGCCCCCGTCATGGCGGCCAGATCCAGCCCGCCCACGGCGGCCAGTACCCCCACCGGGTCGGCGGGGTCGGGGCGATGCAGAGCCAGCGCCCGGTCGATGACCTGTTTTTTCTTTTCAAAGGCCGCATCCGTCAGCCCGCCGCCCCGTCCGGTGACGGCCTGCGCCGGGGCGTGGGTCAGGGCTGCCAGCACCGCCGCCGAGGTGGTGGTGTTGCCGATGCCCATTTCCCCGATGCCCAGCGCCTGCACGCCGTCAGCGGCGGCCTGCGCCGCCAGCCCCATGCCGGTTTCCAACGCATGAAGGGCCTGCTGCCGGGTCATGGCGGGCTCTCTGGCAATGTTGCCGGTAGAGCGGCGCACCTTCCGGTCCAGCACGCCGGGGATGGGGCGATCCGTGTCGATGCCCATGTCCGCCACCACCACCTCGTTGCCGAAGTAATAGGCCAGCGCCGACATTCCTGTCTTGTGGCGGGTCATGTTGATGACCTGCGAAAGAGTCACGGAGGTGGGGGCGGAGGAGATGCCCTCCGCCGTGACGCCGTTATCCGCCGCCAGCACCAGCACCCGGCACTTCTCGACATGGGGGCGCACCTGTCCGGTGATGCCCGCCAGCCGGATGGAGTAGTCCTCCAGCTTGCCCAGACTGCCGGGGGGCTTGGCCAGCTCCGCCTGACGGCGGCGGGCGGCGTCCATGATCTCCCGATCCGGGACGGTGACGGCCCCGCAGTACTGCTTCAATTCCTGATCTGTCATAGGTCACTCCTCGCTGAGATAGCCCTGCTGCGCCAGCCATGCAAGGGACGGGGCGCAGTCCTGATTTTCGATGGTCCATGTGGAGGCCGGACACTGCTCCAGCAGCGCCGCCAGTATCTGCTGCATGAGGATCTCGCCATCCCCCAGACTGTTGTGGAGATCCCAATCCCCTAAATTGTTGTGCAGATGTACGTGCCGCAGGTAGGGGGCCATGGGGGCGATCCACTCCATGGGAGGTGTCCGGCTGGCGCAGGTGTTGGCGTGGCCTACATCCAGACACAGGCCCAGCCGGGGATCATCCACCTGACGGACGATATCCGTCATCAGCTGCGGCGTCTCGTCCATGACGTTTTCCAGCGCCAGCACCATATCCTCCGGGACCTCCGGCAGGAACTCCTGCCAGAAGGCCACGGACTGCTCCGTGAACCACTCCGGAAAGTACACCAGCGGGATATAGCCGCTGTGGATCACCAGACGGCGGATGCCCAGCTGCCGGGCGGCGGACAAAGCCTGACGATAGCGCCGGGCCGTCACCTCCCGCACCAGCGGGTCCACGGCACAGGGAGCCAGCTCCGCAAACGGGGCGTGGAGCCAGAAATGGTCGATGCCTGCCATCTTCTCACGAACCGCCGGAAGGGTGGCGGGGTCGTCCAGCATGGGGGCGTAGCAGAAGTCCGTGACCTCCAGCCCCAGTCCCCATTTCCGGGCCAGCTCCGGGGCGTGGCTGTCCATGCCGGAGAGGTGTAAGCGCTGTCTGATGTCCATAGGGTCCCTCCTGTTTTTTTACTCACTTTCGCCATTATACACTATCTCCGCCGCATTTTCCAGTGGGTACGGCAGGGAAGTGCGCCGAAAAACCCCCGTCTGCGTGGCAGACGGGGGTTGGGGATCGCTTTATCAATACTGAGACAGCTGGGACTCCAGCGCCGGATTGGCCACCGTCCACTGGTAATCCTCCAGTCCGGTGTCTACCTCCGTCCACAGCAGCCATGTGGCCATGTCGGCGGTGCCAACCTGCCCCTCGCCGGGGCCCTGATGGGTCAGCGTCACCACGGCGGCGTGGTCCGCCTTCAGGGACACGGACTCGATGCCCACCTCCACGGAGCCGGAACTCACCGACTCCTGCACCAGCACCAGCGCATGGTCCTTGAAGAATGCATCGTCGTAGGCGGACAACTCCGGGTAGTCCGGCAGCTGGGCCGCCGAGGTGACGTACAGGGCGGAACTGACGTTGCCGTTATAGGTCAGCCGCAGCCGGTCCACCTGCCCCGGCACGTAGGAGCCGTCCTCCCGGACGGTGCCGTCGCCGGTGTCGCCCACGGTCTGGGTGCCGCCGGGGGCGGCGGTGGGGGTGTCCGTCTTGGCGGGGGTATCGGGCTCATTGTTCTTTGTACCGCAAGCCGCTGCCACGATGCACAGGGCCGCAGCCAGCGCCAGCGCCAACAGTCGTTTACATTTCATGGGTTCTGCCTCCTTTCGCAGGGAGCGGGTCACTTCTGCTCACTTTCCTCCGGGTCATGATCCGGCTGGGCTTCCTCCGGGGACTTTTCCTCCGGGGTCTGCGGCTCCTCCGGGGACGGCACCGGCTCGGATACGATGTGGATGTGCTTGGCAGGGGCCTCGATGACCTCCGGGGAGGAGGGACGGAACAGGGGCTGCTTCTCCTCACGGGTAGCGCCGTAGTTGTCCACCGTCTCCGGGTCACGGCCCTCGATGATAGCCATCATCTCCTGACCGGTGATGGTCTCCTTCTTCAGCAGATAGGCGGCGATCTTGTCCAGCAGCTCCCGGTTCTCCTCCAGCATCCGTCTGGCATCCTCATGGCACTGACGGATGATGGCGATGACGGCACGATCTGCGGCGGCGTAGGTCTCCTGAGCGCAGCTCATGGAGTACGTGCCGTCCAGATACTGGTTCTGTACGCTGCCCAGCGCCATCATGTCGAACTCCTCGCACATACCGAACCGGGCCACCAGATTCCGGGCCATCTCCGTGGCCCGCTCGATGTCGTTGGCGGCGCCGGAGGTCATGGTGTGGCACACCACCTCCTCGCTGGACCGGCCGGCCAGCAGCGTGCGGATCTCCGCCAGAATGTCCTCACGGGACATGAGGAATTTCTCCTCCTCCGGCAGGTGCAGGGTATAGCCCAGAGCGCCCTGCGTATGGGGGACGATGGTGATCTTGCTGACGGGCTGGGCGTTTTTCTGCTTGGCCGCCACCAGCGCATGGCCCACCTCGTGATAGGCGATGATGCGCTTTTCCTCGTCGGTGATGACGGTACCCTTCTTCTCGGAGCCGGCAATGACGGTCTCGAAGGCCGCCAGCAGGTCATTCTGATTCACGGCGCTGCGGCCCAGCCGCACGGCCCGCAGGGCCGCCTCGTTGACAAGGTTTGCCAGATCTGCGCCCACGCAGCCGGCGGTGGCCTGAGCGATCTTCTCCAGATTCACGTCCTCGGCCAGATGGATGCTCCGGGTGTGGACCTGCAGGGTGGCCAGACGGCCTGCCAGATTGGGGCGATCCACGGTGATGCGCCGATCGAAGCGACCGGGGCGCAGCAGGGCCTTATCCAGCACCTCCGGGCGGTTGGTGGCGCCCAGAACGATGATGCCCTTGCCGGGATCGAAGCCGTCCAGCTCCGCCAGCAGCTGGTTCAGGGTCTGCTCCCGCTCGTCATTGCCGCCGCCGAAGCGGCCGCCGTCACGGGATTTGCCGATGGTGTCGATCTCGTCGATGAAGATGATGCAGGGAGCCACCTTGGCGGCCTCCTTGAACAGGTCACGGACACGGGAGGCGCCCACACCCACGAACATCTCCACAAAGTCCGAGCCGGAGATGGAGAAGAAGGGGACGTTGGCCTCGCCGGCCACGGCCTTGGCAAGCAAAGTCTTGCCGGTACCGGGAGAGCCCACCAGCAGAGCGCCCTTGGGCAGTCTTGCGCCGATGGCCGTGTACTTCTGGGGGTTGTGGAGAAAGTCGATGATCTCCTCCAGCGACTCCTTGGCCTCGTCCTGACCGGCCACGTCCTTGAAGGTGACGCCGGTGGACTTCTCCATATACACCTTGGCGTTGGACTTGCCCACGCTGCCGATGCCGCCGATGCCGCCGTTTTTGGCCATGATCCGCATCACCAGCATGAACAGGGCCGCCAAGACGATCACAGGAAGGACATAGGTGATCATGAACTCCAGAATGGGACTCATCTGCGTCTGGACGGGGCTGGTGTACTTGACGTTGTGCTCCTCCAGCAGAGGCAGGAGACTGGCGTCATTGAGAGCGGTGGTATACAGGATCAGAGGCGTTTTCTCGCTCTGGGTATAGCTCTTGGGTTCCTTGTTCTTATCGGTGGCCTCCTCGGTGTAGACGTAGCCGTCCACGGGGGTGGCATACAGGACGCCGTTCTCGATCTTCAGCTCCGCCACCTGATCCTCCTGAATGAGGTCGATGAGCTGGCTGTACGGGATCTCATGGCTGCTGGCCCGCTTGGTGAGATTGTTGCTGTAAGCGTTGATATAGTTGAACACCACCGTCAGCACCAGCGCCCAGATGATGAGGGTCACCACCCCCCGCATATTGCGGTTGCGGTTCTGGTTATTTTTCTGGTCTTTCTTGTTGTTGGGATCCATGTCGGTCTCCTTCCATGCAGCCCCGCCGGGCGGGGCGCAGAAGTGCTTTAATTTTCGTGTAGTATATCACAATTCAGGTATCTTCACAAGGCAAGCGGCTGGAATTTTCCTGTAAAATTTCTATGAATGGCGCTTTATCTCCCGGCCAGAGTATGGTATACTGAAACCAATTATGTATGCATTGCGAGGAAAATTCCTATGAGAGACAACGAACAGAGACGGCCGGAGGCAGAGGCGGACGGCATCATCGAGGGCCGCAACGCCGTGATCGAGGCCCTGCGGGCCGGAACGACCATGGATAAGATCTATCTGGCCAAGGGGGAGACGGACAAGACCTTGGGCCACATCGCCTCCAAGGCACGGGCCCAGGGCATCGTGGTGGTGGAGGCCGACCGGCGGAAGCTGGACGGCATGAGCCGCACCCACGCCCATCAGGGGGTCATTGCGCTGGCCGCCGTGCGGGAGTATGTGACGGTGCAGAGCCTGCTGGACGCTGCCGCCGCCAAGGGGGAGCCGCCGCTGCTGGTGGTCTGCGATGAGATTTCCGACCCCCACAATTTGGGGGCCATCCTCCGCACCGCCGAGTGCGCCGGAGCCCACGGGGTCATCATCCCCAAGCGCCGCAGCGCCGGTCTGACGGCCATTGTGGCCAAGACCTCCGCCGGGGCCGTCAGCTATATGCCGGTGGCACGGGTGGCCAATATCCCGTCCCTGCTGAAGGATCTGAAAAAGCAAGGCATCTGGGTGTTCGGCACTGCCGCCGAGGGAACGACCCGGCTCTATGACGCCGATCTCAAGGGCCCGGCGGCCATTGTCATCGGCTCCGAGGGCGACGGCATGAGCCGGCTGGTGGCGGAGAACTGCGACTTTCTGGTGAGCATCCCCATGCGGGGGAGGATCTCTTCCCTGAACGCATCGGCGGCGGCTGCCATCCTGCTGTATGAGGCGGTGCGGCAGCGCACCGTGTAAGGACCCGGAGCATCTAAAAGAGAGGTACCATGGAACACCGAGAGGATCACAACGAAATACCGGAGTTTACCCTGGAGGATATTCTGGCGGAGTTCGGCAGCGGCAGCGACCTGTACCGGACGGAGGATCTGCCTGCGGAGGAAAACTCCCCGGAGACTGCTCCGGCAGAAGCCCCTGCTCAGCAGGAAGCTCCCGCAGAGCCGGAGCCCCACGCTGAACCGGAGACCTCTGCTGTGGCGGAGCTCCCCGGGAAGCCGGAGGGACTGCGGTTCACACCCGGCGCCGACCCGGTGGATATGGATTTCCCGGCGGAGGTGCTGGAGGAGGTATTTTCCTCCGGCGGCCCGCTGCTGCCGGAGGAGGACCAGCCGCCCGAGACACAGATCATCCACTTCCCGCACCAACCGGTATCGGAGGAGGAGGGGAAACCGGCGGCGGAGACCACTGCCACGGAAGCATCTTCGGAGGAGAACGCCCCGGAGGAGGAACCGGCGGAGGAGCCGCAGGAAACGCCGGAACCGCAGGAGGCACCTAAAGTCTCCTTGGAGCAGATCATGAACGACACCGTCTCCTCCGTGCTGGAGGAGCAGGAGGACGGCATTCTGGAGGAGCGTCCGCCCCTGCGGGAGGTGCTGCGGCACTGGTGGGAGAAGCTGACAAGGCCCCGCAGCGCCGCCCCCATCCCGCAGGATACGGAGACCCTGTGGGAGCAGCCGCAGGAGCCTCAGCCGGAGCCGGAACCCGATCCGGAGCCGGATATGGACGTGGCCGTCCGGGCCGAGAAGCGCCGCTGCGCCCGCTTAAAACGCCAGTGCTGGTGCGTACTGCCGGAGGCGGTGCTGCTGACGGTGCTGTCCGTGCTGGACGGGCTGGGGCTGTATATCCCCCGGCTGTGGGCGGCATTGCCCGTGCTGCGGGGGATCATCCCCGGCGGATCGCTGCTGCTGGCACTGGCCCTGTCGGGCCGGGTCTGGCGCAGCGCCCGTAAGCAGCTGTCCCAGCGCCGCATCACCTGCGAGGCGGCGGCGCTGCTGGCATCGCTGGTGTGTTTAGGGGACTGCGTCTACGCCGCCTTGGGCTACGGGGAGCAGCTGCCGCTGGCGGCCGTCCCGGTCATCTCCCTGCTGCTGTGTCTGTGGGGCCAGCTGCTGGCGGCCAAAGCCCGGCTCGCAGGCTTCCGGCTGGCCGATCTGGGGGGTGAGCCGCCCTACAACGTATCCGTGACCCCCGCCGGGGCCTGCAAGCAGCAGGGAACGGCGGAGGGCTTCTACCGGCTCTCCCACCAGCCGGATGTCTCCTATCGCTGGCAGATCATCCTGACACCGCTGGCGCTGGCCGCTGCCTCCATTCTGGCGGCGGTGGTGTGCTTCGGCGGGGAGGGACAGCCGGTGCGGCCACTGTGGATCTGGTCGGCATTGCTGTCCGGCGGACTGCCGCTGGCTCTGCCGGTGGCGGGAACGCTGCCCCTGTCATCGCTGAACCGGCGTCTGAACCGCAGCGGCAGCGCCGTGGCGGGCTATGCCGGGGCCTCCGCCATCACCGCCGCCCGGCGGATGGTGGTGACGGATGACGACCTGTTCCCACCGGGAACGGTGAGCCTCAACGGACTGAAGCTGTACGGCGAGGAGATCGGCAAGGTGGTGTCCTATGCCGCCACGGCGGCACAGGCCGCCGGAAGCCAGCTGACGCCGCTGTTTGACCAGCTGCTGGCCAGCGAGGGCGGCACCCACCTGCATTTGGAGGACCTGCGTTTTTACGAGGACGGCGGCATCGGCGGTACCATCCGTGGGGAATCCGTCACCATGGGCAGCGCCTATTTCATGAAAAAGCACCATGTGTCCCTGCCCCGTGACCTGAAGCTCAAGACCGGCGTTTTTCTGGCGGTGGACGGTCAGCTCATTGCCATCTTTGCCATCAAATACCAGCCCTCCCGCAACGTGGAGTGGGCGCTGCGGGCCATGCGCCGCAACCGCATCACTCCGGTGCTGGCCACCCGCAGCGCCAACATCACTCCGGCGCTGCTGAAGCGGAAATTCCGGCTGGACGCCCGGCCCCTGTACCCGGATATCTCCACCCGTCTGGCCCTGTCGGAGCTGACGGAGGGTCGTGGCCGGCCCCACGCCGTCATCTACCGGGACGGGCTGATGGCCTTTGCCGAAACGGTCATCGGCAGCCGCCGGATGCGGCGTGCCGTCCGGGACGGAACGGTGCTGTCGTGGCTGGGCGGGCTGTCGGGCCTGCTGCTGGCGTATTATTTCACCTCCGTGGGGGCCTTTGCCGCTCTGTCGGCCCTGAATTTCCTGTGCTTTTTGCTGCTGTGGCTGCTGACGGTGCTGCTGCTGGCAGGACTGGTGCGCCACTACTGATACCATTCCATACCCATGCCGGGAGAGCCGTTGAGCCTCCCGGCATTTTCCACAAAAAAGACGCTGAAAGTTGTATTTGTCAAGTGCAAAAAAATAGTATATACTTTTCTCATTGACTGGCTGCGCCGGACGGCGCATTCGCACCAAACGAAGGGAGAATACTGTATATGACTGCCAATGACATTCGCAACATCTGCCTGCTGGGTCACGGTGGCTCCGGCAAGACGACGCTGGCCGAGCAGATGCTCTTCATGACCAAGGGGACTGATCGTCTGGGCCGTACCGCCGACGGCAACACCGTCTGCGACTACGACGCCGAGGAGATCAAGCGCCAGATCTCTATTTCCCTGGCCTTTGCCCCGGTCAAATATAAGGGCGTCCGTATCAACGTCATGGACGCTCCCGGCAACTTTGATTTCTCCGGCGAGGCTGTTTCCGCCATCCGTGCCGCCGAGTGCGCCGTGCTGGTGGGCGCCGCCAAGGACGGCCTGTCCGTGGGTATGGAGCGCAGCTGGAAGCTGCTGGGCAAGAAGCCCCGCATGATCTTCGTCAATCGCACCGACGAGGACAACAGCGACTATCAGGCCTGTCTGGATGCTCTGAAGGGCAAGTTCGGCCAGTCCGTGGTTCCCATTGTGGCCCCGGTCATTGACGGCAACAAGAAGGTCACGGGCATCGTGGACCTGCTGCATAACACCGCTTATGAGGTCAAGGGCGGCAAGGCCGCTGCCTGCGCCATTCCCGCCGATATGGCCGACGAGGTGGAGACCCTGCGCTCCGAGCTGATGGAGGCCGCCGCCGGCTCTGACGAGGAGCTGATGGAGAAGTTCTTCGACACCATGGAGCTGTCCGCCGAGGACATGGCCCGCGGCCTGAAGCTGGGCGTCCGGGACGGCAGCGTTTGCCCGGTGCTGTGCGGCTCCGCCGTCACCGGTCTGGGCGTGGAGATGCTGATGCAGACCATTCTGGATCTGGTCCCCGTGGCCACGGATATGCCCGCCGAGACGGCGCAGGATGACGACGGCAACGACGTCGAGGTGGCCTGCGATCCCAACGGCCCCACCGCTGCCATCGTCTTTAAGACCATCTCCGATCAGTACGGCAAGTACTCCATGGTGAAGGTGCTCCGTGGCAGGATCACCAGCGACATGGCCCTGTATAACCCCGCCACCGGCAACACCGAGAAGCTGGGCCGCCTGTACATCATGAAGGGCAAGAAGGGCGAGGAGGTCAAGGAGATCTGCTGCGGCGACATCGGCGCCATCGGCAAGATGGATAAGGTCAAGACCGGCAACACCCTGTGCGACCCCAAGCACATCGTGCGTCTCCACGGCATGGACTATGCCCAGCCCTGCTACAGCCGTGCCATCTCCCCCAAGACCAAGCAGGAGGTGGAGAAGCTGGGTACCGGCCTCAACAAGCTCAACGAGGAGGATCCCACCTTCCACGTGGTCAACAACGCCGAGACCCACCAGACCGTGATCTCCGGCGCCGGCGATATCCAGATCGACGTGCTGTGCTCCAAGCTCAAGACCCGCTTCGGCGTGGATGCCGAGCTGTCTGCTCCCAGAGTGGCTTACCGTGAGAAGATCCGCTCCACCGTCCGCAAGCAGGGCCGCTATAAGAAGCAGACCGGCGGCAGCGGCCAGTTCGGTGACGTGCATATCATCTTCGAGCCTCAGACCGAGCAGGAGGATATGATCTTCGCTGAGAACGTGTTCGGCGGCTCCGTGCCAAAGAACTACTTCCCCGCCGTGGAAAAGGGCCTGCGTGAGAGCTGCCTGCACGGCGTGCTGGCGGGCTATCCCGTGGTGTTCCTGAAGGCGACGCTGGTGGACGGCTCCTACCACCCGGTGGACTCCTCCGAGATCGCTTTCAAGCTGGCCGCCAATCTGGCCTTCAAGGCCGCTCTGCCGGAGGCCAAGCCCGTGCTGATGGAGCCCATCGGTGAGCTGAAGGTCACGGTGCCTGACAACTATGTGGGCGACGTCATGGGTGACCTGAATAAGCGCCGGGGCCGCGTCATGGGCATGAACCCCACCGGCGACGGCGAGACCGTGCTGGAGGCCGAGGTCCCCATGGCCGAGATGATGAGCTACGCCATCGATCTGCGGTCCATGACCCAGTCCCGCGGTACCTTCACCTTCAACTTCGTCCGCTACGAGGATTGCCCCGCTGCGGCCCAGGAGAAGGCCATTGCCGAGGCCAAGGCTCTGGCCGATGCCGAGTAAAGCTGCTATAAAAATACGCCGGAGGACCCTCCTCCGGCGTATTTTCGCTGCCTGCAAAAAGTTCATGGAAAGTTTTTCTAAATGTTGCATTTGCAACTTATAATCCTCTGGATTCCGTGCTATACTTAGACCATCCCAAGGGGGAACGCCCCCGAAGAGTAAAAAACCATCAACGAATGATAAAAATATGGAGGTAATGATTATGAAGAAGTGGGTATGTCCTGTTTGCGGTTACGTTTACGAAGGCGAGAATCCCCCGGCCGAGTGTCCGGTGTGCCACGTCAGCGGTGACAAGTTCACCCTGCAGGCAGAGGAGAAGTCCTGGGCCGCCGAGCACGTGGTGGGCGTAGGCAAGGTGTTCGGTGAGGATGTTCCCGCCGAGGTCCGTGAGGAGATCATCGCCGGTCTGCGTGCCAACTTCGAGGGCGAGTGCTCCGAGGTGGGTATGTATCTGGCCATGGCCCGTGTGGCTCATCGTGAGGGCTATCCCGAGATCGGTATGTACTGGGAGAAGGCCGGTCTGGAGGAGGCCGAGCACGCCGCCAAGTTCGCTGAGCTGCTGGGCGAGGTGGTCACCGATTCCACCCAGAAGAACCTGCAGATGCGTGTGGATGCCGAGAACGGCGCTACCGCCGGCAAGTTCGAGCTGGCCAAGCTGGCGAAGAAGTACAACCTGGATGCCATCCACGATACCGTCCACGAAATGGCCCGTGACGAAGCCCGCCATGGCAAGGCTTTCGAGGGGCTGCTGAAGAGATACTTCAACAAGTAATTTTACAGGGAATTTCAGAGGGGAAGCGGAAAAATCCGCTTCCCCTCTTTTCCTTAAATCGTTTATTTACCTAATTCCGCATGGTAGTTCTCTCGCGTATAGTCTCCCATTAGCTCCTCAGCATTCGGTGTTTCCGTTTCCCTGCGACGCTGTTTCTGCCTGCTGGTTCTCGTTCGATGTATTTTCCGTGTTCTGTCCCTGCGAATGATCTGTATTTTCCGCCTTGCCATTGCTGCAAGCCGCAAGGCTCAGGCACATTACCGCCGCCAAAAGCAGCGCAATCAGCTTTTTCATACGCTCTTTCCACTCGTTTCTTTTGAATACATGAAAAAATGGGACAGGATGTTCTCCTGTCCCATTTTGTTTGGTGCAGTTACTGCTCCTTGTGGTCGTCCTGGTTGCCGGAAACGGCATCCTTGGCCTTGTTGACCACATTCTCCACCATGTCGGGCTGGGTATTGGTATAGCTGCCATCCCGATACTGATCACCGCCGAAGGCCAGGATCAGCTGGAAAATGAAGGGCAGCAGCAGAAGGCCGATACCGAAGCCGACGCCCTGATTGAAGGCCTTGGCCCAGTCGATGTTCATCTTGATGACGAAATAGATGTTGTAGATGGGGATCAGCAGCAGAAGGAACTTCCAGCCGTTGCCGTACAGCTCCTGACACAGCACATAGGTGTTGTAGATGGGGACGATGCCCTCCCAGCCCTGACGGCCCATCTTCTTGAAGATCATCCACTCCGCCACCAGCGTCAGGATACCGATAATCAGGCTCAAAATCATACCATACTCTCTCCTTTTCTTTTTTTGCAGAACGCACAAAATACACCGTACGCTCCTTCCTCGAGTATATCAGATTTTTTGCAAAAATCAACCGATTTCTTGAAAAACCGGCAAAAATTTCACTGCTCGCTCTGGGCCTGACAGAACTGCCGCCCGGCGTGGTCGATGGTATAGTTCTCCCGATAGATCAGCTGGCTGATGGGCAGCAGGGAATACCCCTCACGGGCCATGTGGTCCAGAATGGCCGGCAGCGCCTCCGGCGTGTGGAGGGCGGCGTTGTGGAATAGCACGATGCTGCCGGGAGAGAGCTTGGAGGTGACCCGCTGGCAGATGGTGTCGGCGTCATAGTCCTTCCAGTCCAGACTGTCCACGTCCCACTGGATGGGCTCCATGCCCATGGAGCGGATGGCGGAGATCACGTGGTCGTCGTACTCACCGTAGGGGCAGCGGATGAGGCAGGGGGTCACGCCGGTGATGGCGGCGATCTTCTCGTTGCAGGCGGTGACGTCCGCCACCACCTGATCGGCGGTGAGGGCGTTGTAGTGGTCGTGGTGGAGGGAGTGGTTCATGACCTCATGCCCGGCGTCGTGGAGGGCCTTCACGGACTCCGGGTACTTATCCACCCAGTCACCCACCACGAAGAAGGTGGCCTTGACGTTGTATTTGCTCAGAATGTCAATGAGCATCTGAGTGTCCTCGTTGCCCCATGCGGCGTCGAAGCTGATGGCGCAGACCTTCTCCTCCCGCTCCACCGAGTAGATGGGAAGCTGCCGCTTGGCGGCGGAGGCGCTGACGAAGCCGGGGCCTCCCACGGCCATGAAAATACCGGCGGCCACCAGCGCCGTCAGGATCAGCAGCAGCGTGCCACGGCGCAGCAGTAAGACTTTTCCCCGCATAATGCATCCCGTCCTTTCACGGACAGTGTATGCGCCCCACCCCTCCAAATATGAAAGAAACCGCCGCAGGAGATGCGGCGGTTTCTGGGCCAGCCAAAAGAGCGGGAACCTTTCGTCAACGGGGCGGAAGGGTGTGTGCGGGAAACCCGGAAGGGGTGTCCTGCACGATGATGATCCCCATCTTTCAGAGCTTTTTGAAGCTCTGAAAGATGTTTCGTCGTGGCGAAAAGACTTTTTCGACACGACGAAACCGCCGCAGGAGATGCGGCGGTTTTCTTCCTCATAGTTCATCCGGTACCAGCGGCAGGGCCACCTGTGTGACGAACTTTGCCTTGTCCTTGTGGTGGGGCGGACCCTCCAGATAGATGTTGCGGCAGGTCCCCTTCAGCTTCAGGCCCTGCTGCCTGGCGTAGGCCACCAGCCGCTCCCGAACCTCCGGGATCTCGTCATAGTCCCCGTGGAAGAAGAGGCACAGAGCCTCCTCCTCCGGCCAGTCCTGCACATAGGGGCCCTTGCTGCCATCCGGCACCGCCACACAGAAGTTGATGTCGTTGGGCTCGTCGATAGGGTAATCGATGAAGTACATCCGCTTGGCGGAGTCCGTGCCGTACTGGCGCATGGCGGCGGGGATCACGTCTCGGAAGATCTCCTTGCGGTCCTCCACCGTGGGGGAGGCGCAGTGGTAGACATACACCGTCTGGGCGGGGATGGTGCGGATGATGGGGGTATCGTTGCTGTTCTTCCGGACCCGCAGCTGCAGCTTCTCGATGCACAGGTTCAGCTCGTCCCGTAGTGTCTCCAGCCGGGCGATGATATCCCGCAGGTCGGCGGCATCCTCGAAATAGAGCTTGATCTCATCCAGCGAGATACCCAGCGTCTGCAAGCGCCGGATGGCCCGGATGCGGGTCAGGGTCTCCGGGGTGTAGTAGCGGTTCCCGCTGGAGCCGGTTTTTACGTCGGGCAGCAGAATGCCCTTGTCCTCATAGTTGAGGATCATGCGTCGGGTAATATGCAGGGACTTGGCCACCTCACCGATGGACATCAGACGGCTGTTGTGCTCACTCATGACGAACTCTCCAGATTTTGCCATATTTTCTTAAAAAGTACTTGCATCGTACATTGGTGTACGGTATATGCTCAGTATACAGAAAGATGCAGGTCATTGCAAGTGGTAACTGCAAAATACAAAAGACCTGCCAGGGAGGAAATCTATGAAAAAGCGAATCGCCAGCGTACTGGTAGCGTTGGTGATGGTACTGAGTCTGGTCCCCAAGACGTCATGGGCGTGGACCTCGACGGTGACTACCCTCGAGCAGCTCAAAAGCGCCATGAGTGAGCTTTCTTACAACAATACCATCGAAATCGTTGTAAGCGGTACCATCGAAATCAGCGAAACTCTGAACATCAGACCCACCCGCACCACCAACGGCAGCATGGCTTGGTATGAGTATTACAACCAGCGTGTGGTCATCAGCGGCGCCGATGCCAATAGCAAGCTGGTGCGTGCCGAGGGCTTCAAGGGAAGCCTGTTCAATCTGATGGGTGAGCAGGGGTATAGCGGCGCAGGCGGCTCGGATCATCCCGCCTATGCCGCCCTGACCCTGAAGGACATCACCGTGGACGGCGGCGGCGACAAGACGGCTGCCACAAATCCTGCCATCTACGTGAGCCGGTACGGCACGCTGACGCTGGAGGACGGCGCTGTGCTCCGCAACTGCAAGAGCCAGTATTACGCCGGCGGCGCTGTGGGCCTGTTTACCGGCACGTCGGAATTTGTCATGAACGGCACCGCCCGCATGGAGGATAACGAGGCCGATTACGGCGGCGGTGTGTATGTGGCGAATATACTGGCTGCCTTCACCATGAATGGCGGCACCATCGCCAATAACACTGCAACGAAGTACGGCGGCGGCGTATATTGCGAGGCCAGCAAGCGGTATGGCTCCGAAGACACCGCAAAGATCAACCTCAACGGCGGCACCATCACCGGCAACACCGCCGGGATCGCCGGCGGCGGTGTGTACTTCGGTGGTATGACCACCTGCAAGGTAGCCGGTACAGTGAATATCACCGGCAATACGCAGGGGGACGACAAGGCCGCCAGCAATCTGCACGTGGCTGCCTCGGCGGAGGATCAGGCCGTCCTTGCAGGCAATGTTTCCTCCGACTCCCGCATCGGCCTCAACGCCGATCTGATCCCCGCCTATCGCATCGTGCGGGGTTCCTCCGATACCAATGTGTTTACCAGTGACCGCACCAACTGCGCCGTCACGAAGAACGGGTCCGTCAACTTCAATCTGGACCTGCTGGCCAATGAGGAGCACATCCACTGCGCGTGCCTGCAGAACCAGAGCTATGGTCCCTACCACGACCACGATAAGGACACCAAGTGGGTCGGCATCAGCAGCCTGAAGTCCATCAAGGGCTATGGCTGCTACTATCTGCTCAATGATGTAACCACCACCGATGAGGGGTGGGGCAGCGACCTGGATGATGTGCGGATCTGCCTCAACGGACACAATATCATTCTGGAAAACGGGTATTATCGCCCATACATTCATGTGACGAACTATCATACCCTGACCATCACCGACTGCGCCGAGGAGGCCGGTCAGATCACCCGCAAGGACACGGCGGATCCCAAGGGCGCCTGCATCATAGAGATCGACGCCGGCTGCAAATTTAATATGTTCGGCGGCGAGATCACCGGCTTGGACAGCTCCGAAAACAGCGCCCCTTACCCCACCGCTGTATCCAACAGGGGTACCTTCAACCTCTGCGGCGGCAAGATCACCGGCAATAAGTCCCATGCCGTGTATAATGAGAACGCCACTATGAATCTGTATGGCGGCGAGATCAGCCGCAATGATACCACCTACACCGATGCTTCCGCCGGTGCTGCCGTTGTCCTGGTTTCCGGCTCCACCCTGAATATGACCGGCGGCGCCATCAAGGATAACATCTCCAACACCCTCGGCGGCGGTGTATACGTCAAGGGCATCCAGAGCCGCAGCAGCACGATGAACCTCTCCGGCGGCGAGATCAGCGGCAACCGTGTCAACAGCACCAATGACGACCTGGGCTTTGACGGCGGCGGCGGTGTGTATGTGGATCTGTATGCGACTCTGGACCTCTCCGGCACCGCCCGCATCTCCGGCAACTATGCCTGTGCGGTCGACTATAAGGAGAGCGCCACCTTCGGCGGCGGCTTCGGCGGCGGCGTGTACGTGGCGGGCACCTTCGACATGAGAGGCGGCGAGATCTGCGACAACTTCGCCGGTCTGGCCAACTATAAGAACAAATACGGGAACGATGATCGCCGTGGCGGCGATGGCGGCGGCGTGTACCTCTATTCCAAGAGCAGCTTCAGCATGAGCGGCGGCTCCATTCAGGACAACACCGTCGATGACCGTGGCGGCGGCGTGTTTGTCCGTGGTTACGACCATACCATCACCCTGTCCGGCCGTTCCATCATCCAGAACAACGTCGATAAGGACGATCAGGACAACAACCTGTATCTGGAGAACTCGTCGCAGCAGGTCAGCGCCAGAAGACTCAGCAGCGGTGCCGATATCGGCATCAGCAGCGGTAGGACCCTCGCCAGCGGACAGACCGTCCAGATCAGCAGCGACGCCTGCACAGGCAGCATCCAGTATGTCAGCGCCGACCGGGCGGGCTACGAGACCTATCTGAACTCTGAGGGCCTGATCTATCTCCGCCTCAAGACCTATCAGGTCAGCGTCACCCTGCCGAACGGCCTCACCTATAAGAACGGCGGCCGGCTGACGCAGGATTGTCTGGACCTGACGCCCATCACCATCAGCGTTACCGATCCCGACAATTACTACATCCCCGACGGGTACAGCGTGACGCTCAACGGCATCACCGCCGCCAAGGTCGACAGCTATACCATCCGTGTCACAGGTACGGCCACGGCGGATACCGCCATGACACTCACCGCCCCCACGGAGAAAACGGCCCAGACCCAGCCCCCCACGGGTCTCACCGTGACCCATCCCCAGAGTCGGACGGGCTACGGCCGCATCAACGGCACCAACAGCAGCATGGAGTATCGCCCCGTGGGCGGCACCAGATGGAGCCAGTGCGGCAGCGCCTTCACCTCCGCTCTGGCCGGCACCTATGAGGTCCGCTATGCGGCTACCGAGACCCGGAAGCCCTCTCCGTCCACTACTGTCACCCTGAACCAGTATCTGGAGACCATCCCGGTTCCCACGGTCTACGGCCCCTTCACCTATAACGGTGACTGGCAGTACGGTCTGCTGCCCGGCGAAGTCTACGGCTACGAGCTTGTGGGCAGCGGCTATCGAGCCTGCCGTGTGGGCACCTATACCGTTACCGTCCGCCCCGCAGCGGGCTTCAAGTGGAGTGACGGCACCACCGGCGAAAAGAAGCTCCAGTGGGAGATCGTGAAGCGCACTCCCGCAGCGGGCGACTTCACCTTCACCGCTCCGGAAAATCTGGAGTATGACGGCACCGCCAAGGAGGCCACCGTTCGCTGGAGCACCGGAAGCAACTGGACCATGGGCATGGGTTATTGGCCCGACAACACCTTTACCGTCATCTATAAGCAAAACGGCAAGGTCGTGGCCGCTCCCACGGATATGGGTACCTATCAGGTCTACGTTACCGTTCCCGGCAACGAGGACATCAACGCCGTCAGTGAGTTGACCGATCCCAGCTGGACCTTTACCATCACCCACACCGGCAACCACCAGTGGGGCGATTGGCAGCACGATGACACCCAGCACTGGCGGTCCTGCGCCGTTCCCGGCTGTCAGGTGAAGGGCTCTCTGGGCAGCCATGACGGCACCGCCACCTGCACCGAGAGGGCCACCTGCAGCATCTGCGGCGCTACCTATGGCACCACGGATCCCAACCATCATGACCTGACCCATCACGACGGAACCGCCGCCACCTGCACCCAGCCGGGCAGCCTGGAGTACTGGCAGTGCAGCGACTGCCACAAGCTGTTTGCTGACGCAGCAGCTGCTCAGCCCATCACCGATACCGTCATTCCGGCTACCCACCACGCCAATGCCCAGCGCACGGCAGGTGACCCCGCCACCTGCACGCAGGACGGCTGCGCCGCCTACTGGTACTGCCCGGATTGCGCCAGCTACTTCGCTGATGCCGACGGCAAGCTGGACGAGAGCGAGACCTACACCGGCCCGGCGGATTTCTATCAGGAGGCCATGGGTCACAGCTTCACCCACTACGTCTACGACAACAACGCCACCTATGACGACGACGGCACGGAGACGGCTCAGTGTGACCACGGCTGCGGCCTGACGGATACCCGCACCAAGGTGGGCTCCAAGCTCATCGACGAGGCGGCTCCTGCGGTGGAGGGCGTCACGGACGGCGGCACCTACTGCCTGACGGCAGAGATCACCGTGACCGACCCCAATCTGGAGCGCGTGACCCTCAACGGCCAGCCCGTGGAGCTGGTGGACGGTAAGCTCACCGTTTCCGCTGCCGAGGGCGTCCAGACCCTGACGGCCACTGACCGCTTCGGCAACACCGTTACCGTCACCTTCACCGTGAACGCCCAGCATACGGAGGGCGAGGGCAAGATCACCACCCCCGCCACCACGGAGCGTGAGGGCGTCAAGACCTACGCCTGCACCGTGTGCGGCCAGGTGCTGCGGACCGAGTCCGTGGCCAAGCTGCCCGCTCCCGCAGAGCCCTCCACCCCCGCCGTTCCCACCGGAGACACCGGCGACACCGGCCTGTGGATGGGGCTGGCGGCCCTGTGCGGCATGAGCCTTGCAGCCCTGCTGCGTACCGGCAAGCGCAAAGAACAGTAAACGCCCTATCACGCACCATAACTCCCTATAAAAAACCACGGGCCCTCCCCCCAAGTGGGGGAGAGCCCGTGGCTGGCGACACAAAACCAACCGGAGCCGCAAATCTCCGGCAGATCTTGTCACAGCTCTGTTTGGTAGGTTACAGACTGCGATGGTCGCTGAGTACCTGGAGCGGCTCCACCGAGGAGCCGCCCAGGTCGGAGGAGACGTTGACACTGGGGCGGAGCTCATAATCACTGCCGCTTGTGCTTCGGGCGCCCTGCGTGGAGCAGCGGTCGTATTCCACCTTCATCACCGAGGCGATGGTGTGGCGGCCGTAGTCGTCCAACTGGGCATACTGATCCAGCAGCTGCTGGGTGTCCTCCGTCAGATAGAAGGAGGCATCGCTGGAGATGGCCTTGATCCCCAGCGTCTGGCAGATCTGCACCACCGTATCAAAGGAGGAACCTCCGATGCCGTTGTGCAGCGCACTGTTGATGGTAGATAGGGGAATATTGACCGCAAAAGCAAACTGCCGCACACTCTTGTACTGACGGGAAATTTCGGTTTTGACGATTCTCGTTAAGTTATCCATAGTTTAGACCCTCTTTACAAATTTTTCCATGCACGGGAGACAACTCCGATTGTACGTATTATAACACGCTTTTTTTCAAATGCCAATACTAAATAGTGAATAGTTTCTTAATTTTCAGCGGAAAAAACAAAATTTTACAGAAAAGTAATATTTTTGGAATATTTATGATAAAAAACAGGTGGGAGATTTCCGTGTAATGGAAAATCTCCTTTTATTTTGCTCACAGCTGTGCTACAATAATAAGCTGAAACAGAGAGGAGCGAACTATGAGGAAAGGTACCCACCCCCGCACGGCGCTGGGGCAAACGGCGGCGCAGATGATCCGCCGGTACTATCTCCATGACGTGGCACGGGACAGCGCAGCCCTGACCTACTACCTGCTGTTCGCCATTTTCCCGCTGCTGATCTTCGTCAGCACCCTGCTGGGTATTCTGGAGCTGGATGTGGACAGCATCGTCACCGGCCTGCGGCAGATCGTGCCGGGGGACGTGGCGGAGGTGGTGCGGGGCTATCTGGAATACGTTTCCGGCAACGCCAGCCGCCAGCTCATGTGGTTCAGTCTGGTGTTTTCCATCTGGTTCCCCATGCGGGCCACCGGCTGCCTGCTGCACTCGCTGCGCAAGGCCTTCGGCAAGGGCCAGCCCAAGAACATCCTGCTGGATCAGCTGAAAATTTTTCTCTTCGCCATCTGGCTCATGGTATCCATCGGCCTGACGCTGCTGATGATCACCGTGGGCCGCCGGGCGCTGTACTTTGTGTCGGGGATCATCACCGTACCGGACGGCTTCATCAACCTCTGGAGCAAGCTCCGCTTCGTGGCGGTGGCGCTGCTGATGTTCGTGCTGGTGACGGTGCTGTATATGCTGGCGCTGGGCCGCCGATGCCCGCTGCGGGAGGTGGCACCGGGCGTGGCCGGGTCGCTGGCGGCGTGGATGCTGCTGTCGCTGGCCTTCTCCTATTATGTGGAAAATCTGGCACACTATACCCAGCTCTACGGCTCCATCGCCACCATTGTGGTGGTGCTGCTGTGGCTGTATATGAGCGGGACGGTGCTGATTTTAGGCGGTGAGCTGAATGCGGTGGTGCTGCACCGGCGCACCCAGCGCCGTCGTGCGGCAGAGGAAAAGGCGGCGGAAAAGGCTGCCCGGCCGACACGGCAGGAAGCTGCGGCGCAGAAGCCTTCCGGGTCGACGCAGCCGCCCCGACAGCCACAGCCGCCTAAATCGGCAGAGCAGCCGGGAAAGGCGGATCCACCCAAACCGGCGGAGCCACCTGAGCAGGCGCAGGGGCAGCCGCCGCAAGAAGCAATACCTCCGGAAAAAGAGCAGCCGGAACGACCGGGAAAGGAACAGTCAGGCTCATGAAGATCATCATTGTAGGAAACGGAAAGGTGGGCTACGCTATCGCCCGCCAGCTGGCGGTGGAGGGCCACGACATCACCATGGTGGACTCCTCCCCGGTGGCGCTGGCCCGTGCCGACAGCACCCTGGACATCATGTGCGTGGAGGGCAACGGCGCCAGCATCAGCGTGCTGGAGGAGGCCGGTGCCCGGACGGCGGATCTGGTCATCGCTGTCAGCAATCTGGACGAGACGAATCTGGTGTGTTGCCTCATCGCCAAAACCATGGGGGCCAAGCACACCATCGCACGGGTGCGGAATCCGGATTACCGCCGGGACGCCGCCCTGCTGAAGCGGGAGATCGGGATGGACATGGTCATCAACCCCGATCTGGCGGCGGCACGGGAGATCGCCCGCATCCTCAGCTTCCCCTCCGCCTCCTCCGTGGAGCCCTTCGCCGGCGGCCGTATCGACATGATCGGCATACAGGTGACGGAGCGGGACCGGTTTTACGGGGTGGCCCTCAGCGAGTTCCATCGTATCCGCTCGGCGGAGGTGCTGATCTGCGCTGCCCAGCGGGGGGACGAGTGCATCATCCCCAACGGCAACTTTGTGCCGAGAGAGGGCGACAAGCTCTACATGGTGGGTACCAAGTCCGAGCTCCAGAAGATGCTGCGGGCTATGGGCCGCACCCAGCAGCGGGTCAAAACCGTGTCCCTGCTGGGGGGCAGCCGCATCGCCATGTATCTCACGTGGGAGCTGGCGGTGAGCAATACCAAGGTCTGCATCGTGGAGCAGAAGCACGATAAGTGCCTTCAGCTGGCGGCCCAGCTGCCTACGGCCATGATCATCGAGGGCGACGGCACGGAGGAGGAGCTGCTGACCAGCGAGAATATCTTCCAGGCGGATGCCTTCGTCTCCCTGACGGGCCGGGACGAGGAGAATCTGCTGATGGCCCTGACGGCTCGGCGGGCGGGCGTCCCCAAGGTGCTGGCCAAGATGACCCGCCCCAACTACATGGATCTGGTCCGGGATATGCGGGTGGGCAGCATCGTCAGTCCCAAGGATATCGTGGCCAACCAGATCACCCGCTACGTCCGGGCATTGGCCAATTCCGAGGGCAGCGCCGTGGAGAGCTTGTATAAGATGCTGGGCGGCGCCGTGGAAGCGCTGGAGTTCACCGCCACGGCCCGGAGCCGTGCGGTGCTGAATAAGCCCCTGCGGGCGCTGTCCCTGAAGGACGACGTGCTGGTGGCGGCCATTGCACGGGGCAGCGAGATCATCATCCCCAGCGGCACCAGCATCATTCAGGAGGGCGACCACGTGGTGGTGGTCACCAATGCCCATACCTTCGACGATCTGGGGGACATTCTGGCGTGAACACAAAAGCCGTGGCCCATGGCCACGGCTTTTTTCGCAAGGAGGGGAGACTGCATGACACGGGATCGTGAGACGGCCCGCCGCATCGCACAGGAGGTGCAGCCGCTGGGCGGCAGCGTCTACTATGTGGGCGGCTGCGTCCGGGACCGCCTGCTGGGCCGGGAGAGCAAGGATCTGGATATCGAGGTTCACGGCGTCACCCCCCAGCAGCTGGAGATCGTGCTGGACCGGATGGGCGGCCGTCGGACGGTGGGGGCCAGCTTTGGCGTCTACGGACTGGCGGGCTGCGGACTGGACATCGCCATGCCCCGGCGGGAGGCCGCCGTGGGCCGGGGCCACCGGGACTTCACCGTGGAGGTGGATCCGTGGCTGGGGCCGGAGAGAGCCGCCCGCCGCCGGGATTTCACCGTCAACGCCCTGATGGAGGACGTGCTCACCGGTCAGGTGCTGGACTTCTTCGGCGGCCGGGAGGACCTCCGTCGGGGCCTCCTGCGCCATGTGGATGACCAATCCTTTCCGGAGGATCCCCTGCGGGTGCTGCGGGGAGCGCAGTTCGCCGCCCGCTTCGGCTTCACCGTGGCGGAGGAGACGGTGGCCCTGTGCCGCACCATGGATCTGTCGGCCCTGTCTCGTGAACGGGTGGAGGGGGAGCTGCAAAAGGCCCTCCTGCAGGCGCCCCGCCCTTCCATCTTCTTCCGCACACTGGATACCATGCACCAGCTGCGCCCGTGGTTCACGGAGGTGCAGCGCTTACAGGGCGTCCCCCAGCCGCCCCGCTACCACGGGGAGGGGGATGTGTGGGAGCACACCATGGCGGTGCTGGATACCGCCGCCGAGCTGCGGCCCCAAGCAGCCCAGCCCATGGCCCTGATGCTGGCGGCACTGGCCCACGACTTCGGCAAGGTCGCCGCCACCACGGAGTCAGGCGGCGTCATCCACGCTTACGGCCACGAGGAGGCGGGTCTGCCGCCGGCGGAGGACTTCCTGCGCCGGGTGATCGGGGAGAAGGCCCTCCACCGGTGCGTGAAAAATCTGGTGGCCCTGCACATGAAGCCCAACGCCATGGCGCTGAGTGGGGCCTCCGTCAAGTCCACCAACCGTCTGCTGGACGCCGCCATAGAGCCGGGGGACCTGATCCTGCTGGCACTGGCGGATCACCGTGGCTCCCGGTGCGACCCGCCCCGTCCGGACCCGGAGCCCTTCCTGCGGCAGCGGCTGGAGATCTACCGGGCCGCCATGGCCCGCCCCATGGTCACCGGCAGCGACCTGATCTCCGCCGGACTGACCCCGGATCGGGACTTCTCCCAGCTGCTGGCCTACGCCCGCAAGCTCCATCTGGCGGGGCTCGACCGGGAGGCAGCCCTGCGGCAAACGCTGGCCTACGCCCGCAAGCTTTCAAAAAAGCATCAAAAAGAAGGCTGAGCATCCGCTCAGCCTTCTTTTTATGGAGTTTTTTTACAGCAGGTGGAAGTTCACCACCAGACCGGCGAACACGATGGAGACCATGCTCAGCAGCTTGATGAGGATGTTGATAGCGGGGCCGGAGGTATCCTTGAAGGGATCGCCCACGGTGTCGCCCACCACGCCTGCCTTGTGGCAGTCGGAGCCCTTGCCGCCGAAGTGACCGGCCTCGATGTACTTCTTGGCGTTATCCCACGCACCGCCGGCGTTGGCCATGTAGATGGCCATCAGGAAGCCGGTGACGGTAGCGCCGGCCAGCATACCCACAACGCCCATGTGGCCCAGGATCAGGCCCACCACGATGGGGCAAACCACAGCGATGATGGTGGGCAGGACCATCTCGTGCAGAGATGCCTTGGTGCACAGGTCCACGCAGCGGGCATAGTCGGGATCGGCCTTGCCGTCCATCAGACCGGTGATCTCCCGGAACTGACGGCGCACCTCCAGCACCACGCTCTGGGCGGCACGGCCCACGGAGTTCATGGTGAGGGCGGCGAACACGAAGGGCAGGCAGGCGCCGATGAACAGACCCACCAGCACCACGGGGTTCATGAGGCTGAAATCCTGGAAGGTGACGTCAGCGCCCACCTCCTTGACCTTCTCGATGTAGGAGGCCATCAGGGCCAGAGCGGTCAGAGCGGCGGAGCCGATGGCGAAGCCCTTGCCGGTGGCGGCGGTGGTGTTGCCCAGAGAGTCCAGAGCGTCGGTGCGCTGGCGGACCTCGGGAGCCAGACCGGCCATCTCAGCGATGCCGCCGGCGTTGTCGGCCACGGGACCGTAAGCGTCGGTGGCCAGCGTGATGCCCAGCGTGCTCAGCATACCCACGGCGGCCAGAGCGATGCCGTACAGGCCCATGCCGGTGGAGGCAGCGCCGCCGGAGCAGAAGTAAGCCACCAGAATGCAGATGGCCACAATGATGATGGGAACAGCGGTGCTCAGCATACCAAGACCCAGACCGCCGATGATGATGGTGGCGGCACCGGTCTGAGACTTGGAGGACAGATCCTGGGTGGGCTTGAAGGTGTCGGAGGTGTAGTACTCCGTGGCCTTACCGATGAGCACACCGGCGATCAGACCCGCCAGAATGGCGAAGTACAGGCCCAGATGCGCCTTGCCCAGCAGGGAGATCACCAGCGGGCAGGCGATGATGGCGATGAGGATAGCGGACAGGTTGGTACCACGGGACAGGGCCTTCAGCAGGGTGCGCTGGTCGGCCTGCTCGTCGGTGCGGACGAAGAAGGTGCCGATGATGGAGCAGATGATGCCGATGGCCGCCATGACCATGGGGATGGCCATGGCCTTGAAGGCCTGATCGGAGAAGGCGGCCACGCCCAGAGCGGAGGCAGAGATGATGGAGCCTACATAGGACTCGTACAGATCGGCGCCCATACCGGCCACGTCGCCCACGTTGTCGCCCACGTTGTCAGCGATGACGGCGGGGTTCCGGGGGTCGTCCTCCGGGATACCGGCCTCCACCTTACCCACCAGATCGGCGCCCACGTCGGCGGCCTTGGTGAAGATGCCGCCGCCCACACGGGCGAACAGAGCCATGGAGGAGGCGCCCATACCGAAGGTCAGCATGGCGCTGGTGATGGCGGAGGCCTCCAGCTTGAACACGAAGCGCAGCAGGAAGAACCACACGGAGATGTCCAACAGGCCCAGACCCACCACGGTGAAGCCCATGACGGAGCCGGCGGAGAAGGCCACCCGCAGACCACGGTTCAGCCCTTCCTGGCAGGCATTGGCGGTGCGGCAGTTGGAGGCGGTGGCGATCTTCATGCCGATGAAGCCGGACAGGCCGGAGAAGAAGCCGCCGGTCAGGAAGGCGAAGGGTACGAACCACGTCAGCAGACCGCAGGCTGCCATGATGCACAGCACCACCACCATGCAGGCGAAGAACACGCCTACCACGGAATACTGGCGCTTGAGGTATGCGTTAGCACCCTGACGGATGGACTGGGAGATCTTCTGCATGAGGGGGGTGCCCTCCGAGAAGCGCAGCACCTTCTTTGCGGTGATGACCACAAAGAGAAGTGCAATGACGGAGCCAACAAACGTGACTAGGACCAGGTACTTTTCCATAAAGACTTTTCCTCTCTTTTCCTTGTTTTCTCCCGGAGCCGGCAGAGGGACGGGAGATTCTTTTTGTCCCACTGCACATTATAAAAAACGCCGTCCGCTCCGTCAAATTTTCAAACTTTTTTTCGAAGTGCCTAAAAATTAGTTTGGAGTCGTTCGTCATTTTTATATAATATTTTTCCTGCAAGGAAAACCGCTTAAAAGGGAAAAACGGGGCAAAAATCGGCGGCAGCGGCGGAACGCTTGCGGAATTTGTGACAGGATTTTTCTATGAGAAGTCGGGAAAAATGTTTTTGAAAATTTTTTTCAAAAACATTTTTCCTTCAAATAAAAGCAAATTCACAAAAAATACACAAAAAGACTCCCATTCACTTTTTACGCAAAAACTGATGAATCAAAAATTGGATACAGAAATTCTTTCGTCACTTTCCACAATCATGGAAAACCCCTTCAAATGTCTTGAAGAGCGACCAAAACGGGAGTAAAATAGCCTCATCAATACCCGGGAGGTTTCAAACGTATGGAATATCAGGAAATTTTGCAAAACGCCCGCACCTGCATGGGACCCTACTGCAAGGCGTGTCCCGTGTGCAACGGACAGGCGTGTAAGAATACCATCCCCGGCCCCGGCGCCAAGGGCTCCGGCACCGGTTTTGCCCGGAACTACCAGAAGTGGCAGGAGCTGCGGGTGAATCTGGATACCATCGGCGAGAATCGTCCCGCCGATACATCCTTCGACTTCTTCGGCCACCGGCTGGCCCTGCCGGTGATGGCGGCTCCCGTGGGAGCCATGCAGCTGCACTACGGGGATAAGTACGACGACCTGACCTATAACCGGCTGCTGCTGGCGGCCTGCGCCAAGGCGGGCATCGTCGCCTTCACCGGCGACGGCGTGGACCCGGCGGTGATGGAGGGAGCCACGCAGGCCATCCGGGCCCAGCAGGGCTGCGGCGTGCCTACGGTGAAGCCCTGGGACCGGGAGACCCTGATGCAGAAGCTGGACTTGGCCCTGACCGCCGACCCCATGGCCATTGCCATGGACATCGATGCCGCCGGTCTGCCCTTCCTCCGCAACCGGATGCCGCCTGCCGGCAGCAAGACCGTGGCGGAGCTGCGTGAGGTGGCGGAGCTGCGTGAGGTGGCGGAGCACGCCCGAAAGCCCTTTATCCTCAAGGGCATCATGACCGTCCGTGGGGCGGAGAAGGCGGTGGAGGCCGGGGCCTCCGCCATCGTGGTGTCCAACCACGGCGGCCGGGTGCTGGATCAGTGTCCTGCCACGGCGGAGGTGCTGCCCGCCATTGCCGACGCCGTGGGCGACCGGGTCATGGTGCTGGTGGACGGCGGCATCCGCACAGGGCTGGATGTGTTCAAGGCACTGGCACTGGGGGCGGACGGCGTTCTCATCGGCCGTCCCTTCGTCACCATGGTCTATGGCGGCGGCGAGGAGGGCGTGGCAGCCTACGTCCGCAAGCTGACGGATGAGCTGTCGGATACCATGGCCATGTGCGGCGCCCACAGCCTGAAGGAGATCGACCGGGAGATGCTCTGGCAGGGCTGATGCGGACTGATCCGGTCTGATACACACATCATTCTATTCGGCTATCATGGGAACATATTCTGCTGCTATGGCATTTTGATCGGATTTGTTCCGATCTTCTAAAAATTCGTGACAGGAGGCGCTTATGTATATCACATGGTTGGGCCACAGCTGCTTTCGGCTGGAGTCGGCGGGCTACGGGCTGGTCATCGATCCCTATCGGGTTGTGGCGGGCTATCCGCCGCTGCGGGTGGAGGCCAACGCCGTCTATATCAGTCACCACCACTTTGACCACGATTGTCTGGAGGCGGTGACGCTGCTGCCCGGCGGGGAAAATCCCTTTACGGTGGAGACGTTCTCCACCTTCCACGACGACTGTCAGGGCGCCCTCCGGGGCGATAACACCGTTCATATCTTCCGGGCGGAGGGCATGACCGTGGTGCATCTGGGGGACTTGGGCTGCGCCCTGACCGCAGCGCAGGAGGAGAAAATTTCGGGTTGCGATGCGCTGATGCTGCCGGTGGGCGGCACCTATACCATCGATGCTGCTGCGGCGGCGGAGCTGGTGCGTCGGCTGCACCCCCGACTGGTGCTGCCCATGCATTTCCGGAGAGGGGAGCAGGGCTTCCCGGAGCTGACCACGCTGGAGGACTTTCTCTCCCGCCTCCCGGAGCAGCCGGTACACCGACTGACGGGGGAGACGCTGGATCTGACGTCCAAAGGGACGTCGGGTGTTGTGATCTTCCCCCGTCGGTAAGGGAAAATTCTGTCCGGTTTTTGTCCGGAAAATGTCCAAAAACCAGAGTAGGTATAAGCCCCTCCGTTTTCGTGTACACTGAGGTATCAGGTACATGGAAACGGAGGGCTTTTACATGGCAGAAAAACGGTGGCGCACTTGGGAGACGGTGGGCCTGCTGGTGGTGCTGGCGGCGGGGAACCTGCTGCACTTTATCTACGACTGGACGGGGCAGAGCCCCATAGCGGCGCCACTGGCCGCCGTCAACGAATCCACCTGGGAGCACATGAAGCTTTTCATCACTCCGTGGGTGCTGTGGTCGCTGGTGGAGCGCATCGCCCTGCAGGGTCACGGCTCCCTGCTGCCCGCCCGTGGGCTGGGGATGCTGACGGGCCTTGCGGCCATCCCGGCGCTGTTTTACACCTATCAGGGAATTTTGGGCCGGGGGATCATGTGGGTGGATGTACTGATTTTCCAGCTGGCGGTGCTGCTGGCCTTTTGGGTCAGCTGGAGCGTTCAGGCCCGGCGGGTGCTGGACGGGCCGGTGTGGCAGATCTTAGGCGGCGTGACGCTGCTGGCGGTGTGGGGGCTGGCCATCTGGTGGACCTATGACCCGCCCCAGCTGCCGCTGTTCGTGGACCCCACTGACGGAAGCCGGGGCATCCCACTGCGGTAGGTCTGCGGGTGGGGGAGACGGCTTGCAAAATGTGATAAGCGGGCAAGGGCAGGCACGCCGGAGGGCATGCCTGCCCTTGCCGATTTGCCGCATCCGCTTGCCGGTGGGAGAGAATCGTCCGGGTTTCGGCGGCCGGAGGGGCGATGACCCGGTGGGACGTCCCGATATTGGGATTTTTTCTTGACCGGGGGGAGCGCATGGGGTATAATCGAACCAACTGTATGTGACAGGTCAGAAACGGAGGCGTGCAATGAAAAAGATCGTGCATAAATCGGCTGCGCCCATATACGCAGCGGCGGTGGTGTGGGTGCTGTATGCCCTGCTGCTGCCCCTGTACAAGCCGGGCCACTTTATCATGGCGGCTGCGGCGTCGATAGTGGTATTTCTCATCGCCCGCATCTTCTGCAAGGACGTTGTGGAGGAGGTGGAGGAGAAGCCCCAGCCCACCGGCAACCCGGAGCTCGACAAGATGATCTCCGACGGTGAGCTGGCCATCCGGGAGATGAAGCGCCTCAACGACAGCATCAAGGACGAGACCATCAGCCGCCAGATCGACCGACTGGAGGAGGTTTCCGGCAAGATCTTCGACTGCGTTAAGGCAGACCCCGGGAAGCTGCCGCAGATCCGCAAATTCATGAACTACTACCTGCCCACCACGCTGAAGCTCCTCAACGCTTATGACCGCATGAGCAGTCAGGGCGTGGAGGGCCAGAACATCAGCGGCACCATGGAGCGGGTGGAGAGCATGATGAGCAACATCGTCACCGCCTTTGAACGGCAGCTGGACAGCCTCTTCGGGGATCAGGCGCTGGATATCTCCACGGATATCACGGTGCTGGAGAACATGATGGCCCGTGAGGGACTCAGCGACGACCCCATCCACCAGACCCGGGAGGAGACTCCGGCGGCGGAGGAGAAGGAGAGCGGCGAGGACGGCGACGGCATCCGGCTGGAGCTGTAAAAAGACCCTGAGAGGAGGGCGGCCCATGGGGCGGCGCCCTCCGGGAAATGCAAGTAAACGAACAATATGAGATAGAAAGGAACTATGACCATGACGGACAACATGATGCCTGAACTGACCCTGGAGCCTACGGCGGCGGCCGAGGCCGTTCCCCAGCTGACGCTGGAGCCTACGGCTCCCGAAGTGCCGGAGCCGGAGGAGAAGAAGATCGAGCCGGTGGAGATGGATGAAAAGCTCCTGACCGACGAGGAGAAGAAGGCGGTGGAGGAGTTTTCCCACAAGATCGACGTGCGGGATACCAACATGATCCTGCAGTACGGTGCCGCCGCACAGAAGAACGTGGCGGGCTTCTCCGAGAGCGCCCTGAATAACGTCCGCAGCAAGGATCTGGGCGAGATCGGGCAGGACCTGAGCCGTCTGGTGGTGGAGCTGAAGGGCTTCGGCGACAGCGATGAGAAGAAGGGCCTCATGGGCCTGTTCAAGAAGGCCGGGAACCGGCTGGAGAGCATGAAGGCCCAGTACAGCAAGGTAGAGGCCAACGTGGAGAAGATCAGCCAGTCTCTTGAGCAGCACCAGATCACGCTGCTCAAGGACGTGGCCATGTTCGACCAGATGTATGAGCTGAACCTGAAGTACTACAAGGAACTGACCATGTACATTCTGGCCGGTAAAAAGCGGCTGGAGGAGGTACGCAGCGGTGAACTGGAGGAGCTTCGCAAGAAGGCGGAGCAGTCCGGCACGGCAGAGGATGCACAGGCCTATAACGATCTGGTGAACCTGTGCAACCGGTTTGAAAAGAAGATCCACGATCTGGAGCTGACCCGGATGGTGTCGGTGCAGATGGGCCCCCAGACCCGGCTGCTGCAGAACAACGACACGTTGATGATCGAGAAGATCCAGTCCTCGCTGGTGAACACCATTCCCCTGTGGAAGAGCCAGATGGTGCTGGCGCTGGGGCTGGAGCACAGCCGTCAGGCCACGGCGGCTCAGAGCGCCGTGACGGAGATGACCAACGAGCTACTGAAGAAGAACGCCGACACCCTGAAGATGGGGACCATCGCCACCGCCAAGGAGGCCGAGCGCTCCATCGTGGACATCGAGACGCTGCAGCACACCAACCAGCAGCTCATCGAGTCTCTGGACGAGGTGGCCCGCATCCAGCAGGAGGGCGCCGCCAAGCGCAGGGAGGCCGAGGCCCAGCTGGGCCGCATCGAGGGCGAACTGAAGCAGAAGCTGCTGGAGCTGCGTGGTTAAGCTGAGGGATACGACTTCTCCGTGAAAGGAGACTACCATGAAATTTTATCAAAAACGTGGCTTTGCGCTGGTGGTGCTGGTGCTGGCCATTCTGGGCTCCTGCGTCTACGGTATCAGCAAAAAGCCCGCCGACCTGCCCCAGGTATCCTACGGCAACTGGCTGCGGGACGACGCCGACCTGTTGACGGACGAGACGGAGGCCTCCCTGCGGCAGTATGACCAGAGCTGGGACAGCAACTATCGGGCCATTATCGCCGTGGCGACGCTGGACACGCTGAACGGCTGGACCTATGAGAAGGCGGCGGCGGAGCTTGGCTCCCGGTGGGGGCTGGGCGGCAATGATATGCTGCTGCTGTTGGTAAAGGACAGCGACTACTACGTGGCGCTGGGCGACAACGTGCTGGACGCCATGACGGACACCTATCAGGCGGGACTGCAGGGCGCTGTGGAGGCTCCCTACTATCAGGGGGACTACGATGCGGCGGCGCTGGCCTTCTTCCGGCAGGCGGATGTGTTCTATGCCCAGACGCTGGGCCGTCAGCAGAGCGGCGGCAGCTATTCCGACTATGAGGATAACGGTGCGTGGCAGGGCAATGACTCCGGCTCTGTGGCGGCTGTGGTGCTGCTGGTGGTGGGCATCTTTGTGGTGTGGATCCTGCTGGATGGCCTGCGGTATCGCCGGTATCGCCGCCGTCCGGTGGTGGTAGGCGGGCCTGTGTACTATCCCGTGTTCTGGGGACGGCATCCCCGTCCGCCCCGGCGGCCTGCGCCGCCCCGTGGCCCCCGTCCGCCCATGGGAGGCGGTCCTCGGCCTCCTATGGGGGGCGGCCCCAGACCGCCGATGGGAGGCGGTCCTCGGCCCGGCAGTCCTCGTCGCAGTACCCCTCGACCCTCCCGGCCTTCCGGTTCCCGGCCCTCCGGGAGCTTCGGCGGCGGGAGCCGCAGCGGCGGCTTCAGCGGCAAGGGCTTCGGCGGGAGCTCCCGTTCCGGCGGAGGCAGCCGTGGCGGCGGCTTCAGCGGGAAAGGCTTCGGCGGAGGCAAGAGATAAGCTAAAAAAATAGCGGCAGGAACGAAGTTCCTGCCGCTATTTTTTCAGCTGGTTATGATTCCCGGAATAATTCGTCATAGGTGGTGTGCAGGGCGTCTCGGATGCCCCGGAGCTGGGTGGCTTCAATATGTCGGACACCACGTTCGATCTTCACCAGTGTCTCGCGGGTCATGTTGATGCCCTCCAGCTGCAGCAGCTGCACCAGCTGGGTCTGCTTGATGTGTTGAGCCAGACGGATGCGGCGTATATTCTCCCCGATGCGGATGCTGTCCTGCTTGATTTTCTGTTCCACGGGCTTACCTCCCATAAAATTATGGTTCGGGGTACTCTGATATTTGCTGCTCAATTTGCCGGACGATATCGCTGGGCGGAATATCCAGCGCCTGTGCGATTTTGAAAAGGGTATCGAGGGTGGGACTCCGCAATCCACGCTCAATTTTGCTGTAATGGGTGCGGTCCAGACCGGCCAGACCACTGAGGACCTCCTGTGACATTCCCTTTCGGAGCCGATAGCTTTGAATCACCTGCCCCACCAGAGCGGCGCTGACCATGACCTCACCTTCTTTCCCTGTTATCATAACAGGAAGCAAAGAACGGAATGAGGTCACTTGACCCCAACGACAAAAAGGTGTAGAATGGACCTATCTAAATTGGGAGGTGGAATCGATGAAGCGGGTGGAGATACTGGTGGAGGAGAGCCTATACGAATTCTACCGGAAGGTAGGGGCGCAGGCCGGGGGCCTGCCGGCGGAGCGGGTCATGGCGGATGCACTGCTGAAGCTGGCGGGGGAGCTATCGCTGCAGGCGCTGGAGAAAAAGCGGCGGCCGTGAGAAAGGAAAAAACCGTGGAAGCACAGCTTCCACGGTTTTTTGAACGTAAATTTTACTCGGCGGGGTAAACAGAAACCTGCTTACGATCCTTGCCCAGACGCTCGAAGCGAACCACACCGTTGGCCTTGGCGAACAGGGTGTCGTCGGAGCCACGGCCCACGTTGGCACCGGCGTGGATATGCGTGCCACGCTGGCGAACCAGAATGTTGCCGGCCAGAACGTGCTGACCATCCGCACGCTTGGGACCCAGGCGCTTGGACTCGGAATCACGGCCGTTCTTGGTGGAGCCCATACCTTTTTTGTGGGCGAAGAATTGCAGACCAATGTTCAGCATATTTCAGTACCATCCTTTCTGTAAGGGTAGAGAAGAGGAGGGCGGTCAGCCTTCCATAACTTCAATGTTATCGGGATATTCGTCGTGAAGCTGCGCCAGATAGACCATCAGCCCCGTCAGGAGATTCTGACAGGTGGACTCGGCCGTGTTGGCCAGCCCGCCGGGGAGCCGAAGGGAGATCGAGGCATCCGCTTCCCGCACCTTTACCGCAGCACACAGACCCATCACGTCGTTTACGGTGGCCTCCACCAGACGGACGGCGCTGGTAATGGCGGCGCAGACGATGTCTTCGCCGGATTCTCCCCAGCCGCTGTGGCCCTGCACGTCAAACCCGATGATGCGTGCATCCTCCGTGAGGAATGTAACGGTCGTCATGCCTTAGAAAGAGATCTTGCCGATCTCCACCTTGGTGTAGGGCTGACGATGACCCTGCCGTTTGCGGTAACCCTTCTTGGGGGTGTACTTGAAGATACGGATCTTCTTGCCCTTGCCGTTCTTCACCACGGTGGCATCCACCTTGGCGCCCTCCACCACGGGAGTGCCGAACTTGGAGTTCTCGCCGTCCACGATGGCCAGCACCTGATCAAAGACCACGGCGTCGCCGGCGTTGACGTCCAGCTTCTCGATGAAAAGCGTATCACCCTCGGAAACGTTGTACTGCTTACCACCGGTCACGATAATTGCCTGCATTACTTGTTGCACCTGCCTTTCCTTTATAACGGACTCGCTGTCGGGGGCGTCGGCTGCGGGAGCCGAAACTTCTACCCATTCAAAGCGGCTTATAAAGTATACCAGCCGGGCGCAGCTTTGTCAACGCCTTTTGGGGGGATTTTGCGGCATTTTCTCCGGAATATTCAAAAAAATGTCATGACTTTTTCCGTACAATGGGGTACAATGAATGAAAATAAGTGTTTGGAGGAAATTTCCCTTGAGAAAGCTCTATGACGCCGCAGACCGGTTCTGCGCCCGGCATCCCCGCTTCGGCGTGCCGGATCTGATGCGCTATATCGTTATCGGCAATGTGGTGGTGTTTTTCCTAATCATGCTGACCAGAGGCACCAACGCCAATGCCCTGAACTTCCTGTATTTTGATCCGCAGATGGTGCTGCGGGGTGAGGTGTGGCGCATCGTCACCTACATTTTCGTACCCAGTACCACCAGTGTGTTCTGGCTGGTGGTGGAGCTGTATTTCTACTACTGGATCGGCTCCACGCTGGAGCGGGAGTGGGGAACGGCACGGTTTAACCTCTACTATTGGAGCGGCGTGCTGCTGACGGTCATCGGCGCTCTGCTGGCCAGCGCCATTACGGGCGGCAACTTTGCGGTGGCGGGGACGAGCTACGTGAACCTGTCCATGTTCCTGGCCTTTGCACTGCTGTTCCCCAATACGCAGGTGCTGCTGATGTTCATCATCCCGGTGAAGATGAAGTGGCTGGCCTACATCGATGTGGGACTGTTTGCGGTGGGCATCGTTCGGGCCATTTTGGCGCAGAACTGGGGCGGCGTGATTTTGCCGGTCATGGCGCTGCTGAACTTCCTGATCTTCGCATGGCCCACCCTGCAGGGCTGGGCGCAGCGGCAGCAGTATCAGCACTCCCGGCAGGCGGTGAACTTCAAGAAGGCCGTCCATCAGCAGCAGAAGCAGCAGGGGTATCACCACAAGTGTGCCGTGTGCGGCCGCACGGATACGGACTATCCGGATCTGCAGTTCCGGTATTGCAGCAAGTGCGTGGGCTATCACTGCTTCTGTCAGGATCATATCTTCTCCCACGTTCACTTTACGGAGTGAGGAAAACAGAAGAAACAGAGCGCCGATCCATACGGATCGGCGCTCTGTTTTTGACTTTTTGTGCGCTTTATGTATCCAGCTCCAGCAGGTGGAGGCCGTAGTCGTTGAGGTAGGGCTTCACCAGATCATAGGGGATGAAGAAGGTCTGCTCACCGGCGGAATAGGGGGCGATGTCGTAGGTATTGAAGACGATGGTCACACCCTTGGCGTTATAGAACACGCTGCGCTCGATCCAGTCCAGCACCGTTTTGTCGTAGTCGCTGAAATAGGAGGTGTCGCCGCTGTCCTGGATCTGACGGAGGATCAGCTGGTACACAGCCTCCTCCAGTTGGTTGATGTCGGTGGCCAGATCCGTGACGGACACGGTCTTGCCGGTGGAGAGGTCGAAGGAGACGGCCTGCCGCCAGGTGCTGGGGTGGGCGCCGCCGGTATAGGAGACATAGGACAGGGTGACGCACAGCAGGCGTTCATTCTGCCACCAGGAGACCCCTGCCTCATCCCGATAGACAAAGTCCTCGGTTTTCCAGCGCTCTCCGCCGGTGATCTCGTACTCCTCACGGGCCATCTGCTCCATCTCGTCCAGCATATCCACCTGCTGATCCCGCCAGTCGGTGAACCAGTCGTTGATGCGCTGCACGGCGGCCTGCCGGTTCTTGGCGGCGGTGTCGCTGTTGTCGGGACTGCCGGTGAGGGTCAGCACGGGGATCTGATATCGGGCGGTGAGCAGCACTGTCTCGTCCTGCTCGCTGACGGTATATTGCCGCTCGGTCCACTCCGTGGAGATGACAGGGACGTCCGGGGAGGTCACAGTCACTTTCGGGGTGTCGTCTGTCATCATGGTGTTGGCGACGGAGACCTTGCAGCCGGTCAGCAGGCCCGTCAGGACGGTACACAGGACCAGCAGCATGGCCAGAGCCAGTAGCTTTTTCATGGGGGATTCACCTCACAGAAGGATGGGGTTCATACGCCAGTCGCTGCCGCAGACGCTGCGGGAGGGCTGGGGATAGGTCAGGACATAGAGGTCCGTCCAAAGGGCCTCCCGGCGGAAGAGAGCTTCTGCCGCAGGCCCCAGACGGGACACGTCACCGGGGCGGGTCAGTACCGGTACACCCCGCCGCTGCATCTGCCGCAGAAGATCCCGGCCCCGTCCATTGGCGGCCAGCACACGGAGATAGGGGATGCCGCCCGCCGGGGGCGTGACATCCAGCCACGCCGACAGCAGCATCCGCCTCAGCCGGGAGGTGGGGTAGCGCTTGGTTTTGGCGGTCTCCAGCAGTTCCTCCGGGGAGCAGGAGGTACGTACCGCCTGATAGAACCGGTGGTACAGGCCCTCCTTGCCACCGTCATAGGGGAGGAAGTCCTCCTCCCGCAGCTGCCGCAGCCGGGCTAAAATGGCCCGGTGGCAATAGGAGAGGTCTGCCGGGGCCTGTCCCAGCGCCAGCTCCCGCCGCAGCACCTGCGCCGCAGGAGCAGGGAGGTAGGAGAGAGCCTCGTCGGTACGGCCGGAGCGCAGCAGCGCCCGCAGATAGGAGGCGGAGGCCGTGTCGCCGGAGGGTGCGCCGTCGTGGCCGGCACCCTGACGCAGGACGGCCAGCGGCTCCATGGGAGCCTTCTGCCGCCGCAGGGCCTTCAGGTACTCGATGGCCAGAATGTCGTTGGGGCGGGAGAGCATCTGCGGGGGAGCGCCCAGCTCCTCCGCCGCCTGCTGTCGGGCCGGGGCATAGGCCATGCCTTGAGCCAGCAGCTGCCGGATGCGGGGCATCAGCTCCGGCTGGGAGAGAGCCGCCTCCGCTGCCTGTAAGGCGGTCAGGTCGCCGCACTCGCTGCCGAAGGCCAGATGGGACACCACGCCGGTGGAGGCCAGCAGCGCCACACCGCCGGCGGCAAACCGCTCCGCCGAGGCCATGGCCCACGGGGTGGGCAGCTCCAGTACCAGATCGGCGCCGCAGTGGACGGCCATCTCCCCACGGGCGTGCTTGCGCGCCACGGCGGCGTCGCCCCGCTGGACGAAGTTGCCGCTCATGGCGCATACAAGGGGGGCGTCGTACTGCCGCCGCAGGCCCTTCAGCATCCGGGCGTGGCCCAGATGAAAGGGATTGTATTCGCATATGATACCAACGGCGTTCACGATTTTCCCCCTTAAAATATTACAAAAGGTTACAATTCAGTTGCGGGATACACGGATTCGTGGAAATTTCTCTAATTTCGACGGAGATATAAACGATTTGGTGGATATTTACGAGATTTTGCCAGCATTATACCATACATCTGCAGATTTTGCAACGGACCTTGGGGCGTTGCATTTTTCCGGCGGTGTGATACAATAGGGCCAACTGATAAATGAAAGGCGGTAATCGCAATGAACAGCGCTGAAAAGCTCCGGCTGCTGCGCCGGCGGATGCAGGAGCAGGGCATGGACGCTTATGTGGTGGTAACGGATGATTTCCACGGCTCGGAGTACGTGGGTGACTATTTTAAGGCCAGGGAGTATCTGTCGGGCTTCACCGGCTCCGCCGGTACGCTGGTGGTGCTGCCGGACAGCGCCGCCCTGTGGACGGACGGACGGTACTTTTTGCAGGCGGCGGATCAGCTGGCCGGGAGCACCATCGACCTGATGCGGGCGGGGCAGCCCGGCGTTCCCACCATCGGGGCTTTTCTGGCACAGAAGGTACCGCAGGGTGGTATCGTGGGCTTCGACGGACGCACCGTCAGCAGTCTTTTTGCCCGGACGATGGCCGCTGCGCTGGAGGGGAAGAACGTCCGCTTCGCCTATGAGCAGGATCTGGCCGGGGCCGTGTGGCCGGACCGGCCGGCGCTGTCGGCGCAGCCGGTGTGGGAGCTGCCGGCGGAGTGCGCCGGGCTGACCCGTGAGGAGAAGCTGCGTCTGCTGCGGGAGAAGATGCGGGAGACCGGGGCAGAGGTACTGGTGCTGACGGCGCTGGACGAGGTGGCGTGGACGCTGAACCTCCGGGGCGACGACGTGCGCTGCACGCCGGTGTTCCTGTCCTTCCTGCTGCTGCGGCAGGAGGAGGCCACCCTGTGTGTGCAGGAGCAGATCCTGCCCGGAGAGCTGAAGGAGAAGCTGGCGGCCTGCGGCGTGGCACTGGCCCCCTATGAGAGCATTTATGACCGGCTGCGGGCCATCCCGGCAGGGACGGCGGTGCAGACGGACAGCGCCACGGCCAACTACTGCGTATTGCAGAGCCTGTCCGGGGCCAAGGTGCTGGACAGGCCCAGCCCGGTGCAGCTGATGAAGGCCATGAAGACCCCGGCGGAGCAGGAGAACTTCCGGGCCGCCCACATCAAGGACGGTGTGGCGGTGTGCCGGTTCATCTGCTGGCTGCAGGGCCATGTGGGCAAGGAACCCATCACCGAGTGCAGCGCTGCCGCCAAGCTGGAGAGTTTCCGGGCTCAGCAGCCGGACTATCTGGGGCCAAGCTTTGACTCCATCATGGCCTTCGGCCCCCACGGAGCCATCGTCCACTATGAACCCACGGCGGAGACGGATGTGCCGCTGGAGCCCCGCAGCTTCTGCCTGGCGGATACCGGCGGACACTATTTGCAGGGGACCACGGACATCACCCGCACCATCCCGCTGGGGCCGCTGACGGAGGAGGAACGCCGGGCCTATACGGTGGTGCTGAAGGGCCATCTGCGGCTGGGGGCGGCTCGGTTCCCGGAGGGCCTGTGCGGGCAGAATCTGGATATTCTGGCCCGGCTGCCTCTGTGGGAGCAGGGGATGGACTACAACCACGGCACCGGTCACGGCGTGGGGTATGTGCTCAGCGTCCATGAGGGGCCGCAGCGGCTCCACTGGCGGCTGCCGGAGAACCAGAAGGTCACGGCGCTGGCAGAGGGCATGGTGGTATCCAATGAACCCGGCTACTATGCCGCCGGACAGTTCGGCATCCGCCATGAGAATCTGGAACTGGTGCAGCGGGACGGCGAGAACGAGTATGGCCGCTTCCTGCACTTCGAGCCGCTGACCATGGTTCCCTTTGACCGGGCGGCGCTGGAGCTGAGCCTGCTGTCGGAGGAGGAGCTGGCGCTGCTGAACGCCTATCATGAGAAGGTGCGGGCTGCCATCGCACCCCATCTGGATGGGGAGGAGCTGGCGTGGCTCATGGCCGCTACGGCACCTATCCTGCGGTAAGAGAAGAATAGAAAAGCCGTCCCCGGCCACCGGCCGGGGACGGCTTTTCTATGGGAAGATCATCGTTTCAGCAGGGTCTGCCGCTGCCGCCAGTCCGGTAGGCAGCGCTCCACCTCGGCGTAGAAGGCGGGACTGTGGTTTTTATGGCGGATATGGGCCAGCTCATGCACCACCACATACTCGATGGCCTCCGGGGGATAGGCCATCAGGTACAGGGAGAAGCAGAGGCTGTTTTTCCCGGAGCAGCTGCCGAACCGTGTCCGGGCGGAGGTGATCCTGATCCCGGTGGGCCGGACGCCCATGACCCCGGCCCAATAGGCTACCCGCTGGGGCAGGTGAGCCTTGGCCTGCCGGCGAAGGGTCTCCTGCTCCTGAGGGGTGGGCTCCGGGTGCTCCGCCCGATACCGGGCCTGACGCTGCTGCTGGCGGCGGATCCATGTCTCGTGCTTTTCCACGAAGGTGCGGATCTCCTCCGCCGGGAGAGTCATGGGCGCCCGCACTATCACGCTGCCGGGCTGGTCCACCTGCAGGGCCGCGGTGCGGCGGCGGCTCCGCACCACCTGATAGTCCGTCATCGCTCTGCCACCCAAATGAATCGGGGGCCGTGATAGCCGTCCCGCTCCACGGTCTCCGTCCACATGGACGCAGGGCGCACCCACAGGCCGCCGTCGCCGTAGAGGGCCCGGTACACCACCAGCTCCTCCAGCGTCTCCGAGTGGCGGGCGATGCCCAGCACCTGATATTCATTGCCCTTGAAGTGGCGATACCGCCCCGGTTGAATGTCCGCCATATACTCCACCTCCGTTTTTGGGATCAGTATACCACATCGGTTCCCAAAAGGCAAAAACTGTGTTATCATACAGGAAAGGACATATGCTGAAAGGGGAGACTGCACCATGAAGAACACCACCCTGTGCTACATCGAAAATCCGGCCGGGGAGTATCTGATGCTCCACCGGGTGAAGAAGGAGAACGACTGCAACCACGACAAATGGATCGGTGTGGGCGGGAAATTCGAGGACGGAGAGAGTCCGGAGGAGTGCGTCCTGCGGGAGACGCTGGAGGAGACGGGGCTGACTCTTACCGACTATCGGTATCGGGGGATCGTCACCTTTGTCTCCGACCGGTGGGAGACGGAATATATGCACCTGTTCACCGCCACCGGCTGGACGGGCCGCATCCGGGAGGACTGCGACGAGGGCGTGCTGGAGTGGATCCATCGGGATCGGCTGGCGGCCCTGCCCCAGTGGGAGGGGGACCGCATCTTTCTGGAGCTGCTGCGGCGGGAGGTGCCGTTCTTCTCCCTGAAGCTGCGCTATGAGGGGGAGCGGCTGGCCTATGCCGCCCTCAACGGAAGGGAGATGGAGCGATGAAGCTGCTGGTCAGTGCGTGTCTGCTGGGAGTGGCCTGCCGCTACGACGGGCGGAGCAAGCTCCACCCGCTGGCGCAGGAGCTGTGCCGCCGCCATGAGGTGATCCCCGTGTGCGGGGAGATCTTCGGGGGGCTGCCCACGCCCCGGCTCCCCTCCGAACGCCGGGAGGGCGGCGTGTTTGCAAGCGACGGCGGTGATGTCACCGATGCCTTCTGCCGGGGGGCGGAGGAGGTGGTGCGTCTGGCCCGGCTCACCGGGGCACAGGCGGCCATTCTGAAGGAGCGCAGCCCCTCCTGCGGCTCCGGGGAGATCTATGACGGCACCTTCACCGGAACGGTGGTGGAGGGCTGGGGCGTGACGGCGGAGCTGCTGCGCCGGGAGGGCATCCCGGTGCTGGGGGAGTCCCGGATGGGAGAACTGCTGACAGAGGGCGAGGCGTGTTTGGTCAAAATCACAAGAGACCCGGCGAAAAAACTGTGAGATTCTGAAAAAATGGTCCGGCCCCATTGACAGCCTATGTATAAGTTGCTAAGATGATAGCGTCAACAAGCCGAAAACGTTACCGGGAAGGTTTCCGAGTTTTCGGTACTATCTCCGGAGGGATCACCGATGACCATCAAAGATATTGCCCGGCTCTGCGGCGTCAGCGTCAGCACGGTATCCCGTGTGCTCAATGACCGGCCTGACGTCAGCGAGGAGAACCGACGCCGGGTGCTGGAGGTCATTGAAAGTTCCAACTACATCCCCAACAACACCGCACGGGATCTGGTCAAGACCAAGTCCGACGCCATTGGACTGGTGGTGCGGGGCGTGTCCAACCCCTTCTATACCGACATCATCCGGGCCGTCGAGGACGGCATCACCGCCGAGGGCTTTACCATGGTGATGCAGCAGATCGGCACCTGCGATGACGAGATCAAGCGGGGGGCTATGATGGAGCGGGAGAAGCGGCTGCGGGGCATCGTGTTTCTGGGCGGACGATCCGACTACACGCCGGAGGAGCTGACCATGCTGAACGTACCCTTTGTCTGCTGCTCCTACGCCAATCAGTACGGCACACTGCCGGAGGGCTCCTACGCCTCGGTGTCCATCGCTGACGAGGAGGAGGCCTATCGGGCCGTGACGGAGCTGTACCGCTGCGGACACCGCCGCATTGCGGCGCTGGTAGCCCGCACCGATGACCGGGCCATCAGCCAGCTGCGCTATCAGGGGTATCTCCGGGCGCTGGCGGACTGCGGCCTGCCGACGGAGGAGGAGCTGGTGATCCGCGCCGGGTCCTTTGACATCGGGGACGCCTACCGGGCCATGGCGGAGAGGCTGCGGCAGGGGGCGGACTTCACGGCGGTGTTTTCCATTGCCGACAACATGGCGCTGGGCGCCATGCGGGCGCTGCGGGAGGCGGGATGCCGGGTGCCGGAGGACTGCTCCGTTATCGCCATCGACGGCCTGACCATGTCGGAGTATTTCCATCCCATGCTGACCACCCTCTGCCAGCCTATGGAGGAGATGGGGCGGCGCAGCGTGGAGATCCTGATGGACATGATCCACGGCCGGGGACGGCCCCGCTGCGAGACGGTGCGGACCGTGCTGCGCCGGGGAGCGTCCGTGCGGCGGATCAACTGAGTTTTTCCCATCCCAAGGGATGTGAAAAATAATAAATGAAGGAGAAATGAAAATGAAGAAGTTTCTTGCATTGGCTCTGGCTCTTGTTATGGCGCTGTCTCTGGCAGCCTGCGGCAAGAAGGCAGACGACAACAAGGGCAATGGAGACGAAGCGAAGGGTTCCGTGTATTACCTGAACTTCAAGCCCGAGGCCGACAAGGCCTGGCAGGATCTGGCCAAGACCTACACCGAGCAGACCGGCGTGGAGGTCAAGGTCGTCACCGCCGCCTCCGGCCAGTATGACACCATGCTGACCTCCGAGCTGGACAAGTCCGCTCCTCCCACCATGTTCCAGGTGGGCAACCAGGGCGCCGTCAACTCCTATGGCGATTTCTGCTATCCTCTGGATAACACCGACGTCATGAAGGAAATGACCACTCAGGACTTCAACCTGAAGAATGCCAACGGCGAGACCGTGTCCATCGGCTACTGCTATGAGGCCTTTGGCATCATCGTCAACAAGGCTCTGCTGAAGCAGGCCGGCTATGAGATCTCCGATATCACCAACTTTGAGACCCTGAAGAAGGTCGCCGACGACATCCACAGCCGCGCTGCCGAGCTGGGCTTTGACGCCTTCAGCTCCGCCGGCCTGGAGGGCTCCTCCAGCTGGCGCTTCTCCGGTCACCTGGCCAATATGCCCCTGTTCTATGAGTTCCGGGATGACAACGTCACCTCTCAGCCCGCCAGCATCAAGGGCACCTATCTGGACAACTTCAAGAACGTCTGGGATCTGTACACCACTGATTCCGCCACCACCGGCGCTGCTCTGACCACCGCCACCGGCGACGCCTCCGAGGCCGAATTCGGTCAGGGCAAGGCTGTGTTCTATCAGAACGGCTCTTGGGAGTTTGCCAACCTCACCGGCGAGGAGAAGGGCTTTAAGATGAACCCCGAGGATCTGGCCATGATCCCCATCTACTGCGGCGTTGAGGGCGAGGAGAAGTCCGGCCTGTGCTGCGGCACCGAGAACTGCTGGGCTGTCAACAAGAACGCCAAGGAAGAGGACATCCAGGCCACTCTGGACTTCATGAAGTGGGTCGTTACCTCTGACGAGGGCACCACCATGCTGGCTGAGCAGTTTGGCCCCTGCCCCTTCAAGAACGCCAAGACCCCCGAGAACGTGTTCTTTGCCGATGCCAACGCCTATACCACTGCCGGCAACTACATTGTGACCTGGGCCTTCAACTGGACTCCCGCCGTGGATGACTGGCGTGCGGGCGTGGTGGACGCTCTGACCCAGTACACCGTCAACGGCGGCAGCTGGGACAACGTCAAGACCGCCTTCGTGGACGGCTGGGCCACCCAGTATGCCAAGGAGAACGGCTGAGCTATAAGCGCTCCGTTGTAACGCAATAGGACCGGGGGCGGGCTTATCGCCCGCCCCCGATTTTCTCACCTGCGGCGCACAGAGCTGTTGGCCGGTATGGACCGGGCAAGAGCTCCGGGCGCCGCCCGGAAAAAACATAGATAGGAGAGAGGCGTCATGAAACTTCCGAAACACCGCCGGGACGAGGCCGCGCTGAATTCCCGGCTGATCCGCCGCCCCATCAAGCGCATGGTGTGGCTGTTTTTGCTGCCCACCTTTGCCGCCTTCTGCATCGGCTTCCTGTACCCCTTCTTCAAGGGGCTGTTTCTGTCCTTCTGCAAATTCCGCATTACCAGCCAGTGGACATGGACGGGGCTGGAAAACTACCGGAAGGCCTTCCAGGACCCCGGCTATATGCACGCATTCTGGTACACGGCGCTGTTTGCTCTGGTGAGCCTGATCGCTATCAATCTGTTTGCCTTTACCATTGCCTATGCACTGACCCAGAAGTTCAAGGGTACCAACGTGTTCCGCACGGTATTCTTCCTGCCCAACCTCATCGGCGGCATCGTGCTGGGCTATATCTGGTCCATGATCTTCGACGGCATCCTCATCAAGTACAACACCTCCGTGGTCCTGGAGACGAAATACGGCTTCTGGGGTCTGGTGATCCTGGTGTGCTGGCAGCAGATCGGCTATATGATGATCATCTATATTGCCGGACTTCAGGCCGTGCCCGAGGATATGCTGGAGGCGGCCCGCATCGACGGCGCCAACCGCTGGCAGACCCTGTGGCGGGTCACCATCCCCAACGTGATGCCCTCTATCACCATCTGCATGTTCCTGAGCCTGACCAACGGCTTCAAGCTGTTTGACCAGAACCTGGCCCTGACCGACGGGCGTCCCTTCCAGCAGCTGGGCAACGGAGAGACCATCAAAACAACGGAAATGCTGGCCCTGAACATCGTCAACGCCTTCGGCACCAACGGCGGCGGCAACCGCGGCGTGGGTCAGGCCAAGGCCGTGATCTTCTTCATCGTGGTGGCGGCCATCAGCATCATCCAGCTTCAGGCCAGCCGCCGCAAGGAGGTGCAGCAATGATCAAAACCGAAGCTCTGCGCCGCAGAGAGCGCCGTCAGGCGCTGCTGACGGTGGTGTTCACCATTATCTCCGTGATCTATCTGATGCCGGTGCTCTTGGTGCTCATCAACTCCCTGAAGGCCAACGCCTTTGTCAACACCGAGACCTTCAAGCTGCCCACGGCGGAATCCTTTGTGGGGCTGAAGAACTATGTCAAGGGCATGACCTTCGGCAACTTCGCCTTCTATAAGGTGGTATTCTACAGCTTCTTCATCACCATTACCTCCACGGCGCTGATCCTGCTGTGCACGTCCATGGCGGCGTGGTACATCTCCCGGGTGGGGAGTCTGGTCAGCAAGATCGTGTACTACCTGTGCGTATTCTCCATGGTGGTGCCCTTCCAGATGGTCATGTACACCCTGGCCCGGACGGCGGATCAGGTGCATCTGAACACCCCCTGGACCATCCCCGTGGTATACCTGGGCTTCGGTGCGGGCCTTGCCGTGTTTATGTTCACGGGCTTTGTCAAGAGTCTGCCGCTGGAGATCGAGGAGGCCGCCGCCATCGACGGCTGCGGCCCGGTGGGCACCTTCTTCCGGGTGGTGCTGCCTATGCTGAAGCCCACCATGATCTCCGTGGGCGTGCTAGAGATCATGTGGGTATGGAACGACTATCTGCTGCCCAGTCTGGTGCTGGACATCAACCAGTACCGCACCATCCCCATCCACATTCAGTACCTCAAGGGCAGCTACGGCACCGTGGACATGGGCGCCACCATGGCCCTGATCATGCTGAGCATCCTGCCGGTGATCATCTTCTATCTGTGCTGCCAGAAGCACATCATCAAGGGTGTGGCTGCCGGAGCCGTGAAGGGATAAGGAGCATAGAGCCTCCGCTCGGAGGGCGGGGCTGATAAGTATTTCAAAGCATTTCTATAAGTAAGTGAGTGACTACCTATGAATCGAAGCAGCGGCATTCTGATGCCCATTTTCTCCCTGCCGTCCCCCTATGGCATCGGCACGCTGGGCAAAGCGGCGTATGACTTTGCGGACTTTCTGGCGGAGGCGGGCCAGCACTACTGGCAGATGCTGCCCCTTGGCCCCACCAGCTATGGGGATTCCCCCTATCAGAGCTTTTCCACCTTTGCCGGCAACCCCTATTTCATCGATCCGGACCTGCTGGTGGAGGACGGCCTTTTGACGAAACAGGAGGTGAAGGCCTACCGCTGGGGGAGTGACCCCCGCCATGTGGACTACGGCGCTGTGTATAACAGCCGGCTGAAGCTGCTGTCCAAGGCCAAAAAGCGGGGCTGGGAGCGTGACCGGGAGGAGGTCACGGCCTTTGTGGCGGAGAACGCCCGGTGGTTGCCGGACTACGCCCTGTTCATGGCCTGCAAGCGCCATTTCGGGATGCGCTCCTGGACGGAGTGGGAGGATGAGGACATCCGCCTGCGCCGCTCGCAGTTGGTATTGGAGCAGTACCGTACCCTGCTGCGGGAGGATGTGGAGCTGTTCACCTATATCCAGTATTTGTTCTTCCGGCAGTGGGAGGCTCTGCGGACCTATCTCCACGGGAAGGACATCCATATCATCGGTGACCTGCCCATCTATGTGGCCATGGACTCCGCCGATGTGTGGGCCGAGCCGGAGAATTTCCAGTTGGATGACCGGTGCGTCCCCACGGAGGTATCCGGTGTGCCGCCGGACTACTTCAGCGCCGACGGCCAGCTGTGGGGCAACCCCCTCTATCGCTGGGATCGGATGCAGGCCGACGGCTTCGGCTGGTGGATCCGCCGCATCGACGGCGCCGGGAAGTTGTATGACGTCATCCGCATCGACCACTTCCGGGGCTTCGAGAGCTACTGGGCAGTACCCTACGGCGAGGCGACGGCCAAAAACGGCCGGTGGGTCAAGGGCCCCGGCATGGCGCTGGTGGGTGTGCTCACCGGTTGGTTCCCGCAGCTGGAGTTTATCGCTGAGGATCTGGGCTATCCCACCCCGGAGGTGGCGCAGCTGCTGCGGGATTCCGGTCTGCCGGGCATGAAGGTGCTGGAATTTGCCTTCGATTCCCGTGATACCAGCAGCTATCTGCCCCATAGCTACGGGGAGAACTGCATCTGCTATACCGGTACCCATGACAACAGCCCGCTGGCCCTGTGGCGGCAAGAGGCGGATCCGGCGGATATTGCCTTTGCCAAGGAGTATCTGGGGCTTAACGACGAGGAGGGCTTCAACCGGGGCATCATCCGGGGCGGTATGAGTTCTGTGGCCAAGCTGTTTGTGGCTCAGATGCAGGACTATCTGGAGCTGGGGGCGGGACACCGCACCAACGAGCCGGGGACTCAGTCCGGCAACTGGCAGTGGCGGATGCTGCCGGGAGAGCTGACGCCGGAGCTGGCGCAGCGCATCCGGAAGCTGACCCGCATCTACGGCCGATTGGCCTGAAAAGCAACGGGAGGGACCGAGCTGATGCTCGGTCCCTTTTTCCGTGGAAGGAGAAGGATATGATCCGTGTGTATAAGGTGCGGCGGCGAGAGGCGGCACGGATGGCGCAGCTGCTGGGGGTGTGGGAGGCATCCGTCCGGGCCACCCGCCTGTTCCTGTCGGAACAGGAGATCCGGCGCTTCCGGAGCTATGTGCCGCAGGCCTTGGCGGGTGTGGACATCTGCTGATCGCTGAGCGGGAGGGGCAGCCGGTGGCGTTTATGGGCGTAGAGAGGAGGTCACGGTGAACGAACAGGATCCTCATGCCGTGGGCTTTTACCGTTGAGGTTTATCGGCGGACCGATTGCGACAAGGAGGGCGGCCCCTATCCGCTGCTGTATATGCGGCGGGAAAACCACCGGAGCTGAAAATAGTCTCCATGACCCCGGCGGCCATTG
>OFMI01000054.1_pt1 | contig 103252 bp, 92 predicted proteins | sample 1541741 | NCBI WGS metagenome assembly OFMI01 (sample SAMN04209219, study PRJEB22552) | human gut metagenome | biome: gut; material: feces | host: Homo sapiens | place: USA: Oklahoma | reverse complement strand
ATAAAATAAATTAAATTAGATAAAATAAATTAAATTAGATAAAATAAATTAAATTAGATAAAATAAATTAAATTAGATAAAATAAAAATAAATTAAATAAATTAAATAAATTAAATTAAATAAAATTAAATTAAATTAAATTAAATATAAAATATAAAAAATAAAAAATTAAATATTTTATTTTTTATATAAATCTTAACTTCCTTATAATAAAATATGTCTAAATAGCTTAAATTACATAACTTGGTTATTGACAGAAAATTACACAGAATATATAATAATATAAATATTTGTAACAATAGGAAGGAAGATTTTATGCTTTTTCAAATTATATTTTTAATTATCCTAATTTTGCTAAATGCATATTTTGCAGCAAGTGAAATGGCATATATTTCGCTAAATGATGCAAAAATAGAAAAAGAAGCAAAAGAAGGAAACAAAAAGGCAAAGAAAATAAAGAAAATGTTAAAAAATCCTAGTAAGTTTTTAGCAACTATACAGATAGGAATAACACTTGCAGGATTTTTATCAAGTGCATTTGCAGCAGATACATTTGCAAGTGAGTTGTCACCAATTTTAAATGAATGGATGCCAGGTCCAGGAATTGGATTTTGGCAAGCATTATCTATTATAGTTATTACTATAATTTTATCATTTTTTACATTAATATTTGGAGAATTAGTGCCAAAAAGACTAGCAATGAAATATTCTGAAAAGATAGCTTTCTCAACAATTGGAATAATTAGTTTTATATCTGTGATAACATCACCTTTTGTAAAACTTCTTACAGCAACAACAAACTTAGTTTCTAAAATATTTGGAGTAAGTGAATATGAAGAAGAAGTGGTAACAGAAGAAGAAATAAAAATGATGGTTGATCAAGGGCAAGAAAAAGGTGTTATAAAGAAAAACGAAAAAGATTTAATTAATAATGTTTTTCAATTAAATGATATAGATGCAGCAGAAATTATGACACACAGAACAGATATATTTGCAATAGAAATAAATGACAACATATATGAACTTTTAGATGAAATTGATGATTATAAATATAGTAGAATTCCAGTATATGAAGAAACTATTGATGATATAAAAGGAATACTTTTCTTAAAAGATATCCTAAAAGCTTTAAGTAATGGAAAGAAAATAAAAATAAAAGATATTATGAGAGAAGCCTATTATGTACCAGAGACAAAACCAATAGACGAAGTGTTTAAAGAATTACAAAAAAATAAAATGCAAATGGCAATAGTAGTTGATGAATATGGTGGCACATCAGGACTTCTTACGATGGAAGACATATTAGAAGAGCTAGTAGGAAATATATTTGACGAATATGATGATGTAGAAGTAGAATTTAATAAAATAGACGAAAATACTTATATGGTAGAAGGTAGTATACCTTTATATGAACTAAAAAGAATACTATCTGTAGAAATTCCAGAAGGAGATTATGATACTTTGTCTGGATATTTAATAGAAAAATTAGGAAGAATACCAGACGAAAATGAGAAACCAACTATAGAAGATAAAAAATTAACTTATAAAATAGAAGAGCTTGAGGATAAAAGAATAAAATGGGTAAAAGTATGTAAAAATCAAGAAGTAACAGAAGATAATGAAGATTATGAAGAACAAGAGAAAAACAACGAAGAATAATCGTTTAAAGAAAGGTTTGTGAGGTAGATGAAAAATAAGAATGTAATAAAAATAGTAATTATTATTGTAATAGTATTAGCAATAATTACAGCTGCAACAATTACAGCAGTATATTTTATAAAAAAGAGTAAATTTAATTATGAAATATCAAATGTAGAAGAATATAATTATAGCATTTTTTATAGAGATGAAAAATATGGTGTTATAAACAAAAAAGGCGAAATTGTTGTAGAACCAACATATATAAATGTTCAAATTCCTAATCCATCCAAACCTTTATTTATTTGCATGAGTGAATATAATCAAGAACTAGGAGAATATGAAAATAAAGTATTAAATGAAAACAAAGAGCAGATTTTAACAACATATGATAAAGTAAGTGCTATATCTGTAGAATCTACAGATACAAATGTACCATATGAAAAAAGTGTACTAAAATATAAAAAAGACGGAAAATATGGGTTAATAGACTTTAATGGAAAAGAATTAACAAAACCTATATATGACAATATTATAGGACTTGACTATAAAGAAGGAACATTATTAGTAAGTAAAGATGAAAAATATGGAATAGTTAATATTAATGGTGCAGAAATGATTGAAGTAAAATATGACTCTATCTCTGCAGATAATTATTATGATACACAAACTAAAAGTAAAAAAGCTGGATTTATAGTAAGTGAAAAAACAGAAGAAGGGTATCGTTATGGATATATAAACTATAATGGAAAAAGAATTCTAAAGCCTGAATTTACGAAAATAGAGAGGATTAATGAAATACAAGGAGATGACATTTATTTTATAGCATATAAAAATGGACAAGCAGGACTTATGAGAAATAATAAATGTTTAACAAATTATGAATTTGAGAGTATAGAATATAATCTTTCAAATAATTTGTTTATAGCACAAAGAAATTCAAAAAAAGGTGTTATAGATACAAATGGCGATATAATAGTAAATACAGAATATGATGAATTGTCTTTTGGAGGAGAATATATTAATGCAACTAAAAATAATGAATTAACTATTTTAGATTTAAAAGGAAATGAAATTAAAAATAGTGATATAGTTAGTTTAACAAAAACTAAAGATGAAAACTATTATATTGCAATAGATAAAGATAATTTATATACAGTACTAGATGAGAATAAAAATAATTTGTTAAGTAATAAATATGATTATATAGAATATTTAGGAGATGAGCATTTTATAGTTTCGCAAGGTAAAAAAAGTGGAATTATAGATAGCGAGAATAATGTTTTATTAGAAATAAAATATAATAGCGTTATAAGTGTACATGACGCAGATTTAATACAAGCATATGATTTAGAAAATGACGAAACAATATTATTTAATAAAAGTTTCGAAGAGATAAATAAAATGAAAGCTTCTGATATAGAAGTAAAAGATAGCTATGTTTTAATGTATACAGAAAATGACTTTGAGTATTATGACTTTAATGGAAATAAACTTACTGGAAAAGATATATATATAAATAATAATTTATTTGCATATAAACAAAATGGAAAATGGGGATTTGTTAATAAATCTGGTCAGATAGTAGTGGAGTGCATTTATGACATGGTAACAGAAATAAATGAATATGGTTATGCAGGAATAAAGAAAGATGGAAAATGGGGAAGCATAGATGCTAATGGACAAGTTGTACAAGAACCTATATATGAATTAGAAGATATTCAACCAACATTTATTGGTAAGCTTTATAAAATAGAATCATGGACAGGTGAGAGTTGTTATAGTGATAACCAAGTTCAACAAGAAGCAAATAATGAAGTAAGTAATCAAAACGAAGAGACAAATATAGAAAATAATAAAGAAATAGAAGATTAGAATAGAGGTAATGAAATGTATTCAGCATTAGGAATTAGTGAAAAAGTAATAAATTTAGCAAATGAAGCGGAAGAAAATATAAAAGATATATTTGAAAATATAGAAAAAATAGAAGAATACAATAGTATAAAGGTTTTAAATGCATTTCAGAAAAATGAAATATCAGAAATACATTTTAATAGTACCACTGGTTATGGATATGGAGATATAGGAAGAGACACAACAGAAAAAGTTTTTGCAGATATATTTAAAGCAGAAGATAGTATTGTAAGAGGTCAATTTATATCTGGAACGCATGCCTTAACAGTAACATTATTTGCTTTATTAAGGCCAGGAGACACTTTACTTAGCATTACAGGCAAACCTTATGACACTCTAGATGAAGTTATAGGAATTGTAGACAATCCAAGTTCTTTAAAATCATATAATGTTAATTTTGAGCAAATTGATTTAAAAGCAGATAGTAGTTTTGACTTTGAAGCAATAGAGAGAAAAATAAAAAATAGTAATATAAAGGTAATTGAAATACAAAGATCAAAGGGATATAGCACAAGAAAGAGTATTACTATAGATAAACTAGAAGAAGTTATAAGTTTTATAAAGAAAATAAATAAAGATATTATTATAATGATTGACAATTGTTATTGTGAATTTGTTGATACAAAAGAGCCAATAGAAGTAGGTGCAGACATAATAGTAGGATCTTTAATAAAAAATTTAGGTGGAGGAATAGCACCTAATGGTGCATATGTTGCTGGAAAGAGAGAATTAATAAAGCTTGTTTCAGAAAGATTAACTGTTCCAGGAGAAGGCAAAGAAGTAGGTCCAACTTTAGGAATTACTAAATCTATATTACAAGGATTATTTATGGCGCCAACTGTAGTAGCTGCAAGCTTAAAGACAGCAGTATTTGCAAGCTATTGTTTAAAAAAATTAGGATATGATGTTGAGCCAGAATTTAATGAAAAAAGGGCAGATATTGTTCAAACTATTAACTTTAATAATCCAGAAAAGTTAATAAAATATTGTCAAGGAATACAAGCTGGGTCGCCTATAGACTCTAACTCTATACCAGAACCATGGGATATGCCAGGATATACAGACAAAGTTATAATGGCAGCAGGTGCATTTACACAAGGCTCTTCAATAGAATTATCATGTGATGGACCAATAAGAACACCATATACTGCTTTTATGCAAGGTGGATTAACATATCAATATGGAAAAATAGGTGTATTAAAGGCTATACAAAATATAATTTAAAGGATAAATGATGAAAGTTGTAGTAATAGGAGGAGGTCCAGCAGGGCTTATAGCAGCAATATCTGCTGCACAAGAAAATAATGAAGTTATTGTATTAGAAAAAATGAATGAAGTAGGTAGAAAGTTGTTAATTACAGGTAAAGGTAGATGTAATATAACAAGTAATATACCTATGGAAGAATTTATAAGAAATATTCCAGGAAATGGGAAGTTTCTTTATGGTGCTTTTAATAATTTTACAAATGAAGATATTATAAGCTTATTAAAAGAACAAGGTGTAAATGTAAAAGTAGAGAGAGGACAAAGAATATTTCCAGTAACAGATAGGTCTATTGATGTAAGGGATGCCATAGTAAAAAAAGTAAAAAAATTGGGTGTAAAGATTATAGTAAATGCCAAGGTACAAAAAATTATAACAAAGAAAAATAATAATGAAAATACAATTAATGTTAGCAAAGTCGAATATTTAATAAATGGGAAAAAAGAAGTTTTAGATTGCGAAAAAGTTATATTAGCAACAGGAGGAAAAAGTTATCCAAAAACAGGTTCAACAGGAGATGGATATGAAATAGCAAAAAAATTAGGACATACTGTTACTAAAATTGTTCCATCATTAGTACCATTAGAGGCAAAAGGTGATTCTATAAGAATCTGTAAACAGTTGCAAGGACTAAGCCTAAAAAATGTAGGTGTTAAATTTGTAAATATAGAAAGAAATAAAGAAATCTATAAAGATTTTGGAGAAATGATATTTACACATTTTGGACTTTCTGGTCCTACTATACTTAGTGGTTCTGCACATTTATTAAGGTACAAAAATTTAGAAGAATTGCTTCAAAATAATAAAATTAAAATTCTTATAGATTTAAAGCCAGCACTTTCTAATGAAAAGCTAGATGAAAGAATTCTAAGAGATTTTTTAAGTGAGAAAAACAAATTGTTTAAAAATAGTTTGGATGCACTACTACCAAAGAAAATGATTGATACTGTAATAGAAATATCTAATATAAACCCTAATAAACAAGTTAATGAAATAACAAAGAAAGAAAGAGAAAATTTAGTAAATATACTAAAAAAATTTGAGATAACAATAAAGGGTTTTAGACCAATAGAAGAAGCTATTGTAACAGCTGGTGGTATAAATATAAAAGAAATTAACCCAAAAACGATGGAGTCAAAATTAGTAAAAGGATTATATTTTGCAGGAGAGATTATAGATGTAGATGCATATACAGGAGGATTTAATTTGCAAATAGCTTATTCTACTGGATATACTGCAGGGAAGATAATGTAATTTAGGTATATAACTATAACTTTAAATTTGAAGTTATAGTTATATAATTTATGGTAAGAAAATTAAATTAAAGTAAATTTTGAGGAAAAGAGTTAGGATGGAAAAATTTAAAACAATAATAAATAATGCAGAAGCAGAAATAGTAGAAAGAAGGTCAAAATTTATTGCAAATATATATTATGTAAAATCTTTAGAAGAGGTTGAAGAAAAATTAAAAGCTATAAAAAAGAAATATTTTGATTCTAGACATAATTGTTATGCATATAGAATTGAAGATGAGGATACCATTATAGAAAGAGCTAGCGATGATGGTGAGCCTAGTGGAACAGCAGGTGCACCTATTCTAAACATATTAAATAAAATGGAACTAATGAATGTACTAGTAATTGTTACAAGATATTTTGGAGGAATTCTTTTGGGTACAGGAGGATTAGTTAAAGCATATTCACAAGCAACAAAAATGGCTATAGAAAATGCAAAATTTGCTGTTGAGGAAAATGGCATTTTAGCAGAGATAAATTTAAATTATAATGATTTTGAGAATTTTAAATATTGTTGCAGAAAGAGTAATGTAAAAATAATAGACACAGAATATCTTAATAATATTAGATGTAAAATTGAAGCAACAAATGAGGAAAAAGAAGAATTAATTAGATATGTAGATAAAAATGAAATTAAAATTGTAAATTTTACGATTTTGCAAAATAAAAAAATAAGAAAAAACATTGAAATATAAAGATAAAACAATAAAAATAGAAAAAATTTCCAAAAAGTATTGCAATTTTTTGGAAAAGAGAATATAATCAAAACTGTAAAATATTTACAAAACAATTGTAAGGGGGAAAAAGAACTTGAACGAGAAAATTACAGTCTTAATTGCAGATGATAATCCTGAGTTTGCAATGACTTTGGCAAGTTATTTAAGGAAAGAAAACGATATGGATATCGTAGGAATGGTTAAAGATGGAGAGGAAGCTTACGAATTAATTAAAGAATTAAAGCCAGATGTTGTATTGTTGGATATTATTATGCCTCATTTGGATGGATTAGGTGTATTAGAAAAACTTAATGAAAATCAAATAGACAAAATGCCAATATGTATTATTTTATCTGCAGTTGGACAAGATAAAATAACTCAAAGAGCTATAAATTTAGGAGCTCAATATTATGTTGTTAAACCTTTTGAAATTAAGTTACTAATAAAGAGAATAAGAGAAATAAAAAATTATCAACCTGAAAAACAAAAAAATAATTTCATTGGCAAAGAAATTAAATCGCAATATATAGAAATAGATCCAAATAAAAGGAATAATGAGGAGAATGTAGAAGCTTTAGTAACAAATATCATACATGAGGTAGGTGTACCTGCTCATATTAAAGGATATCAATATTTAAGAGAAGCAATAATAATGGCAATTGAAGACATAGATGTAATTAATCAAATAACAAAACAATTATACCCAGATATTTCTAAGAAGTATCATACAACACCAAGTAGAGTGGAACGTGCAATTCGTCACGCAATAGAAGTAGCATGGGGAAGGGGTCAACAAGAGGTTGTGGAAAATATATTTGGATATACAGTATCAGCAGCAAAAGGAAAACCAACAAATTCAGAATTTATAGCAATGATTGCGGATAAATTAAGGCTTGAATTAAAGAGTGCATAAAAAATATTTACAATATGTCTTAATGTATTAAAATATTACAAAAGTAGTAATATATAAAATTAAGAAATTTACTCATAAGGGTATAAACTAATGACAATAGTCATAAATTAAGTGAAAAAAAGCAACTAAGGCAATAAATGAGAATTGAGTAATGCAATAAACTTCCAAGATTTAATGATTAATATTTTAAAATATTAATCATTAAGGACTGGAGGTTTTTTATGGAAAAAGCAGAGCAATAACAACAGTACAAGCATATAGAATAATAAGTGAAGCGGCAAAAAAGAATAGGTTTAGAAGAAATAGGAACACACACAATGAGAAAAACATTTGGGTATTGGCATTATCAACAATATAAAGATGTTGCTATATTACAAGAAATTTTTAATCATTCATCACCATCAGTTACATTAAGATATATTGGAATTAATCAAGATAATATAGATAAATCATATATGAATTTTAGTTTGTAAAATTTAGAAAAAATTGTAAAAGAATTGTTTTGTTCGCTTGATTTTTGCAAACAAATGTTGTATAGTATTGAACATAGGAAATGAGAATAAGCAGATGTGGTTTGCCTCCAACAAGGAGGCGAGGCTTATGGTAGAAATACAAACATTAATTGCAACAATATACATATTATATTATTCATTAATTGGGGTAACTATCATAGCTCTTACTTCGATAATAGCACTTGTAATACTACTTCGTAAGAGCAAATAACTAATAAAAACACATCTGTAAAACTTTCCCGAGTTAGATGTGTTTTAAACCATTTAATTTGAGGTAAGCCACGTTTGTGGTTTTCTCCATTTCCTATAATTATTATACACAGATTAAATGGATTTGTCAAATAATTTTAAAAAATGGATTGCATAAACTTTTTGTGGGAACACCACTTATGATATTTATCCATACATTATATTATTTAAAAAATTTTCTTATATCACTATGCATTCCCGTATCTACAACTGAAACTGCATATGTTTTTTGTTTTTTCAGTATTTTGCTTTATATGTCTTTGAATTATTTTATCATACTTTTTTAGTTTTGTATTAACTTTTTTCTTTTTTATCAATTTCTTCTAACATTGGATTTCCAAATAATGCTTGACAAATTTATATAAGTTATGATAAAATACTTACTTGTAAGCCGCCTAGGTCGGGTGACTAAATGTTGATTAAATCAACTACCTTGTATTTTATGCTTAGCGAGTATACGAAAAAGAGGAGGTGTACATATAATGTACGCAATAATTGAAAGCTGTGGAAGACAATACAAAGTAGCAGAAGGAGATGTAGTTTTCTTCGAAAAATTAGACGTTGAAGAAGGAAAAAAAGTTACTTTTGATAAAGTAGTTTTAGTTTCAGAAGACAAAAAAGTAGAAGTTGGAGCTCCTTATGTTAAAGGTGTTAAAGTTGAGGGAAAAGTAGTAGCTAATGGAAAAGGTAAAAAAATCTTAGTTTACAAATACAAAGCTAAAAAGAATTACAGAAGAACTCAGGGACATAGACAACCATATACAAAGGTTGAAATAACAAAGATTAAAACAGCTGCTGAAAAAGAAGCTAAAGCTGTAGATGGAAAAACAGCAGAAGTTAAAGCAGAAAAAGCTACAACAGCAAAAAAAGAAACAGCAAAGAAATAATTTAGTTATTTAATCGGTTTAATATATAAAATTACTTGAAGGGAGTGAGATAAATGGCTCATAAAAAAGGTCAAGGTAGCGTTAAAAACGGAAGAGATAGTGAATCAAAGCGTTTGGGACTAAAAAGAGCAGATGGCCAAGTTGTTTTAGCTGGTAATATACTAGTAAGACAAAGAGGAACAAAATTTCATCCAGGTAAAAATGTTGGCATAGGTAGTGATGATACTCTATTTGCTAAAGTAACTGGAAAATTAAAATTTGAAAGACTTGGCAAAGACAAAAAACAAGTTAGTGTTTATCCAGTAGAAGAAGGAAAAAAGGATTAAATAAAATATAAAGTTTTTAAGAGGCACAAAAATGTAACAAACCAAAATGTTAGAAAAAATATTTTGGTATTTCAAAATAGTGCTTCTTTTTTTATGCAAGTAAAATAATAGTCATTTTTTATCATAAGATGTGATAAAATTAGAAAACAGAGAAATGCTTATAAAATTTATAAGTTTAACTTGTAAATGTTGTAAAAATTAGTTATAATAAAGTCTGTATAAAATAGTAAATAAATAGAGAGTAAAAGCAAAATATAAAATAATAACTTGTACAAAAATATTAAAAATAATGTAGAACTATAAAAATAAAATTATTTATTAATAAAATAATTAATAAATAATATCTATTTTAAATATAAATCTGTATAAAAAATAAAAAAGACAGGAATGATGTAAATGGAAAATAAAAAAATTCGTATATTAACAGGTGACAGGCCAACAGGAAGATTACATATAGGACATTATTTTGGATCATTAAAAAAGAGAGTAGAAATGCAAAATAGTGGTAAATATGATACATATATATTAATTGCAGATGTCCAAGCGTTAACAGATAACTTTAATAATCCAGAAAAAGTAAGAAAAAATGTAAAACAAGTAATGCTTGATTATTTATCAATAGGAATAGACCCAGAAAAAACAACAATATGTATACAATCTATGATACCAGAAATTGCAGAACTTACAGTGTTTTATTCTAATTTAGTTACAATTGCAAGACTAGAAAGAAATCCAACTGTAAAAACAGAAATTGCACAAAAAAGAGAGCTATTTGGAGAAAGTGTTACATATGGATTTTTAGGTTATCCTGTAAGTCAAGCAGGAGATATAACTGCATTTGGAGGAGAAGTTGTACCAGTAGGAGAAGACCAATCACCTCTAATTGAACAATGTAGAGAAATAGTAAGAAAGTTTAATTCTATATATGGAGAAACATTAACAGAGCCTCAGATAGCCTTATCAGAAGGAAAAAGAATAAAAGGTTTAGACGGAAATGAAAAAATGGGAAAATCTTTAGGAAATGCAATTTATCTATCAGATACTACAGAAGAAGTAAATAAAAAAGTAATGACTGCTGTTACAGACCCTAATAGAATAAAAAAAGATGATTTTGGAAACCCAGATGTGTGTATGGTTTCATATTATCATAATTTATTTAGTTCTAAACAAGAGTACAAAACTGTTTGTGAAGAATGCAAAGCAGGAAAAAGAGGTTGTGTGGCTTGTAAAAAACAACTGGCTCAAAACATAAATAATTTTTTAGATCCAATAAGGGAAAAAAGAAAATATTACGAAGAAAGACCAGAATTAGTTGATAAATACTTAATAGAAGGTACAAAAAAAGCACAAGAGACAGCAAAAGAAACAATGAGAAAAGTGAAAGAAGCAATGAAATTAGATTATTTTAAATAATAAATTTATAGGAGTGTGTATGTTTACAGATTACGTAAAAATAACTGCAAAAGCAGGAAATGGTGGAAATGGAGCAATTTCATTTAGACATGAAAAATATGTTGCAGCAGGTGGACCAGATGGAGGAGATGGAGGAAAAGGCGGAGACATATATTTTGTGGTAGACCAAGATGCAAATACTTTAATAGACTTTAGATATAAAAAGAAATTTAAAGCAGAAAATGGTAATAATGGAGAAGGTGCCCGTAGATTTGGAAAAAGCGGAGAAGACCTTTATATAAAAGTGCCAATTGGAACAATAATAAAAGACGCAAAAACAGAAAGGGTTTTAGCAGACTTATCCGAGAAAAATCAAAAAGCTTTAATATTGCATGGTGGAAGAGGAGGTAAAGGAAACTCTAATTTTGCTACAGCTACAAGACAAGCACCAAGATTTGCACAAGACGGAGAAGATGGAGAAGAAAAAGAATTAATATTAGAGTTGAAACTTTTAGCAGATGTAGGTTTAATAGGATTTCCAAACGTAGGAAAGTCAACTTTACTTTCAATTGTAACAGATGCAAAACCTAAAATTGCGGATTATCATTTTACAACATTAGATCCTAATTTAGGAGTTGTAAAAAAAGAATATGGAGAAAGCTTTGTTATTGCAGATATTCCAGGAATAATAGAGGGGGCTAGTGAAGGAATTGGTCTAGGTACACAATTTTTAAGGCATATAGAAAGAACAAGATTATTATTACATGTAATAGATGTATCTGGTTCAGAGGGAAGAAATCCTGTAGAAGATTTTTATACAATCAATAATGAGCTAAAAAAATATAGTCAAAAATTAAGTGAAAGAAAGCAGATAATAGTTGCAAATAAAATAGATAGTATGCAAGATGAGAGCCTATATAAGAACTTAGAAAAATTAGCAAAAGAAAAAGGATTAGAAATATTTAAAATATCAGCAGCTACAAATACTGGAATTAAAGAGCTTATAATACATGTATCGCAAGTATTAAAAACATTACCAAAAGAGAACCTTGTAGAGATAAGCAATGAGGAAAAATTATATACATTAGAAGATGAAGAACCATTTACAATAACAATGGATGGAAAAACTTATGTAGTAAATGGACCAGCTGTAGAAAAATTAATGAAAAGAGTTAATCTGAATGACAATGAATCAATGTACTATTTCCATAAAACATTAGATGAATTAGGCGTTAGTCAAAGATTGAAAGAAATGGGAATAAAAGATGGAGATAGTGTAACTATAGCAGGATGGGAATTAGAATGGGAAGATTAAAAAAATAATAAGTAAAAAAATATTTTTAATTGATTATGTCATGATAAAAAAGTAAAAAATAATATAATATTTAAAAAATGTCAAACTTTTGTTTGACATTTTTTAACCTTTATGTTATCATATAAAAAGAGTTTTAAAAAGTTATAATAATAGGAGTGATGTATGGTGAGAAAGAAAAAAGAGATTTCTACAGAAATCAATAAAAGGGAAAGAGCTATACTAAAATATATAGAAAGGCAAATAAACACAAGAGGATATCCACCATCAGTAAGAGAAATAGGAAAATCTGTAGGATTAAGCTCAACAGCAACAGTACATTCATATTTAAATAAACTAGAAGAAAAAGGCTATATTAAAAAAGAAAATAAAAAAGGAAGAACTTTAAAGGTAATAAAAGGTTTGCTTGGCGATAATAACAAGCCAGAAGTAGAACTTAAAGACTTTTATGGTGGAAAAGAAATGGTAGAGGTTCCTGTAATAGGAAAAATTACGGCTGGAGAACCAATACTTGCAGTGGAAAATGTAACAGACACATTTCCTATTCCAATAGATTTTGTTGGGAATAGCGAAAGCTTTATGCTTACTGTAAGAGGAGAAAGTATGATAGAAGCTGGAATATTAGATGGAGATTATATTCTAGTAAAAAAACAAAATACAGCAGAAAATGGACAAATTGTAGTTGCATTAATTGGAGATGAAGCAACAGTTAAAACATTTTACAAAGAAAAGGATCACATAAGATTACAACCTGAAAATAGTACAATGGACCCTATTATAGTTCCTATGTGCGAAATACTAGGAAAGGTAGCAGGAGTTTTTAGAAAAATAAAATAACTAAAAAATTAATTAATATGGGGAATGTTATATGAGTAAATATTTTGATAATTTTTATCGCAATACAGATAATAGAATGAAAAACTTTTTTACATATTTTCTAATGTTTATTTTACTATATGTTATAGTAGACATTTTATCATTTGGATATATTTATAGTACATATAAAACAATAGAACAATATGAAATTGTAGTTACAAATCCAGATGTTACTGTAGAAAAAGCAAAAGCAACGAATGTAAATGGTTTTGTAGAAGGAAAAATTAGAAATAATGGAACAACAACTATTTCTAATCAATATTTAAAATTTGATTTTTATAGTGAAAGAGGAGTTAAAGTAGGTACTAAATACTTAAAAGTAGATACTTTGGGGGAAAGTACAGAAAAAGAATATAAAGTTCAATTTAGATTTGACAATGTAAAATATTTTACAGTTAATTTAGCAACACAAGAAGAAGTTGACAATGCTCAAGAATTTGAATTAAAAATAGAAGATGATATTGGAGTTCCATTATTGTTTTCTGGATTGTTGTTGTTAATACTTTTATAATTATTTATGTGAAATATGTGAAAAATGTTTATATATATAAAATAATAAAAAGTATACAAATAAAAAACAATACAAATTTGTAAAAAATAGCAAAAAAGGTTTGCTATTTTTTTGCTTATGTAATATAATCGTAACATAAACGTAATAACGATGAAATAAAATTTTAATAGACTAACTATTGAAAGGAAGAGCTTTAATGTTTAATTATGGACAAGATATAGGTATAGACCTTGGAACAGCTACAGTAATAGCATATGCAAAGGGAAAAGGTATTGTTTTAAGAGAACCATCTGTAGTTGCTGTAGATAATAATACAGGAGATGTCTTAGCTGTAGGGAAAGAAGCAAGAAAAATGTTAGGAAGAACACCTGGTAATATAGTAGCAACGAGACCTTTAAGAGATGGTGTTATATCAAATTATACTGTAACAGAAAAAATGTTAAAGTATTTTATTAGTAAAATATGTGGAAAGTTTATATTTGCTCCTAGAATTATGATTTGTATACCTTCGCAAGCAACAGAAGTAGAAAAAAAGGCAGTAATAGATGCAGCATCTCAAGCAGGTGCAAAAAAGGTATATTTGATAGAAGAACCAATAGCTGCTGCTATTGGAGCAGGAATAGATATATCAAAACCATGTGGAAATATGATTATTGATATAGGCGGAGGTACAACAGATGTAGCTGTTATATCTTTAGGAGGTTCTGTTGTAAGTACATCTTTAAAAGTAGCAGGAGATAAATTTGACGAAGCAATTGTAAAATATATAAAAAGAAGACATAATATTATGATTGGAGAAATGACAGCAGAAGAATTAAAAATAAATATAGGGTGTGCATATCCTAAAATTCAAGATACAGAGATGGAAATTAGAGGGAGAGACTTAGTCACTGGTTTACCAAAAACAATTTCAATCCATTCTAGCGAAATGTTGGAAGCATTAATAGAACCAGCAATGGAAATTGTAGAAGCAGTACATTCAGTTTTAGAAAAAACACCACCAGAATTAGCTGCAGATATTAGTGATAAAGGAATTTATATGACAGGTGGCGGAAGCCTATTAAATGGATTAGATAAGCTTATACAAGAAAAAACAGGAATAAATATTATGATAGCACAAGATGCTGTATCATGTGTTGCATTAGGAACAGGTAAGGCTTTAAATAACCTAGATGTATTAGACCAAAGAAGAAGGAGATAATTGTAGTAAATGAATAAAACAAAAAGAAAAATTTTTGAAACATCAATGAAATTATTTGCAGAAAAGGGATATGATGCAACAAGTATAGAAGAAATTACAGCAACAGTTGGAGTGGCAAAAGGTACATTATATTATCATTTTTCAAGTAAAGAAGAAATATTTAACTTTTTAGTAGAAGAAGGAGTAAAGCTTTTAAAAAATAGTATAGCAATAAAAACAGATAAGTTATCAAATTCGCTAGATAAAATAAGAGCTATTGTATTAATACAAATAAAAATATTAGTAAAATATGAAAATTTTATGACTATAATATTAAGTCAAATATGGGGAAATGATGCAAGAAGCATAATGTGTAGAAATCATGTTTTTGAGTATATACAGATGATAGAAGAAATTGTAAAAAAAGGTATGGAACAAAAAGAAATATTAGATGGAGATGCAAACATTATAGCATCAGGAATATTTGGATTTACATGTTCAAGTCTAATATATAAAATGAGACATAATAAAGATGGAATAGATATTCAAAAGCTATATAAAGAAATAGACAAATCATTTATAAAAAAATTAAAGAAAGTATAAAATAATAAAATGATAAAATAAGAAAGTTATAAAGTTATAAAATAAGAAAATTATAAAATATAAACTAATAAATAAATTTTTAGTATTGAAAAATTCAAATTAATAAGAAGAGTAAGAACTTTTAAATAACAAAATAAGCATTAACTGGAAAATTATAAATAATTAATAAAAAGGGGAATAAAAAATGAGAATATTAAAAGATTTTAAATTACCAAAATTTAAATTTCCAAAAATGAAAATGAAAGGAATTTCTGAAATTGATGAAGTAAAATTAGACTATGAAGCATTAAAAAAAGCAGAAGAAAATCAAGAAAAAGCAGAAAAAATTAAACATTATGAGCCAACAACATACAAAACAATGAAAGAAATCTTTAAAAGATCTAAGGAAAAATATGCAGATAATGTATTTATATTAGAAAAATTCGAACCAAAAGGAAGTTTTAAAGAAATAACTTATAGTCAATTTTGTAAAGATGTTATTGGTTTTGGAACAGCATTAACAAGAAAATTAAAATTGAATAATGATAGGGTAATTATAATAGGAGAAAATACATATCATTGGTATGTATCTTATATGACAATGCTTTGTGGTGCAGGAATTGCAGTTCCAACAGATAAAGAGTTACCAGAAAATGAAATTTTAAACATAATAGAAAGGTCAAGAGCAACTGCGGTAATTTATTCTACTAAAGAAGCAGAAAAAATAAAAAAGATAGTAGATGCAGCAAAAGGTGTTAAATATTTTATACAAATGAATTCAAGCCAAGAACCAGATGGTAAATTTATTGGATTAGATTATTTAATAGAAGAAGGAACAGCTTTAGTAGATGGTGGAGATAACAGCTTTATGGATATAGAAATAGATCCAGATGAATTTAAAGTTTTATTATTTACATCAGGAACAACAGCAAAGTCTAAAGGTGTAATGTTATGCAATAGAAACTTAGCAGAAAATATAAATGCAGTTTCTGCATATGTTAATTTAAAAGAAGAAGATAGATTATTTTCTGTTTTACCACTTCATCATACATATGAATCAACAATTGGATTTTTGCTTCCATTTGCAGTAGGAACATCTATTGCTATTTGTCAAGGTTTAAAATATATTGTACCTAATATGCAAGAGACACATCCTACAGCATTACTTGCTGTACCAATTTTAGTAGAAACATTATATAAAAGAATTACAGCAACAATTAAAAAGAGCAAAAAGGATGGACTAGTAAATTCTATGATTCATGTAACAAATGCTTTAAAAACAGTTGGTGTAGATATAAAGAGAAAAGTATTTAGTGAAATTCATGATAACTTAGGTGGAAAACTTAGAATAATAGTATCTGCAGCAGCTCCAATTGATGCTAAAGTTGGAAAGTGGGTACAAGATATAGGAATTATGTTTTTACAAGGATATGGATTAACGGAAACTGCACCAATAGCAGCTTTGACACCAGAATTTAATCCTAAGGTAGGTTCAGCAGGAAAACCAGTTATATCTGCAAAAGCAAAAGTATATAATCCAAATGAAAATGGAGAAGGTGAAATACTTTTATGTACACCTACATTAATGCTTGGATATTATGAAGATGAAGAAGCAACAAATGAAGCAATTGAGATTATTGATGGGGAAAGATGGTTCCATTCAGGAGATGTTGGCTATATAGACAAAGATGGGTTTATTTATATAACAGGTAGAAGTAAAAATGTAATAGTAACACAAAATGGAAAAAACATATATCCAGAAGAAATTGAATTACTTTTATCAAAAATACCAGAGATAAAAGAATGTATGGTATATGGAAAGCCAGATGAAAGAGATACTAATAATAAAGAACTTATAATTTCTGTAAAAATTATACCAAATTATGAATATATTGAAGAAGAATATAAGAAGAAAATGGATGAAAAGGAAATTCATGATTTATTATGGAATAAAGTAAAAGAAGTAAATAAACAATTAACTTCATATAAAGCAATAAAATATATGGAAATAAAGAAAGATGAATTTATAAAAACAACAACAATGAAAATAAAAAGATATGAAGAATTAAAAAACAACAAGTAAATCTTGTAATAAAAATGTAACATTATTGTAACGAAAATGAAAAATAAAAAGTAAAAAAGACTATTGTAGTTTTTTGTAGAAAGTTATATAATAATAAAGAATTACAAGAGAACGCAAAGGAGGGTGAGTTTACAATGTCAAGATCAGGCATAGTAAACGTGAGAATGGTAATCACGGAAGAAAAAATCTTATCAAATATAGATAAAGTACATAAGTTAATAAATCCAAATAATAAAAAGCAAATTATTCAATTAGAAGATGATGCATATTTTAAAGATCTTATAGAGTCAATAAAAACATACTTAGTAGAATATCCTAAAAAGAAAAACTTTCCTAAGAGTGTGTATAAAGCAGCATATAGTTTAGTTGAATTTGCAACAAACCAATTTGAAGAAAATACTAAAAAAATAGAAGAATTAATTAGACAAAGAGAAAAAAATATTTCTTTAGCAGGAGAATTAAGAGAAGTATTAAGATTGGTTGAAAATAAAGAGGAAGACTGGAAAGAAGAAATAAAAAATATATCAAATGATTTCTCAGAAGACATAGTAGATACATTAGGATTAATTGGAAGATCAAAATCAGATAAATCTCAAAACTATCAAGATGCAGTTAAATTAATTAATGCAAGAATAGTAAACCTAGAATCTAATTTACATATTGAAATAGATATGGAAAGAATAGAAGATAGATCAAAAGCTTTAAGTTATATAGGAATCGAAGTAGCAGATGCATTAAAATTAATACCTGCACCACAAGAAGACGAAATTGAAGAGATAAAAGAAGAAAATATTGAGAATATAGAAGAAGAACCAGTAATAAATGAGCCACAAAATGTAGTTGAGCCAGAACCACAACAACAATATTTTGAACAAACTAGAGTAGAAGTAAAACCATCACTATGGCAAAGATTTAAAAATAGTAAATTCGTTAAAGCTATATCTTATATAATGAAAATTAAAGTAGTTATACAAACTCCAGAAGCACTTCCAGAAGGAAGAGGAGAAAATAGATAATATATAAGAACTAAACTTATATAAAATTAATATAACATTATCAAAAAAAGCTTTCAGTAAAAATACTGAAAGTTTTTTTGATATATTACTATATAGTATATTATTTTAACTCTAAAATTTTATATTTCTATTATTATATTGTTTATTTCTATCTTATTGTTTATTTTTATGTCTTGCAGGTTTTATTTTTTAAATTAATATTACCAATTAAATTATATTTTATATTGTAGATAAAATGTCAAGAAAAAACGAATTTTTAATATTAAGAAAACATTAATGGATTTTTTGTTACTATGTGCTATAATTAAATTATGTAGTGAAAAATGATAATCTTAAAATACATACAAAATATTTACTAATATTTAAATGAATAAAGAAATTACATAGACATATTTTTTACATTTCTATAAAAAACTTTATTAAAGAAAGGAGAAATAAAAATGAAATGGTTTAAAAGAATAGTATTAATTCTTTTTATTGCAATTGTTACTGTAGCTATAGCGGTAATTGCAGATGGATATGGATTATACAAAGATGTGTTGGAAGAAGTTAGTTTGGAAAATAAGGTAAAAGAAGTAAGAAAAGATGAAGATTTTGTTTCATTAACAAGTTTACCAACAAAATATCAACAAGCAGTAATAGCTGTTGAAGATCATAGATTTAAAGAACATGGCGCAATAGATTTAATTGCGATAGGAAGAGCTATATGGGTAAATATTACACATTTTGAGTTAAGAGAAGGAGGCAGCACAATAACACAACAAGTTGCTAAAAATTTATATTTTATAGAAGATAATAGTAATCCTATAAAAAGAAAAATTGCAGAAATATTTATGGCATTTAAACTAGAGAGTATGTATTCAAAAGATGATATTTTAGAAATGTATGTAAACACAATATATTTTGGAGATGGATACTATGGAATAAAACAAGCTTGCAATGGATACCTAGATAAAGAACCTCAAAATATGACATTATATGAAGCAACAATGATGGCAGGAATACCTAATGCTCCAAGTGTGTATGCTCCAACAGTAAATCCAGATCTTACTAAAAGTAGACAGCAGAAAGTAATAAATTCAATGGTTGAATATGGATATTTAACACAAGAAGAAGCAGAAAAAATACATGAATAATAAAAAACAGCAAGAATTTACTCTTGCTGTTTTTTGAAATTAAAACAATATAACCATGTGAAGTAAAATATGCAATGGCAATGCCTAAACCAGAATTACCTTTTTCTTTATTAGTAGTAAAATTCATAGACAACACCTCTATAAACAAATGTTTGTATTGAACAAAAAAGAAAAAACAAGTTTAACTTGTTTTTGGTGGGCAGGGATGGATTCGAACCATCGTACTCATACGAGAACAGATTTACAGTCTGCCGCCTTTAGCCACTCGGCCACCTACCCAAATATTTAATTATATAAAAATGGTGCGCCCTCAAGGATTCGAACCTTGGACCCACCGGTTATGAGCCGGTTGCTCTGACCAACTGAGCTAAGGGCGCATCTCAAATGCAGTATTAAGTATAGAACATTTTTTATAACATGTCAAGTGTTTTTTTATAAAAAGTGAAAAAAATTACAAATTGTCCATTCAAAAAATAATAGCAACGAAAAAATTTAAAAATTATTCATAATGTTATAAATATTATTATAAAAGGAACCACATTGTGGTTCCTAGAAAATGTTAGAGAGATTTCTCTGCTAACAGACATATGAGGATTTGATTGTCACCTTCCTTCATGGTTTGTTTGATAAACTTAAGTTTATATCCAGTTTCATAATAGCGATTGATTCTCTTTAGTTTCTCATTCATAAAAATGTGAAGGTTATCAGAGATATCAATGGCTTCTACGATAGAAAAACGCTTAGGTTTAAAGAGTTTTCTACATGAAAAACTCTTTTTTATGTGCTCAGCACTGAAACAAAAAGCTATTTCATCATTTATAATTACTACATCAGTAATTATAACATGAAGCCGATTTTCTACCCTGGCAGACCGAATATACTTGCGTATCTCGCTAGCCAATTCTTTAGATGTATAACTACAAGGATAGGAAACCTTCCCTGTAATTTCATCATTGATGTCTTGCTTACGCAATAAAATCACTCCTCCTATGAATAATAAATGTTTTCATTAATAATTATAACATAAATTAAAAAAATAGTATAATATATTTAAATAAAAAAATAACATCAATAAAAGATTGAATAAAAAATATAGGAGTAAAAATCATAAATTTAAAAATAAGAAATCATAAAAATAAAAATTATAATTTTAATAAGAAACTAAAATAAAAAGAATTAAGATTATAAAATAATAATTTTAATTAAAAAAATAATAATTTAAGATTAAATTAATTGACAAAAATAAGAACTTAATAGATAATATAAAAGTGAGATATAAACAAACTAAGGAGGAATTTTTAATGTACGTTTTTAATAAAATAATTGTAAATCCACAATTGCCAAAAAGAATTAATAAACTACAAGAAATAAGCTATAATCTTTGGTGGTCTTGGAATACTGAATTTTTACGCTTGTTTAAGATAATAGATATTGATTTATGGGAAAGAATTGAGAAAAATCCAGTTAAATTTTTAAAATTAGTTACACAAGAAAAACTAGAAGCTGCATGCAAGAATATGGAATTTTTGAATCAATATGATAGTATAGTAGAAAATTATGAAAACTACATGAAAAGTAAAAATACATATTTTTCTAAGAAATATCCCAATAATGCAAATGACTTAATTGCATATTTTTCTGCAGAATATGGTTTAGACCAAATTTTGCCAATATATTCTGGGGGATTAGGTATACTTTCAGGAGACCACTTAAAATCTGCAAGTGATTTAGGTGTGCCATTAGTTGCAGTTGGATTATTGTATAAAAATGGATATTTTCATCAAAAAATAAATGGACATGGAGTACAAGAAACTGAATACCATAATATAGATATAGACATGTTACCAATTACACCAGTAACAGACTATGAAGGCAAAGACTTTTTAATAGCAATAAGTTTACCTAAAAAGAAACTTTATTTAAAAGCATGGAAAATAAATGTAGGTAGAGTAGAACTATATTTATTAGATTCTGATATAGAAGAAAATATTGAAGAATATAGAGATATAACTAGCACTTTATATGGAGGAAACCAAGAAACACGTATAATGCAAGAAATTGTTTTAGGAATGGGAGGAGCTAGTCTACTACATACGTTAGGTTTAAATCCAACTGTATATCATATGAATGAGGGACATTCTGCATTTTTAACATTAGAGCTTATATATAGTTTAATGAAAGAAAAGAAAATATCTTTTGACATAGCAAGAGATATTGTATCAGCAAAAACAGTATTTACAACTCATACTCCAGTTCCAGCAGGAAATGACATTTTTCCATTAGACTTAGTAGAAAAGTATTTTAATGGATTTTGGGATAAACTTGGAATAACAAAGCAAGAATTTTTTGAATTAGGAATGAAGCCAGAAGAAAATCAAAGTAGTGGTTTTAATATGGGAATTTTAGCATTAAAAATTGCTGGTAAGAAAAATGGTGTTAGCAAATTACATGGGGCAGTTTCAAGAGAGTTATTTTCAGAAGTTTGGCCAAATATTGCAGCAAATGAATCACCAATAGGGTATGTTACAAATGGAATTCATACATGCACATGGCTTGCACCAAACTTAAAAAAGCTGTATAATAAATACCTAATACCATTTTGGCAGGATAGTATATACAGTAATGATGTTTGGGATGGTATTAAAGAAGTGCCTGACCAAGAATTATGGGAAGCTCACAAATCTAGAAAAGAAAAATTAATAGAACTTGTAAAAGCAAGTACAATACAAAGGTTAAGAAGATGTGGATATCATTATAATGATATTATGCAAATACTTTCTGGATTAAATCCAGATGCTTTAACAATTGGTTTTTCTAGAAGATTTGCCACATATAAAAGAGCCACGCTAATATTTAAAGACTTAGAAAGAATAACACAAATATTTAGTAATGCAGAAAAGCCAATTCAAATAATATTTGCAGGCAAGGCACATCCAGCAGATAAAGAAGGACAAGATTTAATTAAATATATTCATGAAATATCTATGAAACCACAATTTAAAGGTAAAATTTTCTTATTAGAAAATTATAACATAGCTATGTCAAGATATTTAATAAGTGGTGTTGATGTATGGCTAAATACACCAAGAAGACCTATGGAAGCATCTGGTACAAGTGGTCAAAAAGCTTCTGTAAATGGAGTTTTAAATTTTAGTGTATTAGACGGATGGTGGGCAGAAGGTTATAACATGAAAAATGGCTGGATTATAGGCACAAATGCAGAATATAATAATTATGAAGAACAAGACCAAGCAGACAGTGAAAGTATGTATAATACACTAGAGAATAAAATAATACCAATCTATTATGAAAAGGATAATAATGGGGTTTCAAAAAGATGGATAGAAATGATGAAAGAATCTATTATATCTACAGGAGGAAGATTTAGTACATCAAGAATGGTATTAGAATATACAGAAAAATTCTATATGCCTCTTGCAAATTTATATAACACTTATTATAAAAATTTAGATTCAGTTGCTCAATTTGACAAATGGAAAAAGGAATTATATAATAGTTGGGAAAAAATAAAAATATCACAGGACAAAGGTAATTTGGATAATATAACAATGGATGCAGGAAATAATATAGAAGTAAAATGCAATGTTAAATTACCAAATATTTCAGTAAACAATATAGAAGTTCAAACATATTATGGAAGAATACAAGAGAATGGTGTTGTTGATGATATAAGTATTATTCCAATGAAACTTATAGAAAAAGATGAAAAGAAAAATGAATATACATATTCTGCAAAAATAAATCTTATAAATGGTGGAAATTATGGATATACGTTTAGAGCAATGCCAAAACATGAAATGATGCTAGATTCAGCAAATTTAAATTTAGTAAAGTGGATAACAGATTAATTATAGGGGGAATTTTTTATGAGAAAGACAAAAATTATATGTACAATAGGACCAGCAGTAGATAATCCAGAGATGCTAGAAGAATTAATGAAAGCAGGAATGAATGTTGCTAGAATTAACTTTTCACATGGTAACTATGAAGACCAAAAAGACAGAATAGAAACAATAAAAAAAGTAAGAGCAAAATTAGGAAAACCAGTAGCTTTATTGCTAGATACAAAGGGACCTGAAATAAGAATAGGAAGATTTGCAGACCCTAATGGCATAGAACTAAAAGCAGGAGATGTATTTAGATTTGTAAATGAAGATATAGATGGAGACAAAGAGAGAATATCTGTATCTTATAAAAATCTATATAAAGAAATTTCAGTTGGAACAGTAATATTAATAAATGATGGAACAATTGAAACTAAAGTAAAAGAAATAGATGGAGAAGACATTGTTTGTGAAGTTTTAGTTGGTGGAAAACTTACAAATAGAAAAAGTATGAATATTCCAGGCTCAAAAATAAACTTACCAAGTTTAACAGAAAAAGATATAGATGATTTAACATTTGGTGCAAAAGCAGGATTTGACTATGTTGCAGCATCATTTATAAGAAAACCAGAAGATGTTATTAATATAAGAAAAGTATTAGTAGACAATGGTGGAGAAAATATTAAAATAATCTCTAAAATAGAAAACAGAGAGGGAATTGAAAACTTTGATAAAATTTTAGAAGTATCAGATGGAATAATGGTTGCAAGAGGAGACCTTGGAGTAGAGATACCAATGGAAGAAGTTCCAATTAGGCAAAAAGAATTTATTCAAAAATGTATAAAAGCAGGTAAACCAGTTGTTACTGCTACACAAATGCTTGAGTCTATGACAAGTAATCCAAGACCAACAAGAGCAGAAGTAAGTGACGTAGCAAATGCAGTATATGACATGACCACAGCAATAATGCTATCAGGAGAAACTGCATCAGGAAAATACCCTGTAAAATGTGTAGAAACCATGGATAAAATTGCACAAGCTGTTGAAGGAACTATAAAATACTGGAAGAGATTTAAGAATAGAGACCATATAATAGAAAACGAAGATAGCGAATATAACTTAAATTACGCAACATGTACAACAGCAATGGATTTAAAAGCTAAAGCTATATTTGCATATACAGATACAGGCAGAACTGCAAAAAGAATAGCTGGTTTCGGTCCACAATGTCCAGTATATGCAATTACAGCAAATGAGCAACTTTCTAGAGAACTATCTTTAGTATGGAATACATCAACAATATTAGTAGAAAAAGATGAAAATATAGACAAAATGATAGAAAATGGTGTAAAAAAAGCTAAAGAAGAAGGATTAATACAAGAAGGAGATTTAATAGTAATAGCAGGAGGAGCATCTATTCTATCTGGTGCAAGAACAGACTTAAATAAAACTATAGGTGGAATTTTAAAAGTTTAAAATTAATATGATTTTGGTTTTATGCATATTAAAAATTTTACATAAAGTTAAAAGAATGATATAATATATTATATGGCTATGTCCATAAATCTTTATAGGAGTGGTAGAAAGTGACAAAAAAAGACAAATGGTTACTTCGGGAATTCTTAGAATGCCAAAAGAGAAACAACAGAGAAGTATCAGTAATTGCACCACTAAATGGTTCGATTATTGTTACCGGAAAAATTGGAAGGATTGACTGTAAAAGTGTAGAAATAGGAGGATATATTATCCCAACAGAGGGATGTATCTTCAAAGTCAATTCGAATGCTTGCTACTACTAAAAAGAAAAGGATTTACTGTAGATGTTATCTATAGTAAATCCTTTTTTCACATTTAGGAAAGATAAATCATATTATGTAATATAAAATATTAAAAGGAGGAAATAAAAATGTATAATAGATACAGAAGATGTTGTTGTCAAAATAATTACAATCCAAAACTAATTGAAACAATATGTAATGAAGCAGGAACAACAGCTCAATTTGCAAATAACATGAAAATGCATATGCATATGGCAGATGATGAATGCGAATGTGGATTTGATGAAGAACCATCAGTTTTTCCAGCAAATCCTATGCTTGCACAAAGCTATGTTCCAATTCAAACAATGGACAAAACATTTACACCATGTTGTGGATTAAAAATGGGTACAATATTTCCAGAATTAGTTAGCCCATATGCACCATGTCAAAGTATAGATGAAATTAATTATTTAAAAAAGGCAAATGAAATTGGAGAGGGGTGTAATTCATAATGGAAGATAGAAATTGTGGTTGTAATAATCAGGAATTTATGAAAGGCGAATGCAAGTTTGAAACTCCTCAAGGAATAAATGCTGCATTTGGATATAATACTGCAATGATAAATGATTGCAATCAAGATTGCAATTGTGGTTGTAGTTGTAGTTGTGAATGCAAGGACGAGACAAGATGTGAAATGCTTAAAAATATAAGATGCTTAAGTTTTGCCATAGTAGATATATCTGAATATTTAAATACTCATCCAGATGACCAAAAGGCATTATGCTTACACAAAGAATATTGCAGACAATTAAGAGACTTAAAAGATAAATATCAAAGAATATATGGTCCGCTTTCTATATATTATCCATGCAATAAATGGAGATGGTTAGAGGAGCCTTGGCCATGGGAAGGAGACGATTGCTAATATGTGGACTTATAATAAAGTTTTACAATATCCAATAAATATAAAAAATCCAAATGCTAAACTTGCAAAATTTATAATATCTCAATATGGTGGACCAGATGGAGAACTTGCTGCGTCACTTAGATATTTAAGTCAAAGATTTGCTATGCCAGATCAAAAAGCCAAAGCAACTCTTAATGACATAGGAACAGAAGAATTGGTACATTAATGATGTCAATAGCTAAAATTTTAGTTAAACCTATAGTGTTTTAAAAAGATGGCTAAAAATTTTAGTTAAATAAATTTCAAAAATGGCTAAAATTTTTACTAAAAAAATGACGAAAAATATAGAAAAAAGTCAAGCAAAATGCTATAATATATTAGTTAATAATAAGAGAAGAAAAAGGAGAGCAAAAAAATGAGACTAAAAAAATTATGTATCACTATATTAATAATGATCACAATTTTATTTACTGCAAATACAGTATTTGCAGCAAGTGTACAAACAGAAATAACAACAACAAAACAAGAGGTTCAAGCGGAGAAAGAAGAAGTAGTAACTCTTAATTTAAAACTAAATAACTTTCAAAAAATTGAAGATGGACTGTATGCATATAAAGGACAAATTCAATATAACAAAGATGTTTTTTATGAATTAGATACAAAAAACTTTAAAGTAAAAAACAATTGGACAAGTTTACAATATAATAAAGAAAATAATGAATTTGTTGTAATAAAAAAATCAGGAGTAACAGACCCAGAAGAATTTTTACAAATTGATTTAAAAGTAAAGAATAATGCAAAAGCAGGAAATTCAAATATAGTAATTAAAAATCAAACAACATCTGAAGGAAAAGAAGACATAGAAATTAATAACTTAGACATCAATATTAAAGTTATTCAAGAAGAAAATATTCCAGGACCAGATGATAACAATAATAATGATGATGGTAATAATAACGATGACAATAATAATTCTGGAACAGGAGATAACTCAGGAGACAATAATTCAGGTGGAAGCGGAAATACAGGAAATAATGGAAACTCTGGAAGTACCAATAAACCTAATGGAGGACAAAATGGAAATCAGGGCTCAGGAGAATCTTCAACAGTTTTACCACAAACAGGATTAGGAATATCTCAAACAATTATTTTAATTGTAATAGAGGTATTATTAGTAATTGCAATTTATTCATTTATAAAATATAAAAAATTAGATAAGAAAATAAAGATAAAAAATAAAAAGATAATAGGAATGTTTTTAATCTTTGCCGTTACTGCACAAATAGCAGGAAGTACATATGCAGTAGTTAAAGAAATAGTTCAAAAAGGCGAACTAAATGATGATGGGTTAATTGACTATTCAGACGTAGAGTTAGTACAAAAACATTTAATAGGACTTGAGAATTTACCAGTTGATAAACTAGGAAATGCAGATTTAAATGATGATAAAAAAATAACAGTAACAGATTTAACACTTTTAATCAAAAAGATAGAAAATAAAAGAAAATACATAGTAGAATTAGAAAATATTAGTACAGATAATTACTATCCAAATAAAAATGAAGAAATAGAAGTATCATTTATAGCTAAAATAAATTATGATGATGTATCAATTAAAAAAGTAATTGTAAATAATGTAGAGTATAACGTTGAAAAATTAAATGAAAATGCATATAAATTCAAATTAAATGTAGGAGATAAAGCAGAAAAGAAAGATTTTAAAATTTCAAAAGTAATACTTTCTACAAATGAAGAAGTAAAAATAGATTATAATTTTTCTATTAGTATATTAAAAGAAAAACCATATATAGATGAGAAAACTTATAAATTAGAGGAAACATTTAAAGGAAAAGCAAATATTAGTTTTGATTTAGTAGACAAAGAAAATAGTATTAAATCTGCACAATTTACAGTTTATGAAAAAACAGAAGAAAATAGTGCACCAATAGTTGAAATACCTATTAATGCAGGAAATAATAAAAAAGAAATACCAGTAGAAGAAGGAAAAACTTATATAGTAGAAATAAAAGTAGATTACAATTTAGCTCCAGAGCAGTTACCAGAAAATGAGCATCTAGGAGAAACAATTCTTTATTCGAAAGAGTTTACAGTAAATTTAGACTATAAATTTAAAATATCTAATGTTAAAACATTAAAAGCTGACAAAGAAAGTACAATATTTACAAAAGGAGAACAAATACAGGTTTCATTTAATAGCACAAATGCAGCTTTTGAAGAGACAAAAGATAATACATATAAACCAAATATAGTAACAATTAATGGAAAAGAATACCAAGTTACAGAAAAAAAGGGTAATTATGTTGTAACAATAGATGGAATAGATGTGTTAGGAAATCAAAATATAACAATTGAAAAAGTAAAACTTGGAAATGGAAAAGAATTTACTTTAGAGAAAAATAACAGTGTACAAGTTAAAATAGAAGAAAAGAAACCTAAAGTAACTAATTTTGAAACACAAGAAGATATAGAAAATAAAAATATTAAAATTAAATTTAATATTATAGATGAAGGAAATGCTATTCAAAATGCAAAAATCGTAATTTATGATAGCAAAAACAATGTAATTGAAAGCAAAGATTTAAGCTTAGATGAAATTAAAAATGGAACAATAGAAACAACATTAAAAACAAAAACAACAACAAAATATATAGTACAAGTAATTGCAAATTATAAAGTAACAGATACAGAAATAGCAAAAGACAAAGTATTACTAGAAAAAGAAGTACCAGCTACTATATATGCCACTATTCAACAAGCAGAAATAAATAAAACAGAAGTAGAAAAAAATAAAACAGTAAATATTACATATAAAATAGAAACAAATAGTAAGAAAGAAATAGAGAAAATTCGTGTAAATGATGTAAATTATGTAGCAACAAAATTGACTGATGGAAACTACAAAATTACAGTTCAAACAGGAAATGTACCACAATTATTAAATTTGGAAACAACAAAGGTAATATTTGAAGACAAAACAGAAATAGATGTTACAAATACATTACAAGTTAATGTATTAAAAGATATTCCAACAATTAGTGATATAAAGCAAGAAGACACTGTGGGAGAACATGAAGTAACTATTTCCTTTACAGTAAATGATATAGATAACAGTTATATTAATGGAAAAGTGCAATTAGTAGATGGAGACCAAATTGTAGAAGAAAAAGAAATAGTAATAAGCGAAAATAAAAAAGGAAAAGTTACTTTTGACAATGTACAAGAGAGCGTGGAATATACAGCAAAAGTTTTATTTACTTATAATAGATATACACAAACAGAAGAACATATTCAAGAAGATGCTCTAATACAAAAAATACCAGTTATATTAATACATAATTATCAATTACAAATAGATGATTTAAAAACAGAAGATAAAGAAAAAGAAACAATTTATTTTAACAAAAAAGAAGAAATTATTTTAAGTTTTACCAGTACAAATGCATCTGATTTTGTACCTGAAAATATAATAATAAATGGACAAGAATATATGCTAACAAAATCTGGAACAAACAAATACAAAGTTGCTTTACCAGGATATGATGCAAGTGGAAAACAAGAAATTAAAATAGAAAAAATAATTTTAAGTAACCATGTAGAAGTAGAGCCTGAAAATGAAACAAAAATTGATGTTGAAATATTAAAAGATAAGCCTAATATTACAGACTTTTCTTATAATGAAATCACAGAAAATAAAGATAAAATAAAAGTAAACTTTATATTAAATGATAATGAACAAACTTTAGTTAGTGGAAAAATTACTATTACAGACAAAAATAAAAGTAAACTAAAGGAACAAGACTTGCAAGCAAATAACAATGAAATTGTTTTTGATAAAACAGATAGTGAATATTACTATATAAAAGTAGTTGCAGACTATAATTTGGGAACTGACGACAATAACTTACATACAGCACAAGTTTTATTAGATGAAGAAATGGAATTTACAATTCGTAAAGTAGAAATGAAAGATATTTTAGATGTATATTTGTATAGAAAAAATGGAGATAAGGTAGAAGAAGTATCAAGCATTTTTACACACGAGTTAGAGCAAAAAGACCAATTTCTAGTAAAAGTAGAAATGAAAGATTTGCCAGCTTTTTATGCACCATTAAAAAGCTATAGAGTAGAAAATAATGAATTAAAACTTGAATTAGAATATGAAAATATAACACAATACGAGAATGATATGAAACAAGATAAGCTAGAAGTAGTTTATGGTGCTGTTGAAAATAATAAAGCTACCAATAATTCACTATCAAGTTTACTCTCTCAAATGAAAAAGAATCCAACAGGAACCTTTAATTTGACTAGAGATTATAATGCTTCATCATTTAAAGGAGACCATAGGTCACTTGTAGGGGCAGACTTGACTTTTCAAGGAATTATAAATGGTAATGGTCATAAAATTTATAATTTATCAAAACCGATTTTTGACTATGTAAAAGGTGCTACTATAAAAGATTTAGTTTTAGAAAATATTTATTTATCAAATACAGATGGAACTACTGGAAGAGGTGCACTTTCAAATGAAATAGGAGAAAATACTACAATAAATAATGTTCATGTAAAAAATATGACAATTGCAACATCAAGGATGTTTTCTTTGTATGGAGGTATTACAGGAAAACTTACAGGAAGTACAATAAAAGAATGCAGTGTAACAAACCTTACAATAACAGGTCCACATAATGATTCTGTTAAAGAAATAGGTGGAATTACAGGTTATATTAATTATTCAACTATTGAAAACTGCTATGTAGTTGGAACTCTTGCAGGAAATACAAGTATAGGTGGAATTGCAGGTACTGTAGAAAAATATGTAAATGATACAAGTTATATAAGAAATTGTATTGCCAAAGTAAATATACAAGCAAACTCAGGGCCATCTGGTTCGGGTGGAATAATAGGCTTTACAAGAAACAAAAATCAAATAAATTTAAAACGAAATATAAGTTTAGCAACAGGTAGAAATGCATATAAATTATATGGTGTTGATGTGACAACAGACATGATAAATAAAAATTATGTTATGGAAGAATCTACATTAGCTAATAATGACAATTTTAATATTAATAAAATTTCTAAAAATGATTTTAATGAAGAATTTTACAAAAAAGAAGCAAAATTTGACACAAGTATTTGGAATTTAGATAATTGTAGTTATGACAAATTACCAACACTAAACAATGCAGATCCAAACAACCAGAAAGAAGAAGAAAAAACTACAGAATATTACATTCCAGATAAAACTAGATTAGAGAAGATGACAGAATATGATAAAGATAAGGAAATTTTATATAGCAATTTATATAAACTAATGCCATTTTATGATGCAAAATATTTAGTGTTAGACGGAGCAAAAATTAGCAATCAAGATATCTTAAATGACAAAGTAATAAAAGAAATTATCTCTTATGATAAGAGTGGAAACTTTGTAGCAGCACTAACTAAGGAAAATTATGATAATATTGATTGCATAAGAATTATATTTAATGATGATACGACTAAAAAATATACTTTGAAATTTGAAGATACTTATGGAAATATAGCAAATTACAAGATAAATGAATTAGATATAGGTTATAATTTTGACAAATATATTATTAAGCAAAATGCAACTATTATAACTGAATTAAGTAATTATATACAAAATTTAGAGTATGAAAAAGATTTACAAGGAATGGTAAGTCTTGATAGAGGACACCCAGCATATAAAGAACACTTTAATGAAGTAATAAGAATAAAGAAAAATGCGAATAACTTTGTTTATAATTATTTATCAAATGTAGATGGACTAAGTGTGTCAACAGAAAATGAGATATTAAATACTATAATAAGAAATAAATTATTAAATGGAAATGAATTTAAAAGAACTTTATTTGCATATAACTATTATTCTCGTTTCTATGGAATAAACATGGATGGAGCTAAATTATCAGATATAATGCTATTTAAAGGAGAATTATATAGAGAAAATACAAAAGCAAATGATTTAGTTTCTGAATTTTGGAATAGTTCATGGAAAAATAGCCATGTTAATTATCAATTTTATAGAGATACCTTAGCGCCTAGGTTTGGAATTTCAAAAATTGGAGATTTTATAGATTACAATATTAAAGTTTTAACAGACTATAATGATCCAAATGAATGGTTTACAGACAATTTTAAAGGATTATTGGTAGAAACACCAGCTAAAGGGCATGAAAATGAAATAGATTATAGGGCATGGACACAATTAAAGAAGAGAAGTGAATATGTATTAGCACTTTTAACTTTACCAGAAAATGCAGGATATATGATATCAACTCCAACAGTATTTTTTGTTGGTTCACAAAGAGTATATATAACAAATCCAGAAAATGAAGAACAGCAACAGGAATTGTTGAACAAAATGCAAAATTTTGCAGATCAAGTATCAAGATTTTATGGAACAGCAGGAGGATTTATAGAAAGTTCATATTTTAATAATATTTGTGATATAGCTATAGATACAAGATTTTTACCAAGATTAGGTGAACAATTTAATGCAAAAACAAATGATTTATTTCATAAGAATTTTAATGAAATATTAAATGAATGGTCTATGATAGGTGGAGTAGGAGCATATGCTGGAAGTCAAAGAATATACTTTGTTGTAAATCATACATTAGATAGTTATTCAACTTGGACACACGAAACAGGACATAATCAAACAGCTAGATTATTCTTTAAAAATAGTGGATTTAGACCTATAGGTGGAGGAGCATCAGCAGATGGAATAACTGGTTCAGAAGATTATACAGATGGAAATACATCACAAGGACTTGGAGATGGAGAAGTAAACTTTAATTTAGGAACAAGTTATAGTAAGGATAAACTAATTACTACAAATTTAACACCAGAAAGAATTGATACAACAGAAGAAATAGAAAGCTATTATAGAAAAATGTTTGAAGCAATTGACTTTTTAGATTATGCAGAGGCAAAAGCATTTTTAAAACTAACACCAGAGGAACAATCAAAAGTAGCAGTACAAATTTATTATCCAAATGCACCAGGGGATTATTCAACAGTTGGATGGAAAACACTTTCAAAAGAAGATTTTGAAAGCTTGAAGTTAAAAACAATTGATGATTTGTGGAATCATAAAATTACTATAAAACCGGGAGTAGTTGGAAATACAACACAAACAGGACAGGGAGACTATGGTTCAGAAGGTATGTATATAAGAAGATGGTATCAACCATACAATGAAAATGGTAGAACACATACTTATGGATTCAAATATACTGCTTGGCAAATGCTTGGAATAGGAGGATACGATGGTGGATATGTAACTTATTATAGTGGAAGAAGTAGAGATGACTTAGATGCAATAAGAAAAGTTACAAAAGACAGTACAATGACTTGGCAAAAATTTAAACAAAATCGTTATAAATTAATGCAAGACAGTTGGAATCAAATTCCATACTTTAATGCAGATGATTTAGTAGAAGACTATGTACAAGCATTAAAAACAGATGCACAAAATAGTGATAGAAATGTTACAAATAGTACAAATATTAGAAGAATAAATTATCACTATTTAAAACGTGTAACAGATGATTTTAGACAAGAAGTACTAAACAATGATAATAGTTTTGAAGAAGTACATATCAAAACAGCAAAAGAATTTAAGCAAAAGTTAACAGAAAATCCATTTGGAAACTATGTATTAGACAATGATATTGATTTATCTACTTTAACAGGAGAAAAAGCAATTATTGATGGATATTTTATGGGAAAACTAGATGGACAAGGACATAAATTAAAAAATAATACAATTCCAATATTTGAAATCTTAAGATTTGCACATGTATCAAACTTAAATATAGAAAATAGTGAGATTGAAGCAAATTCAGAAAATATAGGTTCACTTGCTAAAAAAGCAGAATATAGTGAAATAAAAAGTGTATTAGGAAAAAATATAAATATTACATCAACAAATAAACAAACAGGTGGATTATTTGGAAGTATGACAAATTCATATGCAGAAAATGTACATATAACAAAAAGTACTGTATCTGGAGATTCTAGAGTAGGTGTATTTGCAGGTTATATCAATCAAACTCAAATACAAGAAAGTACAGCAAATGGAAAAGCAGTTTCAAAAGGTAGTGCAACAGGAGTATTGGCTGGTGAAGTTCAAAATAAATCTTCTATTAAAAATAGTTATGCAATAGGAGAAGCAAAAGGAAGCAGAGATATAGGTGGACTTGCAGGATATGTAAATGAATCAGCTATTATAAATTGTTTTAGCAATGCAATGGCATCCGGAAATGAGGGAATAGCAAGCTTAGTAGGACAAACATTAAATGACAGTAAAATAAAAAATAATATTACTTTAGTAAATCAATTAACTGGATATAAATTTGATGGTAGAACAGCAAAAAATAAATTTACAAACTTTAGTAATAATTATGAAAATGAAGGAAATATAGGAACATCTACATTGACAAGAACAGATATAGACTTTACAGGAAAAATAAGTGTTGCAAAAGAAAGTGATGTTGAAAGAGTAAGCTTTTATACAGAAACTTTAAATTGGAGTGATACAATTTGGGATTTCAGTGGAGTAAAAAATGGTGAATTGCCAAAATTGAAAAATTCAGACCCAAATGAAGGAATGACTATTGTTTTGAAAGAAACTATAAATTCAGAAGATGAATTTATAGAAAAACTATCGGCAAGACCAGATGGTGAATATACTATAAGTAAAGATTTAGACTTTTCAAATAAAAAGTATGAAGTAGGAAGTGTACTAATACCAGGAGTTTTCTTTGGTAAAATAGAAGGAAATGGACATACTATAAAGAATTTAACAAATGCAACAGTGTTTGAACAATTTAATGGAGAAGTATTAAATTTAAACATGGATAATTTCCAACATGGAGTTGCTTGGAATAAACCTCCATATGAACAATATATTTCTACTTATGATAGTGATAAAACAAAAAATAATGTAGCAGCATTTGCAAAAAAATCAAGTAATGCAAAATTTTATAATATGAAATTTAATAGAATTATTGTAATAGGAAATAATAATATAGCAGTAGTTACATCAAATGACGAGAATTCTACATTTGAAAAAATAAATGTAAAAAGGGCACTTGTGTTAACTGCAAGAAATATCAACCAGGGAAAAAATGCATCAACATTTATTAGTGAAAAGACAGGTGGAAGTATTAAAAATTGCTATGTTCAAGGAGAAATGCATTCAGCAGGAAACGATAGTGGAGCTGTTATAGGACTAAGCCATGGAGGAATTACAATTGAGAATGTAGTATCTAATATTATTGGAAGAGCTTATAATGCGGATACAGCAAAAACTACTGGACTATTTATAGGAAAAATTAATGGAAAAACAATTATTAGTAATTCTATATCTATGGGAAGATCATTAAATGATATATTGTTAAATAAATTTGCTATGATAACAGATACATCAAATGTAGAATTTATTACAAATTGTTACGAGAATACTGATGGACAAGGAATTTCTAATAGTAATGGTACAAACATAAAAGAAATAACAAAAAATGAATTACTAAGTAAAGAATTTTACACAAATACATTACACCTAGATGAAAGTATATGGAACTTAGATAACATACAAGAAAGAACTTATTTAGAAAGTTCATATCCACATAGTCCAGACCCTACAAAATTTCCAACTATTATAGATTTTGGGGGAATTAAGTAAGACTTATATAATGCTAATAAAAAATACATGTTAGATTAAATATATATTAAAAAAATAAAAAAGGAAATGTAAAAAATTCTTAGAAAATGAGTGAAAAATTTTCACTCATTTTTAATATAAAAAATAAGCTATTAATATAAAATGAACTGAATCTAAAAAGTGAATAGCATCCCAAATGTTAATCTTTTGTTCTAATTTTTGGGGGCTCTTCACTTTTTAGTAGCTTTTATATTATAATTTAAACATGAAGATATTAAATAATACCAAAAAATTATATACTTTCTTTTATAAATTTATTTATTGTAAATTAAATTTTAGGTATTTTTGGATATATGTATAACTCAAAATTATTAGGATTTGACTCTTTTTTTATACATTTTTCTGTTTTTAAATAATTAACTTTATATATTATACTTTTTAACAAAATATTTTTATCTTCTGCATTTTCTAACTTATAATATAAATCAATTATATTTTCTAATTTTAGTACTACCATTTTTTGTACATTTTTAATTTCATTATTTTTGTTCAATAAATTATTATATTCTTCTAACTTATTTTCTAAATTTTCAATATTTTTTTTTATAGAATTTGAACGGATAATAAATTCATCTTTATTATAAATTCCATTTTCTAAAAAATCATAAATTTTATTAAGTTTAGACTTTTCCATTTCTAATTCTTTTTTTGTATTAGTAATAGATTTTTTTAATATTTTATTATTTTCAGATTTTGAATTATTTTTCATATTATAATTTATTTTATAATTTTTAAGCCAAATTTTTAATGCTTCAATTATTTTATTTTCTACAATATAGAGTTTAGAACTTATATTATCACATTTAGAATTAGAACACATAAGGATAGCAGGTTTGTTAGTTTTAGTATAAGGTTTTCTTTGCATAGGTTTGCCACATTTTTTACAAAATACTAAGCCAACTAAAGGATTTTGAATAATACTATTATGATTTACTTTAGGAGCGTTTTGCTTTCTTTTTTCTTGTACTAAGTTCCAAGTTTTTGTATCAATAATAGATTCATGTAATCCATCATAAATTTCGTAATTGTAATTACGAGGTCTACTAATAATAAGATGACCATTTTGAGTTTTCTTTTTTTGACATCTCCTATTCCAAACAATTTTTCCAATATATGCAGGATTAGATAAGATATCTTTAACAGAAGAAATAGACCACTCATCTGCAATTCTAGGTTTCAAATTTAAATTATTTAATTTTTTTGCAATTGAGTTTATAGTAAAATTTTCAAATGCATATAATCTAAAAATTTCTTTAACAATAGGTGCTTCTTGGGGATTTATAGATAAGGTAAATCCTTTTGAATTTTTTAGTTTAACCCTATTATAACCAAAAGGAGCAATATTTCCAACATATTTTCCTTCTTGACACGAAAGTTGACGACCCCTTTGAAGACGTCTATTTATAGTCTTATATTCTCTCCTAGACATAAATAAGCCAAATTCAAAATATTCTTCATCAAATTCATTATCTGGATCATATGTTTTAACAGGAGTAATTATTTTTGTATGAGAGTATTTAAATGCTTTTAAGACTAATCCTTGATCTGCAGTATCACCACGAGCAAGTCTTTCTACCTCTACAACCAATATACCAGTCCACATTTCATTTTCAACATCTTTTAGAAGTTTTTGCATTTCTTTTCTTTCACTAATTGTTTCACCACTTACAACTTCCCTGTATATTTTTCCAATAGTTAAGTTTCTTTTTTCAGCTAAAGTAGTTAAAATTTTTTCATGCCTTGCTAAAGTTTCGCCTTCTCCATATTTTTCGGATTCTATATCTTCTCTAGATTTTCTTAAATATATTGCATATATGCCATTTTGCACATTTACTACTCGCATAATGAACTATAACATTATACGAACTCCTTTCTTTTAAGATTTAAAAAATTAAGGTTATATTTTATAGCAAGTTACTATAAAGAAGTATATATTTTTTCTATTAAGTTGATTATGATATTATTTATATATTCTTTTTGATTAGCTGCATTTTCTACTATATAATCATCATAAAATTTTACTTTTGTATTTTCTAAAATATATTCGTCTATTATCATACAAATCGCCCCATTTAACTTTATGAAAAAAACATAAAAAAATACCAAAATATTTAATTACAAAAGTAAATTCCAGTTTTAAAATAAATTTGGAATTTATGTTTTTAATTTATTCAATTGATAAAACATAAAAAACAAGTTAGATGGTTTGAAAATTATCTAACTTATGTGATATAATCCAAAAAAATATAAATAATATTGCAAAGGAGGACAATATGTGTACATGTATAAATTTAAAAACAAAAGATAATTATTTTGGGAGAAATTTGGATTTAGAATATCGTTTTGATGAAAAAGTAGTTATTACTCCAAGAAACTATGAATTTAAATTAAAAAATAAAAAAAAAATATGTACTAAGTATGCTCTAATTGGAATGGCTACAACTTTTGAAGATTATCCATTGTATGCTGAAGCGACGAACGAAAAAGGATTATCTATGGCAGGATTATATTTTCCTGGAAATGCACATTTTTATGATGAGAAAGATGGTAAACTAAACTTAGCACCATATGAGCTAATACCTTATTTTTTAGGAAATTATTCAAGTATAAAAGAAATAAAACAAGAATTAGAAATGTTAAATATTACAAATATACCATTTTCTGAGAACCTACCAACTACTGATTTACATTGGATGATGTGTGACAAAAACGAATGTATTGTTATTGAACAAATGGAAGAAGGTTTAAATATTTATGATAATCCACTCGGAGTGCTTACTAATAATCCGCCATTTAATTATCACTTAGCCAATATTAATAATTATAGTAATTTAACTCCATATTATGAAAAAAGTAAATTTTCGGATAAAATAGAGTTAAAACAATATGGTCAGGGAATGGGAGCAATAGGATTGCCAGGAGACAATTCACCTGCATCAAGATTTATAAGAGCTAGTTTTAATAAATTAAATTCAAATTGCAAAGATGATGAGAAAAGTTCTATAACTCAATTTTTCCATATATTAGATTCAGTTGCTATGGTAAAAGGAACTACTATAACTAAAGAAAACAAGGATGATATTACAACTTATTCTTGCTGTATAAATACAGATAAGGGTATTTATTATTATAAAACATATAACAACAATCAAATTGTGGCAATTAAAATGACAGAAAAAGAAAAAAATATGGACAAATTGTCAATTTATAATTTAATAGAAGAACAACAAATAAAATATGAAAATTAAAAAAAATAATAAGCTTAGATAAATGGAAATAAGTAAAAAATTATTAGTATTGACAACATTGTGGTACAGAAGAATTGGCACACTTAGAAATGGTTGGAACAATAGTGCATCAATTAACAGAAGGGCTTTGCCCAGAAGAAATAAAAGCAGCAGGATTAGGTGCATATTATACAGACCATGGGGTAGATGTATATCCACAGTCAGCAGCAGGAGTTCCATTTACAGCAGCATATATTGCAGCAAAAGGAGATCCTATAGCAAATCTTCAAGAAGATTTAGCAGCAGAACAAAAAGCAAGGGCGACATATGAAAAATTAATTGACTTATGTTGTGACGACCCAGATGTTTTAGACCCACTTCGTTTCTTAAGAGAAAGAGAAGTAGTACACTTCCAAAGATTTGGAGAAGCACTTCGTGGAGTACAAGATAAACTAGCAGAAAAAAGATTTTTTATGAATGATACAAATATGGCTAACATGATGAGTAATAACTGTAATGGATGCAGTGATTGTAATAATGCAAATAATTGTGGATGCAATTAGATTGAAATAATAAATAAAAGACTCTTATGTAATTTAAAATAAGAGTCTTTATTTATTTGATTAATATAATTTTACAATTGCATGTAATTGTTTATTATCTAAACTTTTAATTGTTACATAATGAGCATTATCTATTTTTGAATATAGACATTTTACAGTGTCTCCTAATCGGATAGATGTTTTATACATAATTTCTAAATTATTACATTCTGGACTATTATAAACATCTTCAGGCAAAGCTTCATAAGCTAAATATAAATAATTTAAATTGTGCATATGCTTGTTTACATCAATATCTCTTCTTTGAGTTTTATAAATATATTCAGAGAAATACTCTTTAGGCTCGATTAATTTTTTTATATCACTATTATCATCACTTGAAAAAACACTTTTATCCTCTGGAAAATATTTATTAATTATTTCATCAGTTATAGTAGTAATGGTTTCTCTTTTTATATCTATTAAAGTCCATTTAGTTGTAGCAATACAAATTATATTATCATTTTTATCTAGTATTTCAAAATCACGTAATGTAGTAAACTTTTTAGAAGGTCTTGACCATGTACGAACTTTTATAATATCTGCATATTTTACTCTTTTTAAAATTTTAACTTTCCATGCTAAAAGAATCCAAGATAGACCTGTATTATTGATATCATTAAATCCATAACCTGCAACGTCTGAATGCTTGCAAGCAGTATCTTCTAATAAACTAAGAATTCCCATATTAGTAATAAAACCATTAGGTGCAACATGTGATACATCTATAGTATATTCTTTTTCAAAAAATGCCATTTAAAAACCTTCTTTCTCTATTTTTCGAAACAGATTATAGCATAAAAATATAAAAAATACAAATTGCGTGAAAATATATTTTTGTAGTATAATTATTATGTTTCTATACTAAAAGTGAAAATGAAATAATGCAAAATAATTAGAAATTGAATTTAATAACTATAATAACAAGCTAGATTATCTAATTTATAGATAAATGTATAAAACAAAAAAATATAAAAACATAGAAATATAAAAAAAGATTGGAAAGTATAAAAATAAAATAATTTAGAAATTAAAAGATAAATAATGGAGATGAATAATAAATGAAAGAACTAAATAGTTGTACAATATGTCCACACAACTGTAAAATTAATAGAAATAATGGGCAAATAGGAAGATGTAGAAGCGGAGATAAAGTGAAAATTGCTTTAGCATCTGTACATAATTATGAAGAACCATGTATAAGTGATAAAAATGGCTCTGGAACAATATTTTTTAGTAATTGTAATTTAAGTTGTATTTATTGTCAAAACTATAAAATAAGTCAATTAGGAAAAGGTTATGAACTATCTGTGGAAGAATTGGCGAATATTATGCTAAAACAACAAGAAAAAGGTGTAAATAATATAAACTTAGTAACACCAACAATGTATGTTTATCAAATAATAGAAGCTATAAAAATTGCAAGAAAAAGAGGATTAAAGATTCCAATTATATACAATACAAATGGATATGAAAATGTTAAAACAATACAACACTTAAATGGATATGTAGATATATATTTGCCAGATTTAAAATATTACTCTAATGAGATATCTAAAAAATACTCTAAAATTGATAACTACTTTAAATATGCTACAGAAGCTATAAAAGAAATGTATAAACAAGTAGGGAGTCCAATATTTGATGAAAATGGAATAATAAAAAAAGGATTAATAATAAGACATCTTGTTTTACCAAATCATTTGCAAAATAGCAAACATATATTAAAATGGATAAAAGAAAATATGCCAGAAGATACATATGTTAGTGTGATGGCACAGTATTTTCCTACATATAAAGCAAAAGAAGATAATCTAATAAACAGAAAATTAAATAAAAAGGAATATAGAGAGATAGAAGAATTTTTATATACACTAAACTTAGAAAACGGTTATATGCAAGAACTTGGAGAACATGAAGAAGAATATGTACCAAACTTTTAATTGGTAAAATAAAAATATAATTAATAGTAAAAAATATAAATATTTAAGAAATATTACGATATTTATGAATACCAAATTAAAATGTTTATAAATATTAAATTCTTTAGGTAAAATTCAGATTTATGAAATAGTAAATTTAAATATTATAGGTTTTAAATAAATATGTCACAAGTAAATTTAAGTAATATAGGCTTAAAATGGATATGTTACAAGTAAATTTAAATAAATTATTGAAAATAAAATTTACTTATGATAAATTTATAAAAGATTAATTGTAAAAAATATTGTTATTGGAGGAATAAAATATGACACAAGCAGATAAAAATTTTATTGAAACATGTAAAGAAATAATAGAACATGGATATTCTTCAGAAGGAACAGGAGTAAGAACTAGATGGCAAGATGGAGAAGAAGCAAATTATATTTCAATTGTTGGAGTTACAAATAAATATGATGTAGAAAAAGAATTTCCAATGATTACACTTAGAAATAACACAAAAACAGTAATAAATGCTATAGACGAAATATTATGGATATGGCAAAAAAAATCTAACAATATTAATGATTTAAATTCACATATATGGGACCAATGGGCAAATGAAGATGGATCACTTGGGAAAACATATGGATATCAATTAGGAAAAAAGTATAAATTTAAAACAAAAGAAGGTATACAAGAGATGGACCAAGTTGACTATGTTTTATATTTACTAAAACATGACCAAGCAAGCAGACGTATAATGACAAATCTTTTTAACCATGAAGAACTAAAGGACATGAACTTAGAACCATGTGCATATGGAACACAGTGGCTAGTAAAAGATGGAAAATTACATTTAATATTAAATCAACGTTCACAAGATATGCTAGCTGCAAATGGATGGAATACAATGCAATATGCAGCATTAATGCATATGTTTGCCCAATGTGCAGGGTTAAAAGTAGGAACTTTAACACATAATATAGGAGATTGTCATATATATGATAGACATGTACCACTTGTAAAAAAATTAATAGAAGCCAAGCCAATGGATGTAACACCAAAACTAATTATAAAAAATCCAACAAAAAATTTCTATGAATTTAAAGTGGAAGATTTTGAAATTGAAGGATATGATTATAACAAAGAAGTAAAAATAGGAAAATTTCCAGTAGCAATATAAGAGAGAATGTAATATAAAAAATTAATAAAATATTAGATTGAATTAGTAAAATAAAAATTAAAAACAAGTAAAATACATAAAAGCCAATAAAGAAGGAGATTAATTGTAATGTTAAGTATTATAGTAGCTGTAGCAAACAATAATGTAATAGGAAAAGATAATAAGCTAATTTGGCATTTACCAGAAGATTTAAAGAGGTTTAAAGCTTTAACAACTGGACATACTATTATAATGGGAAGAAAAACTTTTGAGTCATTAGGAAGAGTATTACCAAATAGAAAACACATTGTATTATGTAATGATGTAAACTTAAATATAGAAAATGAAAATGTAGAAGTTTTATCGGATATAAGTATGTTAGAAAAATATATAAACTCTGCTGAAGAAAACTTTGTTATAGGTGGGGCAACAATATATAAATTATTACTACCAAAAGCAAGTAAATTATATATAACAAAAATAAACCAAAACTTTGAAGGTGACGCATTTTTTCCAGAGATAAATCAAGAAGAATGGGAAATAGAATCTAAAGAGATTGGAATAAAAGACGAGAAAAATCCATATGATTATGAATATATAAACTATGTAAGAAAATAATAAAAAGTCTATTCATTTTAAAAGTGAATAGACTTACATATTTATTCATCTACGCATTTATTATTCGCAAGTAGAGTTGCGAAAGACATTTACTACAATAATTATATGAAGTTTTACCTAGAATGTCAATATTATAGTGTTAATATTATTACAAAAATATATAAATCTATTCAATTTTTAATAAGCTATATTGCCTAGAGTAACTGCATATTGTTCGTAATTTGGCATATATGTACCAATCATTTTCCAAAAATTTTTTGTACGAATTTTGTATTTTAAATGGCAGAATTCATGTAAAATAACATATTCTATAGTTTTTTCATCATATGCAACTATATCTGGATTAATTGTTATAAAACTATTCTCTACATTGCAGTTAGCTAAAGATTTGTTTATTCTTTTTATTTCATAATCTTCTGGTGCTAATCCAGTTTCTATACGAACTTTTTCCATAATTTTTTCTATTTCTGTTTCTGCAATTTTATCATACAATTTTTGTGTTAATACTTTTAATATTTGTTCTTCTTGAAATTTTTTATATTTGTTTGGAAGAATAATTTCTAAAGTTTGATTTTTAACATTCATTGTAGGTACTTTTACATTTTTATAATATAAATTTATATTATGCTTTATACCTAAGATTTTAATAGTGCGAACATTGAAATTTACAGAATTACCTATAAAAATTGGATTATTTATAATAGATGCACAAACATTACTTTTTATAGTATTTGCAACGCTTCTAGATTTTGTAGTTGCTTTAATTTTTAATAAATTCATATTAATACCTCCAAACATTTGATATACGAACGACTGTTCTAAAACTATAAATATAATACAAAAAAATGTTCGTGTTGTCAATAGATTTTTTACAAAAATTTTAAAAAAGTTATATATGCTTAGAAACTGTAAGAAAGAAATTGCTAAATATATAAAAATGTAAAATTTATTGCTAATTTTTAATAATTTAAACTTTAAATAAGTATTATAAATTAAATTGTATAAATGTATTAAAAACAGAAAAAATAATATAGGGTGAATAAAATGTTTATACCGAATTTAATTTATTATGAAAAAGATGCATTAAATTATTTGTTGGGAAAAGAATTATTTGATAAATACAATGAAAAGAAAATTAAATTTATAGAGATAGAAAATCATAATAATATTGAGGAATTACGAACAAAAGAAAATAAAGAATTTGCTAATTTAAAAAGAAATTTAATTATAGGAATAAGAAAAACACATAAATTTGTTCCTAATTATAAAGTGTCAAATTATTTAGTGCCATATACATCTTCTGGTTGCACAGCAATGTGCTTATATTGCTATTTAGTTTGTAACTATAATAAATGTTCATATTTGAGATTATTTGTTAATAGAGAAGAAATGCTTGATAAAATAAAAAGGGTTGCAAATAAACAAGAAAAAGATTTAGTTTTTGAAATAGGGAGTAATAGTGATTTAATTTTGGAAAATACAATTACAAATAATTTGGTATGGACGATAGAAGAGTTTAAAAATAATCCAAAAGGATTACTAACATTTCCAACTAAATTTGATATGGTAGACCCAATTTTACCATTAAATCATAAAGGAAAAGTAATCGCTAGGATGAGTGTTAATCCGAAAGAAATAATAAGAACAATAGAAATAGGAACTTCACCATTGGAAAAGAGAGTACAAGCAATAAATAAACTTGCCGAAGCAGGTTATAAAATAGGTATTTTAATTGCACCTGTAATATTAGTGAAAAATTGGAAAATACAATATGAAGAATTGTTAAAATTTTTAGAAAATAATTTAAGTGAAAAAGCAAAGAAAAAAATATTTTTTGAAATAATATTTATGACATATAGCTATGTACATCGAATGATAAATAGTGAAGCATTTCCAACACTTGTTAATTTATATAACCAAGATATAATGACAGGTAGAGGAAAAGGAAAGTATTGCTACAGACCAGATGTTAGAAAGGAAGCAGAAAATGATATACTAGAACTTATGCATAGATATTTTCCAAATAATGAGATAAAGTATGTATCATAAGCAGAAAATTAGTTAATGAAAGGAAATAGTTTTAAAAGTATTGAAAAATAAAATTTAATATAGTAGAATAAATAATGTATATAGCAACACAAAACAAGCACAAATAATGTTGAAAAAATGCGAAAAGAGTATTTCAAAATAAACAAAAAGAGGTACGCAAAAATGACAAAAGCTAAAACCGTTGAGACTGTAAGAGAGAGAGAGAGAGAGAGAGAGAGAGAGAGAGAGCTATACTTTACTAACATAGAGTATAGCTTAGTAAGATGTGGCAACAAAATTAATTTAATAAAAATCCAAGAAGGTAGAAATACCTTTATTGGTGTTATAAAAGAGACAGACTATAAATAAAAATAGCCTGTCATTTTTGCATTTAAAAGAAGGAGAGGAGAACAATATGGAAGATAAAAAAGGAGATTTACAAAGTAATGGTGTGCTAAAACAAAACTTATTATTACAAACAAGTAAAAAGATAAACAGAAATCTAAATAAAAAAATAACAAATCAAAGAGGCATTACATTATTAGCATTAGTTGTAACAATAGTTATTTTATTAATATTATCAGGAATAACAATAAGCAGTGTATTTGGGGATAATGGAATTATAGAAAAAAGTAAAATTGCAAAAAACGAAGTAGAAGTAGGAACAGTAAAAGAAGCTCTAAAACTATACTATTTAAGTAATGATATAGGACAAAAGGAACAAGATCCGGTAAATGGATTAATGCCAAAAGAAGAGATAACAGATGAAACTCTATTAAATATAATAATGGAAAACCAGGCAGGAATAGGAAACATAAAGCAGATAGAATATAGTAGATTATATAAACTTGATTTATCAGTATTAGGAATTCCAAATATAGAAGAAAACAAATACTTTATGGATATAGGAACAAAAATAGTCTATATAAATAATGGAATAAAATTAAGTAAAGGCATAACATATGTATTAGAAGAAAAAGAAATATGGCCAGTATACTTAAGAGCAGAAGAAATAGAAGAAGGATTTAAATTAATAGCAAATGTAGAAGATAATACAAATGTTAGAAACTATAACTTTTATATAGGCGAAGAACTATACAAAATAGTTTCAGGAAATGGAACAGAAGCACAAATAAATGTAACAGATAAAGATTTTGGAGAATATGAATGTTATGTAAAAGTTAATAGAATGGGAGGAACGAGTGACAGTTCACCAAGCATTGTAGCAGAAAATTATTGTATAAAAAATGCAAATGATATGGAAGTATTTAAAAATATGGTAAAAGAGGGAAATACATTTGCGGGAAAAAGAGTAAAGGTAGTAGCAGACATAGACTTAGGCGGAAGTAAGCAAAATAGAAATTGGGAGCCAATAGGAATAGAAGGAACAAGTTTTTCAGGCACATTAGAAGGAAATAATCATAAAATAAGTAATATATATAATAAAGAGGTAAGCGGAAATTATCAAGGACTATTTGGAGTAGCACAAAATGCCACAATACAAAATATAATAATAGAAGGAGGACAAGTTCAAGGAAGGGAGTTTGTAGGAGGAATAATAGGAAATGGCAAAGGAACAAATATAATAGATTGTGAAAACCATGCACAAATAATAGCCCAAAAAGGAAATGTTGGAGGAATAGTAGGAAGAATAGAAGAAAGTGGAAAAGTAGAACAATGTACAAATTATGGAAGTGTTAGTAGTAGTGGATATATAAATGATGTATTAGATACATTTATAGGAGGAATTATTGGTTCTTCATATAATGACATAATAATAACTGGCTGTATAAATCAAGGAAATATAACAAGTGAATATTCCGCAACAGGGGGAATTATAGGTGCAGCATTTGGAGATGGCAATAATAGTGTAAATAATTGTGAAAATAAAGGAACAATTCAAGTTACAGGAAAAAACATTAATAATGATGCAACTCTTGGAGGAGTGTTAGGTTATATTATAAATGGACAAGTAGATAATTGTAAAAATCAAGGAGAAGTAATAGGAGAAGGAAATAAAATCGGAGGAGTAATGGGCATAGCTGATGGAATAAATTTTGTAAGTTATTGCACAAATATTAATACAGTTACACAAAATAATGGGTTTGAAATAGGCGGAATTATAGGATTAAATAGTTTAGAGTCAAAAGTTTTTTATTGCACAAATAGTGGACAAATTAATGCAAATAGCTTTGAAGAAGAAACAGGAAATACTATAGCAGGGGGAATTATAGGAAATTCACAAGGAACTATTAATGAATGCATAAATAATGGAAATGTGATAGCAAATGGAGCATATGTAGGTGGCATTGCAGGAAACACAATAAGCAGCATTACAAATTGTCATAATGAAGGAATTATAACAGTTAAACAAAAGAATTCTGCTAAAAGAGTTTGTGTAGGGGGAATTTCAGGGCAGTTAGATACAGAAATTCTAAAAGAAGATGCAAAAATAGAAAACTGTTATAATATGGGGAATGTCTATGGAATAGGAATTGATGTAGCAGGAATTACAGCAATAAATATAGGAGGAACAATTAAAAATTGCTATAATACAGGAAGTGTTACTACCGAAACAGGAGTTGCAGGAGGAATTGTATCAGAATCTTTTAAAACTTCAGATGAAAGACTTCCAGTTATAGAAAACTGCTATAATACAGGAGCAGTAGAAGCAAAAGGAATAGTTGAGATGGAAGGATATATTGACTCTATTGCAGGAGGAATTGTAGCGGGAAACCATGGAATTACTAGAAAATGTTGGAACGAAGGTAAAGTTTATGGAATATCGGTAGTAGGAGGAATTGTAGGGACAAGTCTTAAAACAGTAACAGAGTGCTATAATTTAGGAACTATAGAATCAAAAGGAAAAAATACCAATGGAGACTCTGTAGTAGGAGGAATTATAGGGAATTTAAACCAAAATGCAGATTTAAGTTATTGTTATAATAAAGGTATAGTGAGTGCAGACTATAATATGGTAGGAGGAATTGTAGGTTTTCAAGAAGCAAATTCAACAGTAAGTAATTCCTATAATACATTTCAAGTAGAGCAAAAACAAGAAAGTTCAATGCTAGTAGGAAGAACAGAAGGAACAGCTACTCTGAATAATTGTTATTATTTAGGAACAACTACATCAAATGAATCCAGGACAGAAGCAGATATGAAAACACAAGCATTTGTTGATTTACTAGGTGGAAGTACCTATTGGAAATTAGATAGACAAAATCAAAATAATGGATTTATTATTTTAAATTGGCAATAAAATTTTACAATAAATATTAAGAAAGAAATACTAACAATTTCTACACAAACACTTGACAAATGAGTGAAAATGTTGTAAAGTATATTAGCATTACAAAAGTAGTGCTAATATTTTTTGTACTTAGGAAGTGATAAGGTGGAAGAAAAAGTTAAGCTAAGTATGTTATGCCAAATATATGGCAAAATGCTAACTAAAAAGCAATATGAAATAATAAATGACTATTGCAATAACGATTTATCACTATCTGAAATAGCAGAAAATAATAGTATTACTAGGCAAGCAGTAAGAGATATAATTATGAAAGGGGAAAAGAAACTTTTCGAATTAGAAGAAAAGCTGGCATTTATGGAAAAGACAATGATACAGGAAAAACAGATTCAAGAAATATTAACAGAACTAAGCAAAATAGAAAATACATCATCAGACAAAAAAATAGCAAAAATTTTAAACCATATTAGCAAAGAATTAAGTTGTTTAGTTTAAAAAACATATTAGGAGGAAAAAGTTATGGCTTTTGAAGGATTATCTGCTAAGCTTCAAGAAGTTACAAGAAAATTAAGAGGCAAGGCAAGAATTACAGAATCAGATTTAAAAGAAATTTTAAGAGAAGTAAAACTTGCATTATTAGAGGCAGACGTAAACTATAAAATAGTAAAAGACTTTATAGCTACAATTCAAGAAAAAGCTTTAGGACAGGATGTGTTAAAATCTTTAACTCCAGGCCAACAAGTTGTTAAAATAGTAAAAGACGAGTTGGTAAATTTATTAGGTGGAGTTGAAAGCAAGGTAAACTTTACACCAAATCCTCCAACAATAATTATGTTAGTAGGTCTTCAAGGGTCTGGTAAAACAACGACAGCAGGAAAACTTGCTAATTTATTTAGAAAAGAGGGTAAAAAACCATTACTTGTTGCGTGCGATGTTTATAGACCAGCAGCTATTAAGCAATTACAAGTAGTAGGAAGTCAACTAAACATACCAGTATTTGCAAATGAAAACTCAAAAGATGTTGTGCATATTGCAAAACAAGCAATAAATACAGCTATAAGCAAATTAAATGACGTAGTAATACTAGATACAGCAGGTAGACTTCATATAGATGAAGAACTTATGGATGAACTTAAAAATGTAAAAATTTCTGTGAAACCACACGAAATTTTGTTAGTTGTAGATAGTATGACAGGTCAAGATGCTGTAAATGTAGCAACAGCATTTAACGAAAATTTGGGGATAGATGGAGTTGTACTTACAAAATTAGATGGTGACACTCGTGGTGGTGCAGCGCTTTCTGTCAAAAAGGTTACAGGAAAACCAATAAAATTTGTAGCAACTGGTGAAAAATTAAGTGATATAGAAGTATTCCATCCAGAAAGAATGGCAAGTAGAATTCTTGGAATGGGTGATGTACTTTCAATAATAGAAAAAGCAGAAGAAGCATTTGACTTGGAAGAAGCTGAAAAAATAGAAAAGCAGCTTAAGAAAAGAGAGTTTGACTTAGATGACTATTTAGTACAATTAAGGCAAGTAAAGAAAATGGGGTCTTTCTCATCTATTTTAAAGATGATACCAGGAATGGGTCAAATTAAGAACTTAAAAGTAGATGACAATGAGTTTAATAGAATAGAAGCAATTATATGTTCTATGACTGCAAAAGAAAGAAGAAACCCAAAACTTTTAAATGGTAGCAGAAGGTTAAGAATTGCAAAAGGTAGTGGAACAACAGTACAAGAAATAAATAAATTCATGCAAACCTTTGAAACAACGCAAAAAATGATGAAGAAGTTACAAACAGATAAAGGCAGTATGAAAAAGTTAATGAAGGGTATTAACCCAGAAGATTTAAAAAACTTAAAATTTTAGATTTTAATTTTTTATTTTTATATAGATAGTATTTTTAGGGAGGTGAACTTAAATGGTAAAAATAAGATTACAAAGACAAGGTGCAAAAAAAGCTCCATTTTATCATATAGTTGTTGCAGATTCTAGAACATCAAGAGATGGAAAGATTATTGAAAAAATAGGAACATATGACCCAATGACAGATCCTTCTACAATAGTTCTTGACAAAGAAAAAGTAGAAAAATGGATTAAAAATGGTGCAAAACCAACAGACTCAGTAAAATCTTTAATAGAAAGAGCAAAATAATAGTGTTTGAAAGAAAGGCAAAAAAATGAAAGAAATATTAAATGTTATTTTAAATAACCTTGTAGACAATAAAGAAGATATAGAAATAGTAGTAACAGAAAAAGAAAATCATATAAATTTTAGTGTAAAAGTTGCTTCTACAGATATGGGAAAAATTATTGGAAGACAAGGAAAAACAGCAAAATCAATTAGAACACTTATGAAATCGCTAGCATCAAAGGAAAAGAAAACTGTAAGTATAGAATTTTCTGAAAAATAAAGGAGTATTATGAAGCAAGAGTATTTTGAAATTGGACAAATTGTAAATACCTTTGGAATTAAAGGAATAGTTAAAGTAAATGCTTATACAGATGATCCTTTAGAATTTGCGAACCTAAAAACAATTTTAATAGAGAAAAATAAGAAACTATTAGAATTTGAAATAGAAGAAGCAAAGCTTCATAAAAATCAAGTATTGCTTAAAATAAAAGGAATAGATGATATAAATGAAGCAGAAAAGTACAGAGGGTGTTTTATAAAAATTCCAAGAGAGAAAGCAAAAAAGCTTCCAAAAGATACTTATTTTATAGCAGATTTAATAGGATTACAAGTTTATACTGACAGTGGAGAATTACTTGGAAAAGTAGATGATATTTATAATTCTGGTTCAGCAGATATTTATGTTGTAAAAGACGAACTAGGAAAACAAATACTTTTACCAGGAATTAAAGACGTTATAAAACAAATTGATGTAGATAATGAAAAAATAATAGTTCACTTAATAGATGGTTTAATATAGGGAGGCAAGATGAAGTTTAGTGTTCTTACTCTTTTCCCAGATATGTTTTCACCTTTAAAACAAAGCATTATAGGAAAAGCAATAGAAGATAAAAAAATAGAACTGAACTTAATAAATATAAGAGACTTTTCAAAAGATAAGCACAAGAAGGTAGATGATACACCATATGGTGGAGGAGCTGGAATGGTAATGAAAGCAGATGTTGTCTATGATGCTTATGAACATATAAAAGATGAAAAGGCTAAAGTTATATTTTTATCTCCTCAAGGAAAAACATTAAACCAAAATAAAGTAAAAGAACTAGCAACAGAAGAACATATTATACTATTATGTGGACATTATGAGGGAATTGACCAAAGAGTTATTGATGAAATAGTTGATGAAGAAATATCAATTGGAGATTATGTTCTAACAGGTGGAGAGTTACCTGCAATGGTATTAATAGATAGTGTAAGCAGATATGTAGAAGGAGTATTAAGTAAAGATTCCATAAAAGAAGAGTCATTTACTAATAACTTATTAGAATATCCACAATACACTAGACCAGAAATATTTCACGGAATTAAAGTGCCAGAAGTCTTACTATCGGGGCACCATGAGAACATAAAAAAGTGGAGAGAAGAGCAATCACTTAAAAATACTCTTCAAAAAAGACCAAATTTATTAAAAAGAAAGGAGGATATTCAATAATGGATATCATAAAATCAATAGAACATGAACAACTAAAAGATAAGATACCAGATTTGAAAGTTGGTGATACAGTAAGAGTACACCAAAAAATTAAAGAAGGTAACAGAGAAAGAATTCAAGTTTTTGAAGGAATTATTATAAAAAAACAAGGTGGAGGATTAAACGCTACATTTACAGTAAGAAAAATAGCTTATGGTGTTGGAGTTGAAAAAACATTTTTAATTCACTCACCATTAGTAGAAAAAGTAGAAGTAGTAAGAGTTGGTAAAGCAAGAAGAGCAAAACTATATTACTTAAGAGACAGAATTGGTAAAGCAGCTAAGACAAAAGAAGATATAGGTGCTAGAATTGAAACTAACGAAATTAGTGTAAAAGAAACTGTAGAAGCACCTGTTTCTGAAGAAGTTGCAACACCAGTAGAAGATAGCAAAGAAGAAGCACCAGCTGTAAAAGAGGAAACTCCAGTTGTTGAAGAAGTTGTAGATACAGTTAAAGAAGAAAAAGTTGAAACTGTAAAAGAAACTTCAGAAGAAAAAGAAAGTAAATAATATTTAAAGAAATAATTAAAATAAGAAATACGAAAATAAACTTTGTTATATCAAATAGCAAGGTTTATTTTTTTGTTGGGGTATTTTCTTATTCTATTACTTAAGACATTATCACATTTTTTCATATACATAAAATAATTAAGAATTTTTATCTATTTTTTTTATTTTTAATGTGATATAATGAGGTCGAAAAAAGTAGAATAATAAAGGGAGCAGAAAATGTCAAATTTTGTACACTTACATATACATAGTGAATATAGTTTACTTGATGGAGCAAATAGAATAAAAGATTTACCAATTAGAGCAAAAGAGTTAGGAATGGATGCCATAGCTCTTACTGACCATGGTTCAATGTTTGGAACAATAGATTTTTACAAAGCATGTAAAGCAAATGGAATAAAACCAATAATTGGATGTGAAGTGTACGTGGCACCAAGAAGTAGGAAAGATAAAGATCCTAATTTAGATGCTAGATACAATCATTTAATTTTACTTGCTAAAAATAATGATGGATATAAAAACTTAGCTAAGCTTGTATCATTAGGGTATACAGAGGGATTTTATTATAAGCCGCGAATAGATAAGGAAACATTAGAACAATATCACGAAAATTTAATATGCTGTAGTGCGTGCCTAGCTGGTGAGGTAAATCAAGCAATATTAAAGAATAATATGGAAGAAGCAAAAAAAGTTGCTTTATGGTTTAAAAAATTATTTGGAGAAGATTATTACTTAGAAATACAAAATAATGGAATAAAAGAACAGGTATTAGTAAATCAAAAGCTAATAGAATTATCTAGAGAGCTAGATATACCACTTGTTGCAACAAATGATGCTCATTACTTGAAAAGAGAAGATGCATACAATCATGAAGTACTATTATGCATACAAACAGGAAAGAAAATGTCTGATGAAGACAGAATGAAATTTGAAACAGACGAATTATATGTAAAATCTCCAGAAGAAATGAGTGATTATTTTAAAAATGTTCCAGAAGCAATAGAAAATACTGTTAAAATTGCAGAAAAGTGTAATGTAGAGTTTGAATTTGGACATACAATTTTACCTAACTACGATGTTCCAGAAGAATTTGAGACACACTATGATTATTTAAAAAAGTTATGTGATGATGGAATAAAAAATAGGTATGGCGAAAATCCAACTAAAGAAATATTAGAAAGAGCAGAATTTGAAATGAATGTTATAAACCAAATGGGATATGTAGATTACTTTTTAATTGTTTGGGATTATATACATTATGCAAAAACTCATAATATTCCAGTTGGACCTGGACGTGGTTCTGGAGCAGGTTCCATTGTAGCATATGCAATAGAAATAACAGACATTGACCCAATAAAGTATGGATTGATTTTTGAAAGATTTTTAAATCCAGAAAGAATAAGTATGCCCGATTTTGATGTTGACTTTTGCTATGAAAAAAGAGACCAAGTTATAGACTATGTTTGTAGAAAATATGGTCATGACCATGTGTCTCAAATTATTACATTTGGAACTATGTCTGCAAGGATGGTAATACGCGATGTGGGAAGAGTTTTAGATGTACCATATGCAGAAACAGATAAAATAGCAAAAATGGTTCCAAACGAATTGCATATAACAATAAAAAAAGCAATGGAACAAAATAGAGAATTAAGAGATTTATACGAACAAAACTCAGACATGAAAAAAATGCTAGATATTGCTATGGCTTTAGAAGGAATGCCAAGACAGGCGTCAACACATGCATGTGGAATTGTTATTACAAAAGACCCGGTTGTAGATTATGTTCCACTTTACAGAAGAGATGATATAATTTCAACACAATATATAATGACAACATTGGAAGAGCTAGGACTTTTGAAAATGGACTTTTTAGGACTTAGAACTCTTACTGTTATTCAAGACACAATAGAGCTAGTTAAAGCAAATAGAGGCATAGATGTAGAATTTGACAAAGATATGAATGATTCTAAAGTATATAAATTATGGCAAGATGGAAACAGTGTTGGAATATTCCAATTTGAAAGTCAAGGTATGACTAACTTTATGAAGGAATTAAAACCAGACTGCTTAGAAGATATTATAGCTGGGGTTTCATTATATAGACCTGGACCAATGGATCAAATACCAAGGTATATCGCAAATAAAAAAGATCCAGAACATGCTGTATATACACATCCTGCATTAAAACCAATATTAGAGGTTACATATGGTTGTATGGTATATCAAGAACAAGTTATGCAAATAGTTAGAGACTTGGCAGGGTATTCTTTAGGTAGAGCAGACCTAGTAAGACGTGCCATGGGAAAGAAAAAACTAGACGTAATGGCAAAAGAAAGAGAAAATTTTATACATGGGCAAGTAGATGAAAACGGAAATATAATTATAAAAGGTTGTGTAAGAAACGGTATAGATGAGAAATCTGCAAATAAAATATTTGATGAGATGGCAGAATTTGCAAAATATGCATTTAATAAGTCACATGCAGCATGTTATGCAGTAGTTGCTTATAGAACAGCTTATTTAAAGGCATATTATCCTGTAGAATTTATGGCTGCAATGCTTAATAGTTTTTTAGGAAATTTAGATAAAATACCAGCATACACAGAAGAATGTAAAAGACTAAATATACAAATTTTAAAACCAGATATAAATAAAAGTTATACTAAATTTACTGTAGATGGAGACAAAATAAGATTTGGACTGGGAAGCGTTAAAAATGTTGGTACATCAGCTGTTGATGAAATAGTAGCAGAAAGAGATAGAAATGGACAATTTAAAGATTTTACAGATTTTTGTGAAAGAATACAAGAAACAAATGTAAATAAAAAATGTATAGAAAGTTTAATAAAAGCAGGTGCATTTGATGAATTTAATGAAACTAGAAGAACATTAATGGAGTCATTTGAAAGCATTTTGGACACCATAACAAGCAGTAACAAAAAAGAACTTGAAGGTCAAGTTAATATGTTTGATTTAGGTGGTAGTGATTCAAAAGAAATGAAATATACATTTAAAGAATTTCCGGAATATAGTAGAAAAGAGCTTTTATTTATGGAAAAAGAAATGCTTGGACTATATATTTCAGGTCATCCATTAGATAATATAAGACATCAAATAGAAATGCAAACAAATATAAATTCTTTTCAAATGAGACAAATGGAAAATACAGATGAGATTGGAGATGAAATTAGACAAGAAATAAAAGATGGGCAGATGGTAAAATATGCAGGAATAATTACAAAAATAAAGAAAAAGTATACAAAAAATAATAAACTTATGGCATTTCTAACAGTGGAAGACTTATATGGACCAACAGAAATAATATTGTTTGAAAGTGCATATCAAAATTGTGCTAATGTACTAATGGAAGATAATATTGTTTTGGTAAATGGGAGATTGAGTGTAAGAGAAGACGAGGAAACAAAAATAGTTGCAAATCAGATAACAGAATTTGCAACAAAAAAGAAAAGTATATTTATATTAGATGTTACCTCATTAGATGAAAAAACAAAAGTAAAACTAAAGGGAGCAATAAAATTTTTTACTGGAGATAGAAATAATATGCCTTTGGAAATTATAAATAATACTGTAAAAAGTATGGCAGGAGGAATATATATAACACCAGAAATTCTTAAGGAATTTCAAGAATTAATAGGTACAGAAAATGCCAAAGTAGAGGAGGTGGAATAAAGGTGAATTTAAATTACAACGATGCAGAACAAAAAAATGAATATGTTACTAAAAAGACATTTGTTATTACAACTGTAATATTATCTATAGCATTAATAATTGTAACAATATTTTTACTATTTTACTTTAACAGTAAACTACAAAAAACAGTAGAAAGTTTAGAAATAAAAGATGATTTAACATTAATACAAAAGGAAGATAATAGCTGGATAAATAATGTAAATGTTGAGTAAATTATAGTAAGAATAGAATAAAATTGAATATAAAGTACAAACACAAAAATTTAAAAATAAATGCAGATTGTAAAAGTAAAATATAACTAAAAAATAAATGTAGAATAATTTGAAAAATATTGACAGTATACATAATATATGATAAAATGTTGTCGGATTAAAAAGGAGGGATTTTATGATGAAACATAAAAATATTTCGATTGTTTTTATTTCATTATTAATCATAGCAATTCTACTAATGATGAGTCCAAGAATGCTAGCATACACAATCCCAGCAGTAGAAAATTTAAAAGTTGAATATACTGATGGAACAGCAAACTTAAGCTGGTCAAGTGTAACAAATGCTGATGGATATGAAGTTTTTGTTAATATTCCAGGTTATGGTTATGCTAATATTGGTTCAGTATCTGAAAATAAAGTTTCTGTAATAGGAATTTCAGAAGACACAGCATATTCTGTAAAAGTAAGAGCTTATGAATATGTAAATAACATAAAAGAAGTTGGAAACTTTTCTAATGAAGTAGACTTTGATACAAACAAAGAAGCGGATTTAGATAGAGTAACAGGTGTAAAAGTAGAAACAACAGGAAATATTGCAAAAGTAGAATGGAATGCTGTTTCAGAAGCAACTGGTTATGAGGTATATGTAGACATACCAAATTATGGATTTTTAAAAATTGGTAATGCAACAACAAATTCAGCAGTATTAATGGGATTCCAAACAAATGGAAAATATGCTGTAAAAATAAGAGCTTTTAAAGGAACAAATGGAAAAGATGGTTATGGAGAATTTTCGTCATCAAAAACATTTTATATAAATAGTGAAGACCTAGATGATGACAAAAAAGAAGAATTAGACCAAGTTAAAGATTTAGAATATAACTTAGAAAAAGATAAAGTATATTTAAATTGGTCTAAAGTAAAAGATGCAGACGAATATATTGTTTATATATCAATAAATGGTGGTAACTACAGTGAAATAGGAAGAGTTACAGGAAGAGAAGCAACAATAAATGATTTAAGAGAAAATACTACATATAAAGTAAAAATCGCAGCATATAATAAACATGATGATGTTTATGGAAAAGAGTCTAATGTTATAACTTTTAAAACAGACAAAAGTTTTGAAGAAGAAATAGAATTAGACAAGGTAAGAAATTTATCTGTAGATATAGATGGAAATAGAGCTTATTTAGATTGGTCTAAAGTAAAAGATGCAGACAAATATGAAATTTATTTATCTAAAAATGGAAAAGCATATAGTTTAGCAGGAACAGTAACAAAAAATAGTGCAACAATTTCAGATTTAGACTATAACACATCATATAAAGTAAAAGTAAGAGCATATAATGAAAAATATGATGAATATGGTACATATTCAGACATAAAAAGTTTTAAAACAGAAGAAGATGACACAATAGAAGTTGGAAAAGTAAAAAATATAGATATAGATGTAAATGGAAACAGAGTAGATTTAGATTGGTCAAAAGTAACTAATGCAGATGAATATGAAGTTTATTTATCTAAAAATAGTGGATCTTATGACTTAATTGGTACAGTAAAAAATAATAATGCAACAATTTCTAATCTATCATATAATACATCATATAAAATAAAAATAAGAGCATATAATGAAAAATATGATGAATATGGTGCGTATTCAGATATAGAAAGCTTTAAAACAGAAAAAAATAATAATGATGACGACGATGATGATGACTATACAAGTACATCTGTAGGAACAGTAAAAGGATTAGATGTAGATGTTAAAAATAGAAATGAAATAGCATTAGAATGGGCAGCAGTTTCTAAAGCAGATGGATATGAAGTATATCTTTCAGAAGATGGTGACCCATATGAATTAGTTTTAACTACAGAATATGTAAGAGACATTGTAACAGATTTAGAATATAATACTTCATATAGAGTAAAAGTAAGAGCTTATAAAGAAGTAGATGGAAGAAAAAAATATGGTAGCTACTCATCAGTTAAAAGCTTTAAAACAGAAAAATATAATAGTAGTATAAACAACGAAGAAGTTGGAAAAGTAAAAAACGTAAATGCAAGTGTAACAGGAAGTACAGTATATTTATCTTGGAAATCTGTGCCAGGTGCAGTAAAATATGAAATACAATTTACAGTACCAGGATACGGAGGAGCTACATCAATATGGTCAGAAGGACCAGGCAGAACAATTTCTGGATTAACAAATAAAACATCAAATTATACAGCAAGAGTAAGAGCATATAAATATGTAGATGGACGTTTAGTGCCAGGAGAATATTCAGATGTAGTTAGATTTAAAGGAAAATAAAATATTTTTATTAAAAAGCTTGATATTTATATAAATATAGGATATAATAGTTAAAGCATAAGAGTTTAAGAAGAGTGGGAACAAATCCCACTCTTTAGTCTTAATAGGAGGAATTTGTAAATGCCTAAAATAGAGGAAAATGTAGAAACCCTAATTATGCCAATTATAGAAGATTTGGGATATATTTTATATGATGTACAATATGTAAAAGAAGCAAAAGATTATTATCTTAGAGTTTTTATTGATAAAAAAGAAGGAATATCTTTAGAAGATTGTGAAAAAGTAAACAATGCAATAACAGATATTTTGGACGAAAAAAATTATATAAAAGATCAATATTTTTTAGAAATATCTTCACCAGGAATTGAAAGAATATTGAGAAAAGAAAAACATTTAGAAGATAATATTGGACAAAAAGTTTGTGTAAATTTATTCAAACCAATTGAGAAAGAAAAACAATTAATAGGTACTTTACAAAAATTTGATAAAGATAGTCTTTATATTAGCTGTAAAGATAGTGAAGGAACAATTAAAATAGAAAGAAAAAATATAAGTTTAATAAAAACAGTGTATGAATGGGATTAAATTAAGAAGGGAGTAATAAAAATGAAAAAAGTAGTAAAGAAAAATACACCAGCAATTGACTCTACTGAGCTAATAATAGCAATGGAAGAGTTAGAAAAGGATAATGGTATACCAAAAGATTACTTACTAGAATCTATAGAAACAGCATTAGTTACAGCATATAAAAGAAACTTTGATTCAGCAGAAAATGTTAAAGTTACAATGGATAGAGAAACTGGTGAAATTCATGTGTATGCAGAAAAAGATGTAGTAGAAATAGTAGAAGATCCACAATTACAAATAAATTTACAAGATGCTAAAAACATAAATAAAAATTTAGAAATAGGAGACAAAGCAGAAGTAGAAATAATACCTAAAAATTTTGGTAGAATAGCTGCACAAACTGCAAAACAAGTTATAGTACAAAAAATTAGAGAAGTTTCAAGAAATGTTTTATTTAATGAATTTAATGAGAGAAAAGGCGAAATTGTTTCAGGAATTGTACAAAAGGCAGATGGAGGAGTTGTAGTATTAGATTTAGGAAAACTAGAAGGTGTAATGACTGTAAAAGAACAAGTTCCTACAGAAAAATATAGAGTTAACGATAAAATAAGAGCATATATATTAGATGTAGAAAGAGGAATAAAGGGAGCACCACAAGTTATGGTTTCTAGAACATCACCAGAATTTGTTAGAAAGTTATTTGAATTAGAAATTCCAGAAATATATGAAGGTGTTATAGAAATAAAGAGCGTATCTAGAGATCCAGGAAGTAGAAGTAAAATAGCAGTATATTCTCCAAACGAAAATATAGACCCAGTTGGTTCTTGTGTAGGTCAAAAAGGAATAAGAATTCAAAACATTATAAACGAGTTACATGGAGAAAAAATAGATGTTATAGAATGGAACGAAGATCCATCAATATTTATTTCTGCAGCATTACTTCCAGCACAAGTTATGGCAGTAGATATAAAAGAAGAAGAAAAATTTGCTCAAGTTATAGTTCCAGATGACCAATTATCTTTAGCAATAGGAAAAGCTGGTCAAAATGCACGTTTAGCTGCAAAACTTACTAATTGGAAAATAGACATAAAGAGTGAAAGCCAATTTAGAGAAATAATGATGCAAGCTCAAAATGAGCAAGAAAGTACAGAAAATGAAGAATAATATATTAAAATAAAAATACATATAACAATAAGGAAAGTGATGTATTTGAAGGCAATACCAGAAAGAACATGCATTGGATGCAATGAAAAGAAACAAAAAAAAGAGCTAATAAGAATTGTAAAAGATAAAGAAGGAAATATAAGCATTGACGAAATAGGAAAATCAAATGGTAGAGGTGCATATATTTGTAAAAATATAGAATGCTTAGAAAAAGCTATAAAATCTAAGAAATTAGAAAGAAGTTTAAAGACAAAAATTGATTTACAAATTTATGAAAGTTTAAGAGGTGTAATGATTGGTAAATAATACTAAAGTTTTAAGACTAATAGGGTTAGCTATGAGGGCTGGTAAAGTAAAATTTGGAAGTGACAGTTGTATGGAAGCAATTATTCAAAATAAAATTAAAGTATTATTAGTTGCTAAAGACGCATCAGAAAGGACCAAGACAAATTTTAAAAGATTATGCCATGATAAAAATATACCAATATATGAGGAATTTGAAGAGTATGATTTAAGTCATGCAATAGGTAAACAAAATAAAGTAATAATAGGAGTATGTGATGATAATTTTTCAAAAGAAATTATAAAAATTCTAAGTGGGGGTGAGGTTATTGGATAAGGTAAAAATATATGAATTAGCAAAAAAATTAGATATTGCAAGTAAGGATTTAGTGAATAAAGCAAAGGAATTAGGGATTGATGTAAATAGTCATTTAAGTTCTATAACTATGGATCAAGCAGAAAAACTGGAAAAGAACCTAAAGGGAATAAGCAATAATTCTAATAAGCAAGCAAAAGAAGAGAAAATAAAAAAAGAAGAAAATAAAAAGGAAACTAAGCCTGTTATTATTAGAAGAGAGGTAATTATTTCTGACGAAGAAGAACAAAAAAGAGAGGACGAGAAAAGAAAACAAAATAGCAGAAAAGATGTTGGTTTTGTTGAAAGAAAATCTCACCAAGATTACAACATAGTATATCGTAATAAGCCACAAAAACCACTTACAGTAAGTGAATTATTTGGCTTGGGCAAAAAGGAAGAGAAAAAAGAAGAACCTCCAAAAAAAGAAGAAATAAAAAAAGAGGTAAAAGTAGAAGAAAAAACTACAGATGTAAAGAAAGAAATTGTTAAAGAAGAAAGTAAAACTAATGTTGCTACTAATGTAGAGACAAAAGCTACAACAGTTGTAAAGGAAAATAAAAATCAAGTAAATAATCAAAATAATAATTATAAGAATAACCAAAATAGCAATTATAAAAATGGTCAAAATACAAATAATTATCGCAATAATCAAAGAGAAAATAATTTTCATAATAATACAAATTATCATGGAAATCAAAATAATAACTACAGAAATAATGCTAATGGTTATCGTGATGGAAATGGACAAAATAGATTTAACAATAGAAACAATCAAAATGGACAAAATAAGTTTGGAAATGGAAATGGTCAAAGACAAAACTTTAACAAATCACAAAGGCCTTTAGATAGCAAAGGAATAGATAGAAATATTAAAGATATAATGTCAACAGAAATTGTAGAAAAAGAAAATCAAAGAGACTACAATAATAGAGCTATCGATAAAGCTAAAAGCAATCGCTATGAAGAAAAAAATAAAAAAGCATCACGCTCTAAAAAAGGTGATTTTGACGAATTTGATAGTGGTAAACTAAACAAGTTGAAACAAGAAGACAGACTATCACATATGTTTACAGAACAAGATGGTGGAATGCTAGATTATTACGATTTAACAACTGCTAGAGGAAAGAGAAATAAGAAAAAAATTCAAAAAGACGAAGAAAGGAATAAACAAAAAATATTTGAATTAAAAGAAATTACTATTCCGGATAATATAACAGTAAAAGATTTAGCAATAGAATTAAAGAAAACAAGTGGCGAAATTATAAAAAAATTATTTAATTATGGAATAATGGCTACAATTAATAATACTGTAGATTTTGATACAGCTTATTTAGTAGCAAGTGAATTTGGTGTAACAGCTAAGAAAAAAGAAGAAATAAAAGAAGAAGATATCTTATTTGATGATTCTGAAGATAAGGAAGAAGATTTAAAACCAAGACCACCAGTTGTTGTTGTTATGGGACACGTTGACCATGGTAAAACATCACTTCTAGATGCTATTAGAAAAACTAATGTTATAGAGGGAGAAGCAGGTGGAATTACACAACATATAGGTGCTTATAAAGTAAATATAAATGGAAGAGAACTTACTTTCTTAGACACTCCAGGACATGAGGCATTTACAAGTATGAGAGCTAGAGGTGCTCAAATTACAGATATAGCAATACTTGTAGTTGCAGCAGATGATGGTGTTATGCCACAAACTATAGAAGCTATTAACCACGCAAAGGCTGCAGAAATTCCAATTATAGTTGCTGTAAATAAAATAGACTTACCAGGAGCCAATATAGATAGAATTAAACAACAATTAATGGAATATGAACTAGTACCAGAAGAATGGGGCGGAGATACAATTTTTGTACCTATTTCTGCAAAAAAACATTTAAACATAGAAAATTTACTAGAAATGGTTTTATTAGTTGCAGATATGAAAGAATTAAAAGCAAATCCTAATAAACAAGCGAAAGGAGCTGTTATAGAAGCAAGATTAGATAAAGCAAAAGGACCTATCGCATCTATGTTAGTACAAAGAGGAACTTTAAATATTGGAGATACTATAGTTGTAGGTAAATCTATAGGAAAAATAAGAGCAATGAAAAATGACAAAGGACAAAAGGTAAAAGCAGCAGGTCCATCTACACCTGTTGAAATCATGGGATTAACAGATGTTCCAGAAGCAGGAGATACTTTCTATGAAGTAAAAGACGAAAAAACAGCTAAACACTTAATAGAAAGAAGAAAACGCCAAGAAAGAGAAGAACACTTAAATAATGTAAACAAAGTTACATTAAGTAATGTATTTGAAAAAATGGCAAGTGAAAACTTGAAACAACTTAATATTATAGTAAAAGCAGATGTACAAGGTACTTCAGAAGCTTTAAAACAATCATTAGAAAAATTATCTAATGATGAAGTAAAGGTAAAAGTTATACATTATAGTGCAGGAGCTGTTACAGAATCAGATGTACAACTTGCAAAAGCTGCAAAAGCTATTATTATTGCATTTAATGTACGTCCTACATCAACAGCAAAAGAAATGGGAGAAAGAGAAGAAGTAGAAGTAAAACAATATTCTGTAATATATCAAGCTATTGAAGATGTAGAAGCTGCTATGAAGGGAATGCTAGACCCTGTATTTGAAGAAAAAGTTATAGGGGAAGCAGAAGTAAGACAAACATTTAGAGTATCTAGTGTTGGAACAATTGCAGGATGTTTTGTACTTAATGGAAAAGTAGAAAGAAATGCAGGAGTAAGAGTAATAAGAGAAGATGTTGTTATACATGAAGGAAAACTTGTTTCATTAAAGAGATTTAAAGATGATGTTAAAGAAGTTACAAAAGGATTTGAATGTGGACTTCAAATAGAAAACTATAATGACCTAAAAGAAGGAGATAAAATAGAAGTTTTTGTACAAGAGCAAGTAAAACAAGTATAAATAAACATTAATAAAATAAATAATAATTCAAGCAAGCATAAATAATAAGTAAAATAAACATAATAATATAATAATAAGTAAAACTATAAAAGATACAAAAATATAAACAAAAATTTTATAGTTTTACTTATATTAAAATATAATGACAATGCTATAAAAATATTATATAAATACTAAAAGTTCAACGAAATATATTTATTATGTCTATAATATTTTAGAATTGTTAGAAAGGATAAAAAATGTCTAAAGATAATACAAGACTAAATAGAATTAATGAAGAATTAAAAAAAGAAATAAGTCATGTAATTACATTTGAGCTTAAAAATGCTAATATAACAGGATTAATAAGTGTTACAAAGGTAAAAATAACACCTGACTTAAGATTTGCAAGAGTATATGTTAGTTTGTTAAACTCAAAAAGTAAAATAAAAACTATGGAGGGTCTTCAAAGTGCATCAGGCTATATAAGAGGACAAATAGCTAAGAAAATAAATTTGCGTGTTACCCCAGATTTACAGTTTGAATTAGATGAATCTATGGAGTATGGGGAAAAAATGGATAAAATAATAGCAGATGCAATAAGAAAAGACAAAGAAATTATAGAAAAGAATAAAAATATTGATTTAGATGCTGGAAAACAAGAATAATTAGTGATACAATTCAAAAGAGTAAAGAAATAAAAGTGAGGAGAATTTGTAATGACTTTAGATAATATTAAAGAAGAAATAGATAAAGCGGAAAAAATTGTTATATTAACACATGAAAATCCAGATGGTGATGCTATAGGAAGTGGATTAGCAATGTATAATGCACTAAAAGAATATGGCAAAAATCCAGATATAATTATTCCAGAATACTCAAGAATATTTAAGTTCTTGCCAGGTACAGACGAAATAAAAACAGAAAGTGATATAGAACAATATGATTTAGCAATTTCTTTAGATTGTGCAACTATAAAAATGTTAAATGGTTTTGCAAAATATTTTGAAAATGCTAAAATGAAAGTTAACATAGATCACCATGGAACAAATACTATGTTTGGAAACTATAATTACGTAAATCCAGCAGCGCCAGCATGTGCACAAATATTGTTAGTAGTTTTAGAGTATTTTGGAATAGAAATTACAAAAGATATAGGAACATGTATATTAACAGGAATTATAACAGACACGGGAGGCTTTAGATATGAAGGTGTTACAGCAGACACTTTTGAGTTTGTATCATGGCTTTTAAATAAAGGTGTAAATGTGTCTAAAATATATAAAAAAGTTTTACAAACTAAAACTAAAGCAAATTTTGAATTAACAAAACTTGCAACAGAAAGAATTGAATTTTTTGAAGATGGAAAGGTCTCTTTTACATATATAACAAAAGCAGATGAAAATGCTGTAAATGCAGGTCAAGGAGACAAAGAAGGAATTGTAGAAATAGGAAGAGATGTTGAAGGCGTAGAAGTTTCTGTATTTGTAACAGAATCTAATAAAGGAATAAAATGTTCTTTGCGTTCAAATGAATATGTAAATGTTTCAGATATTTGTTTAGCATTTGGCGGTGGAGGACATATAAAAGCAGCAGGATGTACAATACAAGGTTGTACAATAGAACAGGCAAAAGAAAAAATATTAAGACAAATTAAAACAGCATTATAATTATAGTTTTAGGTGCAAAATGGATGGAATTATATTAATAAATAAAGAAAAAAAATATACATCACATGATGTTGTTGCAAAGGTAAAAAAAATATTAAAAGTAAAAGTGGGACATACTGGAACATTAGACCCTAATGCAACTGGTATATTACCACTTTTATTAGGCAATGCCACAAAAATTTCAAAATATTTAATAAATCATAATAAAGAATATATTGCAGAATTAAAACTTGGAGTAAAAACAGACACTGCAGATGGAGAAGGTAAAGTAATTGCAGAGAAACAAGTTAATTTAGAAGAAATATTTGAAAATATAAATGAAAGTATACAACAAATTTTAAATAGTTTTGTAGGAAAGACTTTACAAAAACCCCCAATGTATTCTGCAATTAAAGTAAATGGAAAAAAATTATATGAATATGCAAGAAAAAATGAGAAAGTTGAAGTAAAATCAAGACAAATCGAAATATATAAAATGGAATTAATTAAATTTGATTTAAAAGAAAATGTAATCAAATTTAAAGTAAGATGCTCAAAAGGTACATATATAAGAACTTTATGTGAAGATATAGCAGAAAAATTAAATACATATGGATACATGAAAGAACTACAAAGAACAGAAGTTGGAGATTTTAAAATAGAAAACGCAATTACTATAGGTGAATTAGAAGAATTAGTAAATGAAAATAAGTTAAAAGATAAAATAAATGAAGAGACATTAAATATTGTAAATAGTAAAGATAGGAAGTATTTTATTAAAATTGAAGAATTGTTTATGGACAAAAATATAATCAATTTAGACGAAGACTTATTAAATAAATTTTTAAATGGTGTAATGATTAAAAATAACAATATTGATGGGATTTATAGAATATATAATGAAAATAATTATATTGGATTAGGAGTTAATAAAAATCAAAAATTAAAAAGAGATGTAATAGCCTAAATTTAAATATATCATAAAATTAAAATAAAATCAAATAAAGAAAATGCATAAATTATATTCAAATAAGCATAATAAAAAGAGATAAACAAAGATAAATTTAAAATTTTAACATAAATAACAAAAAATAAGATTGAAAATAATTTAAATATGTGATAATATATAAATACATTAAGAATAGTAAATTAATATTTCCCTGCGCGGTGCGTGTAGACTGGAATTTTAGAACCAACAAACTTAAAACGGGAGTCCGCCTTTGAATGTGGCGTGTATGCTTGTTATTTTAATGAGAAACCCAGTAGCATTCAACAAGACACCCACCTGTGAAAACAGGTCCTTAAAATTTCATTCATCTTACGGCTGAGGTGGGGATTTTTTAATTTACTTTTTATGTAAAGTATGGTATAATAAAAGATATAATAAATTTATAAAGGAGTGCTTACAATGAAATGCATCCAAATGACTAAAGTAGATGACAGCAAAATTCTTACCCAAAGCGTTATGAAATTCCTTACAAAACAAGTTGCGAAAGAATTTGACAACGCTGAGGCATGCGTAACAAAAGTACGGAAGAAAAGTATTGACACAGTTGATGTTTGGCAATTAATAAAAGCCAACGACAGCACTTACCATATTGTTTATATTCTTTTAGGATATAACATAAGTAAATGCGAAATGACTGAAGAAGCAATACTAAATTCTCCTAAAATTTTGGAGCTGCATGAAGTATTACAACCAAGTGAAGTAGACATAGTAAAGTTTTATTTCCAGGAGGTATGCAAAACAAAAATAAAATAGCATTCTAAAAGGCGGACCATTTGGTCCGCTAATTTATTACAAAAAGTTTGTTGATATGTACTAGATATTATGTTATATTAAAAATGATAAAAGGTAGGAAAATTATGAAATTGCAAGAATTAATTCAAAATAGCAAATATGAACTAGATAGTTTAAATGTAGAAGATGCAGATATAAAGTTAAAAATATTAATAGAATATGTTTTTAAAATTTCTAAAGAAAAACTAATTCTAAAATATAAAGATGAAATAAACAATAAAAAAGTTGAAGAGTTTAGAAAATTATTAAAAAAGTTGGAAAATGGAATCCCAATTCAATATATTATTAATAATCAAGAGTTTATGGGACTTAATTTTTACGTGGATGAAGATGTGCTAATACCACAACCAGATACAGAAATATTAGTAGAAGAAGTAATAAAATATTGTAATGAACTTAGAAATAATGAACCAGAAGATAAAGAAACTAATAAAGACTACAAAGAAAATATAGAAAAAGAACCTATAATTAATAAAGAAGATAAAAATATAAACAAAAAAACAATTAAAATTCTTGATTTATGCACAGGAAGTGGAATAATTGGGATTTCAATTTACAAATATTTGGAAAATGTGGAAATATATGCTTCAGATATAAGTCAAAAAGCTTTAAATATAGCAGAAAAAAATACAAATCTAAATAATGCAAAAATAAATTTTATAAATTCAGATATGTTTGAAAATATACATATAAAAGATTTTGATATAATTGTTTCAAATCCACCATATATAGAAAGTAAAGTAATAAAAAGTTTAAGCAAAGAAGTACAAAATGAGCCAAAACTTGCATTAGACGGAGGAGAGGATGGACTAAAATTTTATAGGAGTATATTAGAAAATGCAAAGGACTATTTAAGAAAAAATGGAGCTATATTTTTAGAAATTGGATATGACCAAAAAGAAAAGATAGAAGAAATTTTAAAAAGTTATAAAATTTACAAGGAAACGAAATGTATAAAAGATTTTGGTGGAAATAATAGAGTTATTATTATAAAAAAATAATGTTAAATTAAATAAAGTAAAATGGAATTAGATAAAAATAAATTAAATGATAATAAATACCAAATATAAAAATAAGTATTTTTAAAGAAAGGAGCATATGGTGTGTTTAAATTATTAAATATATCATATAAGTAATAAAATGTCATTTTCATCAGATGTAAAAGAAGAATTAAGTAAAATAAGTAATTTACCAAATAAAGATGAAGTAAAAGCAGAGCTAATAGGTTATTTATTAACTTCTAATATAGATATACAAAAACAAACTTTAAGGTATTCTACAGAAAGTCAATATAATATAAATAGATTTGGAAAATTGCTTAGCAATTTAGGCTATATAGATTATAAGATAGAAATACAAGGAAAAGTATATTCAATTACTGTAAAACAATTAGAAATGGACGAAATTAATTATAAAGAAAATAACATTTATTTAGCCACTTTAGACAAAATCTTTAATAAAGAGAACTTAGAAAAAGCATTAGTAAGAGGATGCTTTATGGGAAGTGGATCTATAAATAATCCAAAAAATAAATACCATATGGAGATATTATTCAGTTTAGAGAAAAATGCAAAGTTTATATTAGAAATATTAAATAAATATAATATAGAATTTAAAATATTAGAAAACAATAGTACATTATATTCAAAAGATGGAGAGGAAATATCTAAGTTTCTAGCTTTCATTGGTGCAAATTTCTCTGTTTTAAAATTTGAAGATATTAGAGTTTTTAGAGAAATGAGAAATAACGTCAATAGGCTAGTAAATTGCGAAACAGCAAATATTAATAAAATAGCTACTGCAGCAGCAAAGCAAATAGCGGCAATAAATAAAATAAAGAAAATGGGAAAATTTGATAGTTTGCCAGACAATCTTAAAGAAATAGCAGAAGTTAGAGAAAAAAATCCAGATATGTCTTTACTAGAATTAGGAAAACTTTTGCAAACACCAATAGGAAAATCTGGAGTTAATCATAGATTAAAAGCTATAGAAAAAATTGCAGAAGAGTAGGAGTGAATTTATAGAAATGAAAGATATAGGAATTTATGTACATATTCCTTTTTGTAAGCAAAAATGTTACTATTGTGATTTTATCTCGTATGTAGGAAAAGAAAAATTAGTAGAAAAGTATATAAACATATTAATTAAAGAAATAACAGATGTTGCAGAAGGAAATAAACTTGACTATGAAAGTGGAATGGATGATTTATTTAAAGTGAATACAATTTACATAGGAGGAGGAACTCCATCTTTTATAGATAGTAAATATATTGTAAATATTATAAAAATAATAAAAGAAAAATTTAAATTAGACGAAAATGTAGAAATAACTTTAGAAGTAAATCCAGGTACAGTAAACAAAGAAAAGCTTGAAGATTATTTTAAAATAGGAATTAATAGATTAAGTATTGGTTTGCAATCTACAAATAATAATTTGCTTAAGGAAATAGGAAGAATTCATACATATGAAGAATTTTTAAATACATATTCCTTAGCAAGAAAAGTAGGTTTTAATAATATAAATGCAGATTTAATAATAGGTTTGCCAAAACAGACTATAGCAGATGTAGAAAACTCAGTAAATGAACTAGTAAATTTAAAATTAGAGCATATTTCTGTATATTCATTAATTCTAGAAGAAGGAACTATGCTAGAAGAATTGGTGAGAAGCGGCAAACTAAAACTTCCAGAAGATAAAGAAGAAAGAAATATGTATTGGAAAGTAAAAAATATATTAGAGAAAAATGGATATAACCATTATGAGATATCAAACTTCGCAAAACATGGAAGTGAGTCAAAACATAATTTAGATTGTTGGAAACAAAAAGAGTATGTTGGATTTGGAGTAGCAGCCCATTCTTATACAAATGGTGTAAGATATTCTAACATAGAGAATATAGAAGAATATATAAAAAATTATGAGGAAGGAAAAGAAGAAGATAATTTTGTATTTCATGAAAAGCAAACACATAATATGAAAGTAAAAGAATATATGATGTTGGGATTAAGAAAAATAGAAGGAGTATGTATACAAGAATTTAAAGAAAAATTTGCAGCAAATCCTATATTTGTTTTTAAATCAGAATTAGAAAAGCTAGTAAACGAAGAACTACTAGAAGTAAATGGAGATTATATAAAATTAACTAATAAAGGACTAGACTTAGCAAATTTAGTTTGGGAAGAGTTTGTATAAAATATTTAATAAAAAATATTAATAGATAAAAAATAGATTTTATAATATAAATAAATTTTATAAAAAACTGCAATAACTACTAAAATCAACTAAAAATTTGAAAATTAACGTAAAATATGCTAAAATATAATTTAAGATAGTCAAGTACTACTTTATAAAAAAACCAAGTGTAATTATAGGAGGTATTATTATGAATTGGCGGAAATTAATCTACAGCATCATCATTCCCAGCATAGCAGGATTCACCTTTGGAATCTTCATAAGCATTGGAACATTAACTAATGCAATTGTTTTTTTCTATGGCATTGTTATGATGATTGCAGCGTTTCTTTCCAGTACAGGTAAAGGAAAAAATGGAGATGCTTTTAGTACAGTTATCATGGGAGCTTTGGTAACAGGAGTAACCTATTTATTTATTTCTATGATAGGAGAATTAAGTGAAAGGTTCAACTGGATATTTGTGGTAAAGACTGTAGGATTTATTCTAGCAGCATCGCTTACCATTTATTTAGCAAAAACGATTATGGAAGACAAACCACAAAAGTGAAATTACCATGAAGAAGTAAATATACCCGTCAAAAGACCACTGGCTTTATAGCTGGTGGTTTTTCATATTATAATAATAAATGAAATTATAATATGAAAAATATAATTTATATTAACAAAAATTTAAGGTTTCGTTCACGGAAAATTCACACAATTTTTAGCAATATGTATTGACAATTGCTAAAATTGGTTATAATATATATAAAGTTAGCAGTCAAATAATATGAGTGCTAAAATAAGGTGATAATATATGTTAAATCCAAGAAAAAGAAAAATTTTACAAGCAATTGTAGATGAATATATTAATACAGCAGAGCCAGTAAGTTCTGGAAGTATCGTTCAAAAATATGGGTTAGATTTTAGTAGTGCAACAATAAGAAATGAAATGGCAGATTTAGAAAAATCAGGGTATATTGAAAAAACACATACTTCAAGCGGTAGAATTCCATCTGCATTGGGTTATAGGTTATATGTAAACGAATTAATAAAAGATGATAATATAAGTTTAGAAGAAATAAAATATATACAGTCAAAGTTATCAACAAAGGTAAATGAAATAGAAGATTTAACAAAAATAACTAGTCAAACTTTATCAGAGGTAACACACTATACATCTGTTGCAGTTGGACCTAGAGCAGAAGAACAAAAAATACAAGAAATAAAATTTGTTCTGTTGGGGACAAGAATGCTCATGGCAGTTATTTTAACAGATACAGGAATGGTAAAAGAGACAATAATAAAATTTGACGAAGATATAAATGAAGAACAAGTAGAAACTTTAAACTATATTTTTAATAATAAATTAAAAGGTAAACTTTTAGAAGAAATAAATCAACCACTAAAACAGTATATACTTTCACAAATGGATTATAGTGTAAAAGTTATAAAACCTGTATTAGAGCAACTAAATAAAGTGGTAAATGAAAATAATGATAAAATATATTTAGATGGAGCAAACAGAATATTTGATTTACCAGAATTTAAAAGTTTAGATGTGGCAAAAAGATTTATTAACCTTATTGACACAAAAGAAATTGTACTAGACTTATTAAATACTGGATTTGCTAATGATATTAATGTTTATATAGGAGACGAAAGTAAAAATAAAGAGCTACAAGACTTTAGCATAGTAACATTTAGGCATAAATATAAAAATAAAGATTTAGGAACAATAGGAATTATAGGACCAAAAAGAATGGACTATTCAAAAGTAATTTCTGTTATGAAATATATCAGCAAAAAGCTAAATGAAAAGTAATTTGAAAGGTGGTATAACAATTGGGTGAGAATAAAGAAGAATTAAAAAATAATGCTAATGTAGAAAAGGAGCAGGCTAAAGAAAATAATATGGAAAAAGTAGATGAAATTATAGAATTAAAGAAAAATGTAGCAAGCATGAAAGCAGAAATGGAAGAAAAAGATGATAGATATAAAAGAATAATGGCAGAATTTGAAAATTATAAAAAGAGAAGTGCTAAAGAAAGAGAAACATTATATGAATCAATAATTTCAGAAATTGTATCATCATTTTTACCAGTATTAGATAATCTAGAAAAAGCAGTAGCTGCTGAAACAAAAGACGAAGAATACAAAAAGGGAGTAGAACTTATGTATCAACAGTTTAAAGATGTTTTGGGTTCAAAAGGAGTTAAAGAAATAGAAACAGTTGGAAAAACATTTGACCCAGAATTACATGAAGCTGTAAGTTTAGTAGTAGATGAAAACTTAGGAGAAAAAGAAATTAAGGAAGAATTTAGAAAAGGTTATATGATAGGAAATAGAGTTATAAGACACTCTATGGTTATAGTAGCAAATTAGAAGATGAAAAATATACTTATATATAATTTTAAAAAGAACCTAAGATAAAAATTCAATATTATTAAATAAATTGGATGCAAAATTAGAAGATAGTTTTTAATTTTATATAAGTAATAAGAACGGGCGAGGATATTGCTTATATATTTAATATAAAATTTGTTAAATTCGCCGAAACTTTTGTTATATAAAGAAAGGAAGATTTTATTATGGGAAAAATTATAGGTATTGACTTAGGAACAACAAACTCATGTGTAGCAGTTATGGAAGGTGGAGAACCAGTTGTAATTCCAAACGCAGAAGGAAATAGAACTACACCATCTGTAGTAGCATTTTCAAAAAATGGAGAAAGATTAGTAGGACAAATAGCAAAACGTCAAGCTGTTACAAATCCAGATAATACAGTTATTTCTATAAAAAGAAAAATGGGAACAGCAGAAAAAGTTAAAATAGAAGGTGAATCATTTTCACCACAAGAAATTTCTGCAATGGTATTACAAAAATTAAAAACAGATGCAGAAAATTATTTAGGACAAAAAGTAACACAAGCTGTTATTACAGTTCCAGCATACTTTAGTGATAGTCAAAGACAAGCAACAAAAGATGCAGGAAAAATAGCAGGACTTGAAGTTTTAAGAATTATAAATGAGCCAACAGCAGCAGCTTTAGCTTTTGGTATGGACAAAGAAGATCAAGACCAAAAAATAATGGTATACGATTTAGGTGGAGGAACATTTGATGTTTCTATACTAGATATTGGAGATGGAGTATTTGAAGTTTTAGCTACAAATGGTAATACACATTTAGGTGGAGACGATTTTGATGAAAGAATAATAAGCTATTTAGTAGATGAATTTAAAAAATCAAATGGTATTGATTTAAAAACAGATAAAATGGCAATGCAAAGATTAAAGGAAGCAGCAGAAAAGGCAAAAATAGAGCTTTCTGGAATGCAACAAACACAAATTAACTTACCATTTATTACAGCTGATAGCAATGGACCAAAACATTTAGATATTACATTAACAAGAGCAAAATTTGAGGAATTAATTGGTGACTTAGTTGATGCCACAAGAATTCCAGTAGAACAAGCTATGAAAGACGCTGGTATTACAGCAAATGATTTGCACAAAGTTTTATTAGTTGGTGGTTCTACAAGAGTTCCTGCAGTTCAAGAAGCTGTTAAGAAAATAACAGGAAAAGATCCAGATAAAGGAATTAACCCAGATGAGTGTGTTGCAGTAGGAGCAGCAATTCAAGGTGGAGTTCTTTCAGGAGATGTAAAAGATTTAGTATTATTAGATGTAACACCATTATCATTAGGTATTGAAACATTAGGTGGAGTGTTTACAAAATTAATTGAAAGAAATACAACAATACCAACAAAAAAATCTCAAGTATTCTCTACAGCAGCAGATGGACAAACAAGTGTTGAAATTCATGTTTTACAAGGTGAAAGAGATATGGCTGCATATAATAAAACTTTAGGAAGATTCCAATTAACAGGAATTCCAGCAGCACCACGTGGAGTACCACAAATTGAGGTTACATTTGATATAGATGCTAACGGAATTGTACATGTATCTGCAAAAGATATGGCAACAGGAAATAGCCAACAAGTATCTATTACAGCAAGCACAAACTTAACAGATGAAGATATTGAAAAAGCTGTAAAAGATGCAGAGGCACATGCTTCAGAAGACAAGAAAAAGAAAGAAGAAATTGAAGCTAGAAATAATGCAGAAAGCTTAGTTTATAATTGCCAAAAAACTGTAGATGAATTAGGAGATAAAATAAGCAGTGAAGAAAAAGCTAAAGCAGAAACAGAAATATCTAATGTTAAAAAAGCATTAGAAGGAAGTGATGTAGAAGCAATTAAAGCTGCAACAGAAAAATTAACAACAGTATTTTACTCAATTTCTGAAAAACTATATTCACAAACAGCAGGAGCTAAAGCTGGAGCAGATGCAAATGGAGCAAATGCAGGAGAGGCAGAAGGACCAAAGACAGACGAAAATGGAAATGTATATAATGCAGAATATAAAGTAGATGAAGATGATAAAAAAGACGACAAGAAATAATACTTAAAAAATATAATTTATTATAAATAAAAATATAAGCAAGAAAAACAAAATGAAAAAATAATGTTTTGACAGCAGTTTAAAAACAGAAATGTTTAAAAAAAGAGTTTCTAATAAAGCAATAGAAAATTCACTGTTGCGAAACATTATTTTTTCTGCTATTAATACTGCAATACTTTAGGAGGAACGAAATGGCAGAGAAAAAAGATTATTATGCAATTTTAGGAGTGGAAAAAACTGCAAATGATGATGAATTAAAAAAAGCATATAGAAAATTAGCAAAAAAATATCATCCAGATGCAAATCCAGACAATAAAAAAGAGGCCGAAGCTAAATTTAAAGAAGTTAATGAAGCATATGAAGTCTTATCAAATCCGGATAAAAGAAGAATGTATGATCAATTTGGTACAGCTGATCCACAAAGTGGATTTGGAGGGGCAGGTGGTCCATTTGGAAATGGTACATATACATATTCTACAAGTGGATTTGATGGATTTAGTGACTTTGGAGATTTAGGAGATATTTTCTCATCTTTTTTCGGAGGTGGCTTTGGAGGTAGAAACCAAAGAAACAATGGACCTCGTAAAGGAGCAGACTTAAGATATGACTTAGAAATAAGCTTTGAAGAGTCTTTTTTAGGAACAGAGAGATATATAAATATTAGTAGAAATGAAACTTGCGAAACATGTCATGGTGAGGGAGCTAAACCAGGAACACATGCAGAAACGTGTCCGATTTGCCATGGAACAGGACAAATTAAACAATTGCAAACTACTATTTTAGGTCAAATGCAAACGATGAGAACATGTAATAATTGTCGTGGAACAGGAAAAGTAATAAAAGAACCATGCGAAACATGTAAAGGAAAAGGCACAGTTAGAAAACAAGTTAAGCTAACAGTAAAAATTCCAGCAGGAATAGATGATGGTCAAACTGTTGTATTACGTGGAGAAGGTGAACCAGGAGAACAAGGTGGACCAAAAGGAGATTTATATATTAATGTACATGTAAAAAAACATAGTATATACACAAGAAGTGGAGATAATGTACTTTGTGATATACCAATTACATTTACACAAGCAACTTTAGGAGCAGATTTAAAAATACCTATGGTTGATGGAAAACAAGAAATATATAGAATACCTGATGGAACACAATCTGGTACGAGATTTACCATAAGAAATAAAGGTTTTAAAAGTATAAATGGAAACTCATATGGAGATTTTGTATTTACAGTGCAAGTACAAGTACCAAAACGCTTAACAAAAGAACAGCGTGATATATTAACAGAACTTGCAAAAACAATGAATGAGCAACCACCAGTAAAGAAAAGAGGACTATTTGGCTAAAACGTTTAATAATTACTAACTTTATAATAGAAAAAAATCAATAATTGACAAAAATTGAGAAGTTAATGTAATTAATTAGTAACCAGAGTAAAATTATATAAATTACTTGCAATTTAAAGAGTTATGTGATAAAATATTTCTGTTGAAAAATAGAAATATTTTTTCCTTACTTACACAAAATGTGTAGGTTATTAAGCCATAAGGAGGTGAAAATAATGAATAAATACGAGAGTGTTATCATTATTAATCCATCTGTAGATGAAGAAAAAGTTAAATCTTTATCAAATACATTTGCAGATTTGATTAATAAACATGGTAAAGTAGAGAAAATTGAAGACCTTGGAAAGAAAAAATTAGCTTATGAAGTTAAGAAAAATTCTGAAGGTTACTATGTTGTAACAACATTTGAAGCTGAACCAACTCTAATTACAGAATTAGAAAGAAATTACAGAATTACAGATGACGTAATAAAATTTATGGTAATTAGACAAGACGAAAATTAATTTTAAATTTAGTAAACTGCACTTATATAGTGCGAGAAAGGGTATCTACATGAATAAAGTAATTTTAATGGGAAGATTAACAAGAGACCCAGAAGTAAGGTACACACAAACAAATAATACTTTAGTTGCATCTTTCTCTCTAGCTGTAAACAGAAGATTTGTAAGACAAGGAGAAGAAAGACAAGCAGATTTTATAAATATTGTTGCATGGAGTAAATTAGGAGAATTCTGTAGCAAATATTTTAAAAAAGGTCAACAAGTAGCCGTAACTGGAAGATTACAAACAAGAACATGGGATGATGACCAAGGTCAAAAGCATTACATAACAGAAGTTATTGCGGAAGAAGCTTATTTTGCAGATAGCAAAAGAGATGGAGCTGTAGACAATACTTTTGGTTCTATACCAATGCCAACCCCAGATTCTGACTTCGAAGTTTCGTCAGGCGATGACCTACCATTTTAATAAAAAGGAGGTTACAAAATGGCAGATAATAAAAGAAATAACAAAAAGAATGACAGAAAAAATGATGAAGATTACAATCCAAGATTTAGAAAAATGAGAAAAAAGGTATGTCCTTTATGTGCAGATAAAAACTTAGTATTAGATTATAAAAATGCAGATCAACTAAGAAAATTTGTTAATGATAAAGGAAAAATATTACCAAGAAGAGCAACAGGAGCTTGTTCAATTCATCAAAGAGATATAACAATAGCTGTAAAGAGGGCTAGACAAATTGCTGTATTACCATATACAGCAGAATAATAAAGAAATAGGGTGTTTTCACATTTGTAGAAAATACTCTATTTTTTTATATAATAGAAAAGTTTTCACAATATTCCTATTATATAAAAATAGTTATTGTTATATCAAACCAAGCTATTATTAAGTAACTGTATTGTTAGCATTTATTTTAGAACCTTATTTTATACTTGCAACAAAGGTGAAAAAATGATATTATTATAAACAGAGGTTTTAGAGTTTGAAGACAAGATTCAAACTAATTTTTAATTTTCAGCATAGTAAGTTAAATACTACAAACGTAAGCACTTTTTTAATAAGTATAGCTACTTTCGTAGATATAAATTTAACTAAAGGAAGGAATGGTATTATTTATGAAAAAGAAAATTATTGTTACAGGAATTATTCTTTTTTGTTTAGTTTCTTTAATTGTGTTTTTATGTGTAAAGAATATTAATAAAAGTAATGAGCAATCATCAAATAGCAATAACTTTAAAATTGTAACATCATTTTATCCAATGTATATAATAGCAGAAAATTTGACCCAAAATGCACAAAATATAGAGCTAAGTAATATGGCAGAGGTAAATGGGGGATGTTTACATGATTATACATTGTCAACAAATGATGTGAAAAAGTTTGAAAATGCAGATGTGTTTATAGAAAATGGAGTGGGTATAGAGAATTTTACAGAAAAATTGTTGCAGGTATATTCAAATTTGAAAGTAATTGACTCAAGTACAGGTATAACAGATATTATAAATGATGAAGAAGAAGAAAATGGTCATATCTGGACAAGTATGGAAAATTATAAAAAACAGGTAAAAAACATAGCAAATAATCTTGCAAAATATAATACAGAAAATGCAGAAATTTATGATAGAAATGCAGATGAATATATAGAAAAAATAGAAGAGTTAAATAGAAATTATAAAGAAGAATTAAGTAATTTAAGCGGAAAAAAGGCAATTTGCTTAAATGAAGCATTTTCGTATTTAGCAAGAGACTTAAATTTAGATATAATTATGGTAGAAACTGACCATGAAGAAAGTACATTATCAGCAGATAAATTGAAAGAATTAATAAAGCAAGTTAAAGAAAGTAATATACAAGTAATTATAATTGGAGAAAATGATAATACACAAAATGCGGAAACAATAGCAAAAGAAACAAATGCAAAAATATATAAACTAAAAACAGGAATGGGTGGAGATTATAGCCAAGATTCTTATTTAAAAGACATGGAATATAACTTAAATGTTTTAAAAAAGATTGGTAAGTAATAAGTATGAGAAGGTGTAATAAATGAAAGAAGCTAATGCATGTGGTTTACATTGTACAAAAATAAACAATATTAGTGTAAATATAAGTGGACAAGAAATATTAAAAAATGTTAGTATTCACGTTCATTGTGGACAATTAACTGTAATTATTGGTAGAAATGGAGCAGGTAAAAGTACACTTTTAAAGGCAATTTTAGGAGAAGTAGAACATAGCGGAAACATAGTATTTACAGACATGAAGGACAACAGAACTAAAAAAATAAAAATAGGTTATGTTCCACAAAAAATTAATGTAGAAAGACACATGCCTACTACTGTATATGATTTATTTGCTTCTTGTATTTCAGATATACCAGTATTTCTAAAAAAAGATAAAAAATTATATAAAGAAATAAAAGAGCAGTTAAATATATTTGGAGCAGACGAATTAATAGATAAAAGTATAGGAGAGTTATCTGGAGGAGAGTTACAAAGAGTTTTAATTGCAATTGCTACAAAACCTATACCAAATTTATTAATATTAGATGAACCTGTTTCTGGTATAGACGAGAATGGAACAAGAAGTTTTTACAAAATTCTTCAAGAATTAAAAAATAAATATGATATGTCAATTATACTTGTGTCGCATGATTTTGAATTAACAAAGCAATATGCAGATAAAGTAATTTTATTGGATAAAGAAGTAATAAAAGAGGGAACACCAGAACAAGTTTTTGAAAGTTTAGAATTTAAATGTAAATTTGGACAAATATAGGAGGAAAAATGGACGTAATATATACAGTATTAGAGTTTTTATTACCATTTGAATTTATAGATTATACATTTATGAAAAACGCATTATTGGCAATACTATTAATAACACCTATTTTTGCAATATTAGGTACGATGATAGTAAATAACAAAATGGCATTTTTCTCAGATGCATTGGGACATTCTGCTTTAACAGGTATTGCTATAGGAATGTTGCTTGGTATATCAAATATTAACATATCGATGATATTATTTGCAGTAATATTTGCTTTATTATTAAATTTTATAAAAAATAAAACAACATATGGTGCAGATACAATAATAAGTGTATTTTCCTCAATTGCAATAGCTTTAGGACTAGCAATACTGGCTCAAACAGGTAACTTTAATAAATACTCAAGTTATTTAGTAGGAGATATACTAAGTATAACTCCAGCAGAAATATTATATTTGTTTATTACATTTATTGCTATAATGTTATTTTGGTATTTTATGTTTAATAAATTAAATGTAATAAGTATAAATAAAACTTTAGCAAAGAGTAGAGGAATAAATACAAAATTAATAGACAATATATTTGTAATATTAATAGCAGTAATAGTTATGATATCAATTAGATGGATAGGAATATTGCTAATAAATTCATTATTAATTTTGCCTGCTGCTGCAAGCAGAAATATAGCAAAAAATATGAGAAGTTATCATTTATTATCAGTAATATTTTCAATGTTTTCAGGTATTGTAGGACTAATATTATCATATTATTGGAATATTCCAACAGGACCAATGATTGTAATAATATCTGGAATTATATATTTTTTAACATTTGCAAAAAAACTATTGCAAAAATAAGCTGGAATTGTAAAGAACACATAATAATAAATTAAAATAAAGAAATAATAAATAGTAGTAAAATAAAGAAAAAGTATATAATAATAAATTGAAATAAAAAAATACATGGTAGTAAATTAAAATCAAGAAATAATATATAAAATAAATTAAAATAGAAAAAATAAATAGTAATAATTTAAACTAAAAAATAGAAAGCAGGAAGATTATGAACAATTTAGAAGTAACAGGAAGAATACATTCATTTGAAAGCTTTGGGGCAGTAGATGGCCCAGGAATTAGATTTATTATATTTACGCAGGGGTGTAATTTAAAGTGTAAGTATTGCCAAAATCGTGATACATGGAATATTAAATCCGGAAAAGAATATACAGTAAAAGAATTAATAGATCAAATTGTAAAATTTAAAGAATATATGCAAGTATCTGGTGGAGGAGTTACAGTAAGTGGGGGAGAACCATTACTTCAACCAGATTTCTTAATTGCGCTTTTTACAGAACTTCATAAAATAGGTATTTCAACTTGTTTAGACACATCTGGTATGGTAGCATTAACAGACAAAATAAAGAAAGTAATAAATTTAACAGACATATTTTTATTAGACATCAAATCTATTAATGATGAAACTTGCAAGTGGCTTACAGGAATGTCTAATAAACTTGAGTTAGAATTTGCGAAATATATAAACGAAAGAGGAAAACGAATTTGGATTAGGCAAGTTTTAGTGCCTGGAATTACAGACAAAGAAGAAGATTTGATAAAATTAAAGGAGTTTTTAGATAGATTAAATATAGAAAAAATTGATATTTTGCCATATCATACTTTGGGAAAAAGCAAGTGGGAGAAGCTTGGAATACAATATGAATTAGATGGAACAAGACCAGCTAACTCAGAAGATGTAGCAAAAGCAAAAAAAATATTAGGAATATAAAAATAACATTAATTAATTTATAAAAAATAATCTTACTTAATTTTAATTTAAGTAAGATTATTTTTGTATGTTTGGAAATAAGGAAATACACCTAATTTCCAAAATGTAAATTCCAAAACTATAATTTTTTTAAACTATATTTTTTCTTGTATTGTTCTTGATATAACTTCTTCTTGTTGTTCTCTTGTAAGTTTAATAAAGTTTACTGCATATCCAGATACACGAATTGTTAATTGTGGGTAGTTTTCTGGATGATTCATAGCATCTATTAATAAGTCTCTATCAAATACATTTACATTAATATGGTGTGCATCTTTTGCAAAATAGCCATCTAACATACTTACCAATGTTTTTTCGCGTGTTTCTAAGTCAGAACCTAATGTTGATGGAGTAATAGAAAATGTATTTGAAATTCCATCTTCACAGAAGTCATATGGTAATTTTGCTACAGAGTTTAATGAAGCTAATGCACCATTTTCATCTCTTCCATGTAGTGGGTTTGCACCAGGGGCAAATGGTACACCAGCAGGTCTTCCATCTGGAGTAGCACCTGTATTTTTACCGTAAACAACATTAGATGTGATAGTAAGAATTGATAATGTTTGTTTTGAGTTTCTATAGCAATAGTGTTTTTGTAATTTTTGCATAAATTTTTTAACAAGGTTAACACCAATTTGGTCAACTCTATCATCATCATTTCCGTATTTTGGATAATCTCCTTCAACTTTATAGTCAACAGCTAAACCAGTTTCATCACGGATTACTTTTACTTTAGCATATTTTATTGCAGAAAGTGAATCTACAACAACAGAGAAACCAGCAATACCGCAAGCCATTGTTCTTAAAATATTTTCTTCTCTATCATGTAAAGCCATTTCTAATGCTTCATAAGAATATTTATCATGCATGTAGTGAATAGCATTTAATGCTTTAATATAAATTCTTGCTACATATTCCATCATGTTATCATATTTATCCATAACTTCATCATAGTCTAAGTATTCAGATGTTATTGGGGCAAATTTAGGAGTAATTTGTTTTCCACTAACTTCATCTCTACCACCATTAATTGTATAAAGTAAAGCTTTAGCTAAGTTTGCTCTAGCACCAAAGAATTGCATTTGTTTACCAATTCTCATAGCAGAAACACAGCATGCAATACCATAGTCATCTCCTAAAGTTACTCTCATTAAATCATCGTTTTCATATTGAATAGCAGATGTTTTAATAGAGATTTTAGAACAATAGTCTTTAAACCCTTGAGGTAATCTTGTTGACCATAAAACTGTTAAGTTTGGTTCTGGGGCAGGTCCAATGTTTTCTAATGTATGAAGCATTCTAAATGAGTTTTTAGTAACTAAAGTTCTACCATCAATTCCCATACCACCAATGCTTTCTGTTACCCATACTGGGTCACCACTGAATAAAGCGTTATATTCAGGTGCTCTTAAAAATCTAACCATTCTTAATTTAATAACAAATTGGTCTATTAACTCTTGAGCAAATTCTTCTGTAATTGTTCCATTTTTTAAATCTCTTTCAATGTATATATCTAAGAAAGTAGAAGTTCTACCTAAGCTCATTGCAGCACCGTTTTGGTCTTTTACAGCTCCTAAATAAGCAAAATATGTCCATTGAATAGCTTCGTGAGCATCTTTTGCAGGAACAGAAATATCAAAACCATATTGTGCAGCCATTGCCTTTAAGTCATTTAATGCCTTAATTTGGTCTCCAATTTCTTCTCTTTGACGAATAACATTTTCAGTAAATTCATTTACATCAAGTGTTTCTAAGTCATTTTTCTTATCAGCTATAAGAGCATCAACACCATAAAGTGCAACTCTTCTGTAATCTCCTATAATTCTTCCACGACCATATCCATCTGGAAGTCCAGTAATTAAGTGAGAACTTCTAGCAGCTCTAATGTCTGGTGTGTAAACCTCAAAAACACCATCATTATGAGTTTTTCTTAATGTATGATAAATATATTCTGTTTCAGGATCTACTTTATATCCATAACTCTCACAAGATTTTTCTACAATTCTAATACCACCATTTGGCATAATAGCTCTTTTTAAAGGAGCATCTGTTTGAAGACCAACTATAGTCTCTAATTCTTTTTCTATATATCCTGGGGCATATGCATTTACTGCAGATGGAGTTTTTACATCTACATCTAATACGCCACCATTTTCTCTTTCTTTTTCATAAAGTTCTAAAACTTTATTCCATAATTTTGTTGTTTTTTCTGTAGGACCAACTAGGAAACTACTATCTTTTTCATAAGGTGTATAGTTTTTTTGAATAAAATTTCTAACATTAATTTCATCTATCCACTTTCCAGATTTTTCAAAGCCTTCCCATTGTTTAAAATCCATAAAAATACCTCCTAAAAATATATTTTTTGACCATAATTAATCATAACATAAATAGACAAAATAAGCAATTAATTTTAAGCATAAATGCAATGAAATTTTTAGAAAAATACAAGTAAAGATTTAAAAATTTCAAAAAGAAAAACAGGTCATAAAAATAATGTACTCCAATATTTGGAACAAAAAATGACCTGTCTTTTTTGATTAATCTTCATTTACAATTATTTCAGCAATTTTATAAATAAGTTTTTGTTTGTCTGGTGAAGCTTTTTCTAATATTTCTTTGAAATCTGCATTTAAGTAATCGCTTGAATCTTCAGAAGCACCATTTAAAATTAGTCCTTCAGAAATGCCAAGGATGTTACAAATTTGTGTTAATCTTTTTAGATTTATATGAGAACTTCCACGTTCAACTCTACTTAAAAATGCAATTGAAACATCAATTTGTTCTGCTAATTGTTCTTGTGTTAAATTTTTTTCTAATCTAGCCTTTTTCAATCTTTCCCCAATAATAGTATAATCTAATGCCATAATATACCTCCCAATTTTTTCTTGCAATATAGCATGTATAGGTGTAATTTTACAGAAACTAAAAGGTTAATATTTAACCTATATATTACATGTAAACTAATTTCTTATACTATTATGATTTCACGAAATACTTAAATTATACGGTAATTATAGAAAAATAATTGGAAAAATTTAGAATGAAATAAAATTTAACTAAAACGTAAAAACTAAAAAATATATAATCGATATAGATATATAAATAGTGATAATATAGCTAGTACTTGTAAAATCTGCAAATTTTTGTTATTATTAATATAAGTTTAATTATAAGAAAAGATTTAATTTACAGTTATGGAAAGTAAAAATAAAAGTGAAAGGAGGAAATGATATATTTAAAATATAAATGTATCATATAAAAAATATGAAACTAGATAAAGAAAATACAAAACAAATTATAAAAATTGTTGTAATTGCAATAGTTTTGTTAGTAGCACTTTTAAATATAGAGCCTGTATGGAATGTTTGTAAAACTTTTTTAAGTATATTATCTCCATTTATTTGTGGATTAGCAATAGCTTTTATATTAAACATTTTTATGAGGTTTTATGAAGAAAAATTGTTTAAAACAAAGAAAAAACGTAAAAATAACAGTAAAGAAATTACACAAAGTGAAAAAAACAATCAAAGTAATAACATAATTACTAAAGCAAGTAGTAATGTTATAAATAAAACAAATCTGGAAAAAGAAAATAAACAAAAAAAAGACAACAAAAACGGAAAAAGAGTTGTTTCAATAGCGTTATCGATAATAACAATTGTAGCAGTTGTAACAATAATAATGTTATTAATAATTCCACAATTTGTAGAGATTATTAAAAACTTAATTATTAATATGCCAACATATTTAGAGAGCCTAAAAGATTGGGCAATAGACTTAACACAACGTGTGCCAGAAATTAATAATTTCATACAAAATATACAAATAGATACAGAGGCATTAAAAAATGGATTAATGAACATATCTAAAGGTGTATTAGATGTAACTATAAACCAAGTTTCTGGATTAGTAAGTGGAATTGTAAACTTCTTTATAGCAATAGTATTTGCAGTATATATTTTAGCAAATAAAGAAGGTCTAAAAGTTCAAGCCAAAGAATTTATATATGCACGTATACCAGAAGAAAGAGCAGATTATATTTTAAAAGTAAGTAGATTAGCGAGAGACTCTTTTAGAAGCTTTTTAACAGGTCAAGCTAAAGAAGCTGTTATATTAGGAGTTCTTTGTACATTAGGAATGTTAATATTAGGAATTCCATATGCAGGACCAGTTGGAGCTTTAACAGCATTAACAGCCTTTATACCAATAGTAGGAGCTTTTATAGGAGGTTTTGTAGGGGCAGTACTAATAGTTGCAATTGACCCTATTAAGGCATTAATATTTATTATATTTATCATAGTATTACAACAAATAGAAGGAAATTTAATATATCCACATGTAGTAGGTAAAAACATAGGACTTCCAAGTATTTGGGTATTAGTTGCAATTACAATAGGAGGAAGCTTATTTGGAATAATGGGAATGGTAATAGGACTTCCAATTCTTTCTATAATATATGCAATTGTTACAGAAAATACAAATAAAAAGTTACAAGAAAAGGGATTAAAGGAAGAGGCAATAGAAAATAAGTAATAATACAAACCCTGCTTGAATACAATGTACCAAACATCGTATTTAAGGGGGTTTTTCATTTGGAAAAAATGTATATAGAAGAAAGAGCAGTAAAGCTAGCACAATATATAATAGATAGTAAAGATACAGTAAGAGGAGCTGCTAAAAAGTTTGGAGTTAGCAAAAGTACAGTACATAAAGATGTTAGTGAAAGACTACTTAAGATAAACCCTATATTAGCACATGAAGTAAGAAACATATTAGATGAAAATAAAGCAGAAAGACATATAAGGGGAGGTATGGCTACAAAATTAAAGTATAGCCATAATGAAGATAAATGTGGATAAAAAAACACTGTTGATGAAATAGAATTTTATCAACAGTGTTTTTTTAATAAGTTATGATAAAACAGAAATAAAATATATAGGGGAGAAAATATTAGTGAAAATATAATAAAAGATAAATTGGCAGAATTCCGAAGAAAAGAAATTGCAATTATATATCAATTATGTGAAAAGAAATAAGATAAATTATGGTAAAATGTTATAAAAATGAATATAAAATGAAACTTTTAGATAAAGAAAAACGTCTAGTAGTTAGGATGAGTTTTACAAAATCCAAAAGTATTTTGTAAAAATATATGGAGGAAACTGAATTGAACCAAATTCTAGTTACTGAAAAAATCTATGTGACACCTGAATTAAAAAAGAAAAAGAAAATATATAAGATAGAATTTTTTTTATCTATAATCCTAATTTGTTTGTTTTCATCTTACTATATACATGCAGCATACGATAGAGATAAGAGCGAGGAAGTATCACAAATGATTTTGACAGAGATTAAAGATAATAATATAAAAGAATATTGTGATAATGATCCAATTATTATAATATTGGATGATAATTTATCAAACAATAAACAAAAGGAAGAAAAGTTAGAGAAGGAGATATACATAGATAATGTTATATATCCAATAGAGTCAATTATAAAAATTCCCAAAATAGGTATTAATTATCCTGTTATTTCAAAAACATCTGAAGAACTTTTAAAAATATCAGTAAATAAATTCCATGGACCAAACCCAAATGAAGTAGGAAACTATTGTATAGTAGGACATAATTATTTAAATGATAAGATGTTCAGTAGACTAGACGAACTAAAAAATGGTGACATAGTAGAATTAAAAGATTTGTCAGGGAAGATTATTCAATATAGAGTATATGATAAATATATAGTGAATCCTACAGATACTAGTTGTACTAGTCAAAGAACTAAAGATGGAAAGAAATTAGGTTTTAGAGAGATAACATTAATTACATGTGCAAATTATGGAACACAAAGATTAATTGTAAAATGTAGAGAAGTTAAATAATATTTTATATAATACTGTAAATAAAATGAAATAAATAAGGAGCAAAAATGGAAGAACTAATACAAAAAGCGAAGAATGGAGATAAAGAAGCTTTTACAACTATTATGCTATCATTAGAAAAAGACTTATATAAAATAGCAAAAACAAGACTAAAAAATGATGACGATATATATGATGCAATACAAGAAACAATTATTGAAGCTTTTAAGTCAATAAAAAAATTAAAAAATACAGAGGCATTTAAAACATGGATTATTAGAATTTTAATAAATAAAACTAATGATATATTTAGACGAAAAAAACATAAAAAAGAGATATTGCTTGAAGATATAAAAAATACAGAAATATTAAACTCATATGAAGAAAAGGATATTGATAATTTATTAGATTTTAATTTTATGAGAAAACAATTAAAATACGAAGATAGTGTTATTATAACCTTATACTATATGGAAGGATTTAGTGATAAGGAAATTGGTAATATATTAAAATTAAAAGAAAATACAGTGAAAACTAAAAGAACGAGAGCAAAACAAAAGATTAGAGAAATTTTAGATATAGGAGGAAAAAACAATGGATGAGCTTGATAAAAAGCTATATCATGATATGCGTTTAGATGTTCCAATACCAGATAAGTGTAGAACTATTATTAGAGAAAGCTTGTATGATGAAAGAAAAATAAAAGGTGTATATTACCACTCATTAGCTAAAGTTGTATTAACAACGTTTATAGTTTTATTAATAACAACTGGAATTGTATATGCAGGAACAAAAGTATATGAAAAAATATTTAAAAATCCAGAGAAGGTAATTGGATTTTATTTTGATAATAACTATAAAAAGTATTTAAATGAAGAAAATGATACTGCTGTATCAAAAGAAAATGCAATAGATATAGCTAACAATTTGTTAAAAAAATTTAGCCATGAAAACGAGAAAATAGAAACAATAGAACTTTTAAATAATTCTGAAAATTATCAGTTAATATGGTGTGCTAAAACAAATAAAAATAATTCAATTGAAATAAGTGCAGACAATGCATCTACTTATAATATTATCTTTAATAATATTATAGAAGGAAATATAACAAAATCTAATAAAACAATAGAAAAAGTTGAAGCAATAAATATAGCGAAAGAATTATGTAGTAGTTATGGATATGATACAAATGATTATACATATATAAGAGTTTATACAAATAGTAGCTCTAATTTAGCTATATGGTATGTTGACTTTTTTAAGGAGTATGAAGGCATTGTAAATCCTTTTCAAAAAATTAATATAGGATTTATACCTGAAATAAATGAAGTATATGTATTTGGAATTCATGATGCTAAATTTGATAATAATTCAGTAGATATAAATTCCCAACAGGCAAAAGAAATAGCTTTAGACAAGGAGAAAAAGATAAATATAAATTATGAAATAGAAAATATAAGTTCAGAACTTTGTATTGTTTCTACAAATGATAATGCATATTTGAGAGCAAGTGATTATGAGCAATACTATAAGCAAGGAAATGCAAATTATCCAACTGAAAAAATTATAGAATACCGTGTTGATAGACATATAAGAAGAGCATGGGTTGTAAAAATAAATTATATGAATACTGAAAGTGATTCAATAGATTTAAAAAATAATTGTTTTTCTTATTTCATAGATGCTACTACAGGAGAAATAATAGGTGGGGACGATAATTACAATATTACTAGAAAACTTATATTAGAATAATAATATAATAAGGGGTACCTCAGAAGAGGTACAATTTTATACATACTGGAATATCTACTATGAATAAAAAAATGAAAGAAGCAAATTTACCAGAACCAATATTCTCAAATGAAAGAGAAGATTTTGTAGTTACATTTTATAACGGAGAATATCCAGAACTATATCCGGAAGAATTAAAACATAACCAAATTAAAAATGCACAAGTTAATGCACAAGTTAATGCACAAGTTAATGCACAAGTTAACAAAAGTCAAATTACGGAAGAAGCAATAATTGAATTTTGTAGAGAACCAAAAAGTTTAAAAGAAATAACAAACTATTTTGGATACAAAAATGTAAGAGGCTTTAGAGAAAAATATATAATACAGAGCAACTATAAGACAAACTGAAAAGTTTCAAGAAAATAATAAATTTGAAACTTTTTTTTATATAAAACTATCTAATAAGTGTATCAAATTTGCAAATAAGATTTGGAGGAAAAATGGAAGAAGTAGTAAAAAAAGCAAAAAAGGGAGAGAAAGAGGCATTTACAAAACTCATTTTAACAGTAGAAAATGAGTTATATCATGTAGCGAAAGCACGATTAAAAAATGAAAATGATGTATATGATGCAATACAAGAAACATGTATTATAGCATATAAAAACATAAAAAAATTAAGAGAAGTTAAGTATTTTAAAACATGGATAATCAGAATTTTAATTAATGTATGTAATTTAATATATAAAAAAAATATGAGATTGCATATAGTATCATTTGAAGAAGTAGGAGAAATAAAAGGAATAAGTTCATTTTCGATTGAAGAGACAGATGCAACCTTAGACTTGAATTATATATATGATAAGCTAAAAGAAGAAGAAAGAACTATAATTATTTTGTATTATATAGATAATTTTACAGATAAAGAAATAGGAAGAATATTAAACCTAAAAGAAAATACAGCAAAAACAAAAAGAGTTAGAACTATGAAAAAAATAAAAGAAATCATAGAGAAGGAGGGGGAAGATCATGAATAATAAATTAGAACAAAAACTATACCATGATTTGAGTCCAGACTTGGAAGTACCAAGTAAAGTTAGAACTATTATAAAAGAAAGCATAAACAACGTAGAGGTGAAAAAAAAGAATTATTCTATAATAAGAATTGCATTAACAACATGTGCAACCCTAATATTAACAGTTGGAATTGTATACGCGGGAACAAAAGTATATGATACGATTTGGAAAAAACCAGAAATGGTAAAAGGAGAAATAGAGAAAAATACTAATGAAGAAGATGGAATAAACTGTACTATAACAGAACAAGAAGCAAAAGAAAAAGCAAAACAAATATTAGAAAAGTTTCGGATATGAAAATGATGTAGTAGAATCTATAACATTAGAAGAAAATGCGCAAAATTATGATTCTATATGGAAAATAGAGACGCAGAATAATATGCACATAGATTTAGATGCAAAAGGAGGAAATTATTTTGCCATAAGTTATGATGAAGAAGAACTATTATCTAAGGATATATTAAAAGAAAAGATAAATAAAGAGGAAGCAGAGACTTTAGCAAGAAAAATATGTAAAGAATATGGTTATAACTTAGAAAAATATAATAAAAGTTATGCAATGCCTTATTTAGAAGATACCTCATTTGATTGGACTGAATCTGAAAATGAAATAGAATCATATCAATGGAATGTAGTTTTTAGTAAGACATATGAAAATGGAATTAATTCTTTTGAGAATATTCGTATATCTTTCATATCAGGTATAAATAAATTATATTATTTTATGTATGAAGATGGAAATATAGAAGAAAATCCAGTTATTATAACAGCAGAAGATGCAAAGCAGATTGTGTTAAATGCAGAACAAAAAGTAAATTCCGACTATAATATAAAAGATGTTCATGTTAATTTAGACATTGCACAGATGAATGGAGATGCATATTTAAGATTACAAGATTATGACCTTTATAAAAAGCAATACTATGGAAAAATTGGTGAAGATTTTAAATATGAAGATTATACAAGATATCGTACAGAAAACTTAATTAGAAGAACTTGGATGGTAACAATAGAATGTGATGAAATATCTAAAAAAGGAGAACCAATAGATAAATATTATACCTATCATGTGGATGCAACAACAGGAGAGATAACAGGTGGAAGTCCAATATATTATTTACTTAAGATACAAAACAGTTGATAATAAAAAAATACATTTTTAATAAAGGTGTATTTTTTTATGTGAATTATTAAGAAGTTATGATAAAATAGAAATAAAAGATAGGGGGGAAAATATGAGTGAAAATATAATATTAAAATGTGAAAATTTAACAAAAATATATGGAGATGAAGAAAACAAGACAATTGCACTAGATGATGTATCATTTACTGTGAAAAAAGGACAATTGGTATCTATTATAGGAGCATCTGGTAGTGGAAAATCTACACTATTACATTTATTGGGAGGAGTCGACAACCCAACATCGGGTACAGTATTTATTAAAGACATAAATATACATCAATTAACAGAAGATAAATTGGCGGAATTCCGAAGAAAGGAAATTGGAATTATATATCAATTTTATAATTTGTTGCCAATTATGAATGTAAAGGAAAATATAACACTTCCAAGAGAATTAGATAAAAGAAAAATAAATGAGAAAGAACTAGATGAATTAATACATATTTTAGGGCTAGAAGATAGAGTTACTCATTTACCAAATCAATTATCAGGAGGGCAACAACAAAGAGTTGCAATAGGACGAGCTCTTATTAATCATCCATCTTTAATATTAGCAGACGAGCCTACTGGGAATTTAGACAGTAAGTCATCTAAAGAAATTATTGAATTATTAAAAATATCTAATAAAAGATATAATCAAACTATTTTACTAGTAACACACGACGAGAAAATTGCAAAAGAGGCTGACAGGATTATTACAATAAAAGACGGAAAGATATTCCAAGATATCATAAAAGATGAAAGATAGAGGATAAAAATATGAATGTTTTAAGAACACTTGCTTGGAAAAATTTAAAAAGAAATAGAAAGAGAACAATTGCTACTATTATAGGAATTGTAGTATCAGTAATGTTAATCAGCTTTATACTAACCTTAATATATAGTTTTCAAACTACTATGATAGAAGATGCAAAAAGTCGTATAGGAAATTATCATATCCGTATTGATGAAACAACAACTGAGATAGCTATGAAATTTAATCAAATGCAAGAAAAGATAGAAAAAACAGCGATATCTCAAACAATAGGAGCAGCTGACTATGAAACACAACTTAATAATAAACAAGGAATTATAATAGAAGGATATGATGAAACAGCCTTACATAATAGAGATATTAATCTAATAGAAGGAAGGATGCCACAAAATGAAAATGAAATATTAATTTCTAATTATTTAATAAACAATATGAATAAACCAGTAAAAATTGGTGACAAACTAACACTTGATGTACAAAAAGTTAAATTAACAATTTCTAATAATGGACTGGAAGAATTTTTAAATCCAGATGGAGTAGAAAAACTAACTTATACTATTACAGGAATCATAAAGCAAACAAGAAAGGAAGCAAACACTAGCAATGCTTATATAGCAATTACAAAACTTGAACAGATGACAGAAGTAAGACCTTGTGAGGTAACTATATTGTTAAAAAATCCAAAAGAAGAAAGTACATTTTACCAAGGATTAATGAACTCTAGTATAAAAAATCATATTCTAGAAAATAATGAGCTATTATTATGGCAAGGTGCTACTAATGAGATGAATGAAAAATCGCAATTAGAATTAATTGGGGGAATAGCGATTATAATAATAGTGGCGATTACTATTATATTAATCGGAAATAGTTTTCAAATTTCAATATCAGAAAGAATGAAAGAATTTGGAACATTAATTAGCATTGGAGCAACATCAAAACAAATTACAAAAATAGTATTACTAGAAGGAATTTTTTATGCATTAATTAGCGTTCCAATAGGTTTAATATTAGGAATAGGATTAGTTTTTTTTAGTATAAATGGAATTGGAAATTTTTTAGAAGGTATGTATAATAATGAACTGACTATGCAATTTAATATTAATGGTATATTTATAATTGCTAGCTTATTACTAACTTTACTTGCAATTTTTATATCTTGTATAAAACCAATAAAAGAAGCAAAAAAAGCTTCACCAATTGAAACAATTAAGCAAAATAATAAAATTGCTATTAAAAATAAAGATGTTAAAATCAGTAAAATAAAAGCAAAGATACTAGGAATAGAAGGACAAATAGCTTACAAAAACATTAAACGAAATAAAATACAATATCGCTCTACAACAATTTCAATTAGTATAATTATGATATTAGTGATACTAATAAGCAGTATAATACAATATATTTTTTTAATAGTAAATAATACTTATAAACCAACTAATAGAAATATAGATGTAGGAATGATATATGGCGGTGGACAAGAGGAAACAGATACAGTATTTAAAAATTTTGATAGGATTAAAGAAATGGACAGCATAATAGATTATTCTATTATAGTAAGATTTAAAGGGATAATGAAAGATAATAATAAAACAATTAATATTCATGCTTATGAAGGAAGCACTTATGAAAATTATTTGAAAAGCATTAGGCTAAAATATGAAGATACATTTAATAATGGAATTTTACTTTCTGCTAATCCATCTGTAAAAGAAGGAGAAATATTAAATATTATAATTAATGGAGAAGAATATAAAATTCCAATTATAAAAACAACTGAAATAGACCCAGAGATAGCAATATTTAATTTAGACAACTCTAAGATAGAAAGATTAAATAGTTATAAACAAAAAAACGAAACACTAATTATATCTAATGCTATGGCAAAAAATATAGATATTGATGATGAAAGAGATAGTATGATACTAGGAAATTTCAGTATGGATATGAGAATAAATTCAAGCAATCCAAATGAATTAGAAAAAGAAATATTACAATTTATTAATCCAAATAAAATAGCAATAACCAATTATACTAAACAAAAAGAGGATGAAGAAAAACTTTCTGCAATGATGTCTATCTTTTTATATGGTTTACTTTTAGTAATATCTTTAATAGGAATTACAAATATTTATAATACAATTACAGCAAGCATGAATTTAAGAAAAAGAGAATTTGAAATTTTAAAAGCAATTGGAATGTCTAACAAACAATTTAATAAAATGTTTGTTTATGAGAGCTTAATTTATGGAGTAAAATCTCTAATTATTGGAATAATATTAGGAACAATATTAAGCTATGCTTTGTATTGCATTATTAAAACTAATTTAGTAATAAAATATTATTTTCCAGCTATTCAAATAGTACTAATGGTTGTATTAACAATCTTAGTAATATATATGTCAACCCAAATAGCATCGAAAAGTATAATAAAAATTTCAAAAAAGAAAAAATAGACAAAATGTATTGTCTTTTGTTAGAAATTTTTATATATTAAATATTAATTTTTTGAAACTTTTTTTTTATTTATGAAATCTAATATTATAGGATTGTGTTATAATAAATGCATTAATAACAAATAGAAAAATTATCAAATATTGTTAAAATAAAGGAAAACAAGAAGAGTATTAAAAATATTATTAATAAAGGAGGTAAAAGAAATGTCTAGAAAAATTAAAATAATATTATTATCAATAGTCTTAGTAATTATTAGCATTTTAATAATAAGTGTAATTATTATTAACTCTAGAGAAAAACTGAACAAAGAATCAACTTATACAATAATAATGGATGGACAAACAACAACTGTAGAAAAAGAATTAACTAAAGAGGACTATGATATGGCTCAGAAAATATTAAAGGAAAAGGCAATGAAAGGAAATACGAGTGAGATTGCATTAATGGAAGAAAATCAAAGTGAATCTGTTAAAAGAGCTATAGAAGAATTAGAAACGATACATAAATTATTAAGTAGTAAAACAGAAAAACAAGATACAAATAGTATAGAAGAAGGAATTCCTCAAATGCCAAAAAGTATAATAGAAGAAGAGGAAAAAAAGAAAAAAGACTTAGAAACTATAGCTAAAAAATATAATAAATTAGACCAATTCAATGATATAATGACAAAGTTAGAAAAACAAGAAAATATTAGTGAATTTACAAATGAAAGAATACAAATGTGTGAATTGTTTATAGATATATATAATAATAATAAATTACACGAACAAGAAAAGAATTTTATAAAGGATTTTTTAGAAGAAATAAGCTTTGAAGATGTGCCAAATTCTTTACAAAGTAAAATTGATGAGATAGTGTATTAAATGAGAAAATGGATAAAGTTATTAATGAATAATAAGAGTAACAAACATAAAAGGCTCTCCTTAATAATTAGGAAGAGCCTTTTATGTTCTAATAAAGTAAGCAAGATTAGAACATATTTAAGGTTAATTTGCATTTAACATTACAAATTCTTGATATTCTTGAATATTAAACTCACTTAAATTATTATACAAAGTTTTATATTTTTCTAAAGTAGAATTTCTAAAAATATATACATTATTTACATCTAATTCTGTTGGAATAGCAAAATACACATTACCTATACTATTTATTGTTTGAAACATTGCATTTTTGTTACTTTTATGCACATTGTTTATATAATATGGTGTAGGTATTTCATTATATAACAGATAGAAAATATAAGGTTGATTAATTGAATTGTCTATATATAACTTTTTTATAGTCTCCAAATTTTCATTATTCGATGAGTTAGTTTGCTCTGCATTACCATATTCATGAGTATTAGAAGTATCAACAATATTATAAGCTTCAACAATAGCCTCTTTTAATCCAAAATTCATATAAGAACTTATATATGTTTGATAATCTGTAAAATAATAATGTTCCATAAAAGTAAATAATATAAAATATGTAATAACAGGTACAAACCATACTTTACCTAAATTAATTATTCCAATAGCAGTGTAGAATACTAAAGGTATAAATATAACATTTATTCTATTTATAGCTCCGTCTACCATAAACATAAGAAGCAGACTTGCTATAAAAAAACAATTTATAATTGTATAAACTAAACCACAATTAGAGTTTTGTGATTTTGGTGGTACATTATAAAAGTTTTGAGAATTTTGTGTTTTTTGATTTTTTTGTGTATCTTGCAAGTGCTGAGTAACCTGCAAATTACAATCTATTTTTGATTTAAAAAAGCTAATTTGTTTATATATAGACACAACAATTCCAATAATAGTAATAGGTATTGTTATCCAATTACATAAAAATAGGCCATATGGGTTTGTGTAATTAAGTATGTTGCCATCATTAGTAAATAGCATTTTTATATTATTTATGAAATTACCAAAAATGTTGCCATTTACACCAGAACCAATGGCTGTAATTTCTTTGAAGCGGACTGTTGGAAGTTTTGGGATTGTTATAGGTCCAAGTGTTAATGCATCTAAGTCAAAAAAGTTTACAATTACAAATAATATCATAGGAAGAGATATAATAGTTGTTGTGAATAAGTGGATAATACACTGCTTTATATTTAACTTTTTGACAACAAATAGCGAAATATAAAGCAAAGCTAATAAAACTGGAACGAAAAAGTATGAAGTTCCATAAGAATAAGTCGAAATGCCAAATATTATACCAGATAAAACCATAAACCAATTATTTTTATTTTGTATTCCAACATACATTGTAAAAAGTGCCCACAAAATTAAATCTGGAAAGATATTAGACTCTAAACCCCAACGTGATTTCATAAGGTGCCATGGAAATATTGCAAATATAAATAAGAATAGTACTGCTTTTTTATTTCCAAAAGTAGATTTCATAAAATAGTAAAATACAACAAGAGAAATACATCCAATTAAAGCCATAGGCAGCCTTATACTAAGTATGTTTAATCCAAATATACTAATGAAAGGTATCATTAAATATGAATATAATACATTTTGACCACTGCCCCAAGAGATAAATTGAACAGGAAAACTTTGCCCATTTCTATCTATCCCAAAGTTTAATATAGACCAAGCTTCATATGCAGAAGAAGCTTCATCTTGGTTAAGTCCAATAGGGTATTTATCTATGAAAATTATTCTAATAAAGCAACCAAAAAATAAAATAACAATTGCTAAAATGTTAAAAATATTTGCTTTAAAAAAAGAGATAGTATATGAAGTTTTTTGTGATTTATTTTTGTTTAACTCACTGTTTTTATTTTTTATAAATTGACTTACTACAGAAAAGATAGGCATGGCACAAAATAAAATTGAAATCAAACTAGTAAATAAAATATTCATAAATAATTGTAATCCTTTCTTTAAAAAATACCATTAAGCATAGCCTAATGGTAAAAATCTAAAAAGAAATTAGTTGTTATTGAAATTTCTTCTTTGTTCTTTTCTAGCTTTTCTACAAGCTGGACATCTTTGTGGTTCGTTTGTGAATCCTTTTTCTGCATAGAAAGCTTGCTCACCCTCTGTAAAAACGAATTCTGCACCACAATCTTTACATGTTAATGTTTTATCTGCCATTATACATACCTCCTTCTTGAAATTTTGATATTTAATATTTTTGACCCTATTGACACTTTTTTCCTAATCAAAAAAAGAAGGAAATAGTATAAAAATAATTAAAATCATTTAAGCTTTTATAAAAGCCAACCCTATTATAACACGATAAAAAAAAGAAAGCAAGAAATATTTTACATCAATTTGAAGGAAAATTTGGTGAATTTGTTGTGTTATTTTCAATTAAATATTTAATGCACATACAACATAATAAGATGTGACTTTACTTAAAATTCAAAGTATAATATTTTTTGATGAAAAATCTTGCAACAAATTGAATAAATCCGTTTTTTGTGTTATACTAGGTATAAATTTACAATTATGGGCAAAGCGTAAGAATACAAACAATTTATAAATGCAATATTTTATTTTGCCTAAATTAAATAGCAATTAGGAGAGATAAAAATGAAAAAAATATCAGTAGTTATACCAATGTATTATGAGGAGCAAGTTGCAAATGAATGTTACAAAAGAGTAAAAAGTGTTTTAGAAAATATAGAAAACTACGAACATGAAATGATATTTATAAATGACGGAAGTAAGGATAAAACATTACCAATTCTTGAAGAAATAGCATCACAAGATAATACAGTAAAAGTTATTTCTTTTTCAAGAAACTTTGGACACCAAGCTGCAGTAACAGCTGGTTTAAAAGAAGTTACAGGAGATGCAATAGTTATAATAGATGCAGACTTGCAAGATCCACCAGAACTTATTCCAGAAATGCTTAAACATTGGGAAAATGGCTATGAAGTAATATATGGAAAAAGAAAAACAAGAAAAGGAGAATCTGCATTTAAGCTTCTTACTGCTAAAATGTTTTATAAAACATTAAATGCATTATCAGATGTAGAAATACCAAGAGACACAGGCGATTTTAGACTAGTAGATAGAAAAGTTGTAGATGTTATAAATTCAATGCCAGAGCACAATAAATTTTTAAGGGGATTATTTAGCTGGGTTGGATTTAAACAAGAAGCTTTTGAATATGAAAGACAAGAAAGATTTGCAGGAAAAACAAAATATCCATTAAAGAAAATGATAAAACTTGCTTCAGACGGAATTATAAGTTTTTCTACAAAACCATTAAAAATAGTTGGTGGTCTTGGAATTATAACAATATTAATATCATTAATAATATTAATATATTCTCTAATATCATACTTTACAGGTCATAGTGCACAAGCAGGTTGGACATCTCTTATAGTAACAGTTACATTACTTAGTGGAGTTCAATTATTATCATTATGGATAATTTCAGAATATATTGGCAGAATTTATGATGATACAAAGAAAAGACCACAATACATTATAGACAAAAAAATAAATATTGAAAAATAAATTGGAGAAAGCATGAGAGAAAAAAGCAAAAGATTAGTATGTAATATAAGCATTTTTTTAATAATAGCATTTGCAATAGCTGTTGTAGTAATACCAAAACCTATAGGAAATTTAGATGAATTATGGAATTTTAATTTTGCAAATAATGTCGAAAAAGGTCTTGTACCATATAGAGATTTTAATATGGTACAAACACCTTTACTTCCAATGATTAATGCTATTTTTCTTGCTGTATTTGGAAATGAACTTATAGTAATGAGAATACTAGGTTGCTTATTATGTGCAGGGATTTTATTTATATTTTATAAAATATTAAATTTACTTAAGGCTAATAAAGGTATTAGCCTTTTTGCTGTTATGGCTTTATTTTATTTGTTAAAAGATTACTTTTGTATGGATTATAATTTTGCAGTATTATTTGTTGCACTAATTATTATTTACATAGAATTAAGAAGAATTCTAAAAAGGTCAGGAAATAATTTAGAAAATAAGTCAGAGAATAATTCAGGAAATAAGTCAGAAGATAGTTCGGAAAATAATATAGAACTAAATAATAATAAAATTATAGAAAATAGTAACAAAAAAGAAAATACAAGGTTAAGTAAGTACAAGACAGACATAATTTTAGGAATACTTGCTGGAATATGTATAATGCTAAAGCAAAGTACAGGGTTAATTATTGCTATTACATTACTTGGTTATGGAATATTTTTAGTAAAATCAAAAGAAGAATTTATAAAATATATAAAATTAACAGCTATGAAAATATTAGGAATACTAATTCCGATTGTAATAGTTTTTGTATATTTAGCTATAAATGGTGCAATAGGAGATTTTTGGGATTATTGCATAGCTGGTGTAAAAACGTTTACAAACAAAATACCATATTCTATGTTAATGAATAATGATAAATTGTATATTAAAGTTTTGTGTGTAATAATACCAATAATACTTGCTATAACTTTTTTGTATTCTGTAATTAGAAAGAATAAGATATTTTTAATAATGTCAAGTGTTTCTATTGCAGCATTTTCAGCAGCGTATCCAATTGCAGATGAAGTACACTTTTTAATAGGAATCTTGCCAACAGGTTTAATAATTTTTTATATACTAGACATTTGTATAAAAACCATAATTAAATTAATTAATAAAATATTAAACAAAATTTATAAAAACATAAGTATACATGGTAAGGAAAATATAAATAAAAATATACAATTTAATGAAACAGAAATTAAGTTAGAAAATGAAGCAAAAAAATGTGAAGAAAAAGAATATGAAAAAGAAAAGAAAAATAAATATGAGGAAAAACAAAAATGTAGAGAAATATTTATAAATAAATGGCTAGAATATTTTTTTATATTTATGGTAATAGGACTAACTGCATGGTATGGATATAAATCTATTCCACATATAAAAGAATATTTTTCAAATTGTAAAAATGATGTAAAACATTTTTCAAATATAGTTATAACAGACTACACATATCAAAAAATAAAAGTAATGGACTCATTTATAAATAGTCAGGAAAAACCGGTGTATATATTAGATGCAGAAGCAGCTTTATATCAAATTCCATTAGACTTATATTATAAAGATTATGACATGTTTTTAATTGGTAATATAGGCTCTGAAGGAGAAAAAGGTCAAATAGAAAAATTACAAAAAGATAACAATAAAATAGTTATTATAAAATCAGATGGTGTTTCTTTAAATTGGCAAAATCCTAATAAAGTAAGGGAATATATAAAACAAAACATGGAGTATAAATATTCAATTTTATATTTTGACGTATATGAATAATTTATAAAATAGGTGATATTGTGGAAGGTTTGTTTAAAGGTAAAGAAAGTGTAAATAAAGACAGAAAGCAAGAAGAAAATAAAAAATTTATTATATATAAAAAGGAAATTATTACATTTGTAATAATTTTTATAATTGCATGTATTACATTAATTGGTTTTTTTCCAATGCATTATGCAACAGATACATATAACATAATAAATATTGGCTATGAAGAATATATGATGAATAATTCTTTAAAAGATGGAAGAATTATAATGGGGATTCTAGTATTTATAGCAAATTTATTTAACATGCCAATAGAAATATGGATACCAATTTTGTTAGTTTTGGCAGTAATTATTTCCTGTATATCAGTTATAATTTTAAAAAATATAATATTAAGTTATAAGCCTGCGAAGAATAAGTGGGTAGAAATTATAGTTTTACTTATTTCATATTGTACAATATTTAATTTTATGTATTTAGAAAATTTATACTTTGCAGAATGTGCAGTTATGGCACTAAGTATCTTAGCATATATGCTTTCAGCAAGAAATGTTGTAAAAAAGAATTATGCAAAGGCTATATTATGGGCAATTCTTGGAGTTGTCTCATACCAAGGAAATATTGGAGTAATTGCTGTTATGACTGTATTATTTACATTTTTAGAAAATACAGGCAATAAAAAATTTGTACAAAATATAATTTTAGATATAATAAAAACAGTTGTCATTATGCTGCTAGCGGCTGTAACAAATTTTATAGTAATAAAAATTATATGTGCACTTACAGGGATGACAGGTGATAGAACCCAATCTATAAGTGGTATTATAAATAATTTAAAATACATATATTATAATTACACAAGAGTTATAGAAAATACAGGTGGAATGTTAAAAAGTGAAGAGTTTATAGTTTTATTATCAATAGTTAGTATGAGTGCAATTATATTATTTATATCAAAATCAAAAGAACCAGCAGAAAATTTATTAGAATTAATTTGGATAATAGTAGTAGCAATAGCTGCATCTTTTATATCATCTGCTATGTCTTTATCTGGATTTAATAGCGCAAGAATAAGATTTACAATTGGTATGCTTATTGGAGTTATATTTATATTTATGTATTGCAAAAGCAAATTATTTGAAAAAACACAAGTATTTGAAATAGTATTTTCATTTTTAGTAATATTATATGTTTTGATTAATATGTATACATATTTTTCTGTAACAGTTCAACATAAAAACACAAATGAATTTGAAAAAATAGAAGCAAATAGGATAGAAAATGCAATAGAAGAATATGAGAAAGAAAATAGTATAGCTGTACAAAAAATTTGTATAATAAAGAAAAGTGAAGGAAATCATAAATTAGAGACTTCTAGAAATTCATGTGTACCAACATATATAGCTACAAGATGTGAATGGGGAATAACTGGAGCTTTACAGTATTACGAAGGAAGAGAACTAATAAAAACAGATGGAAATTGCTTAGAAAATCAAGAATTTACATTGAGTGGAAAACAATATAAATGTATAGGAGATACATTATATATTAATGTTTCTGTATATTAAATTATATTATGAATAATTTAATAATTTAGATTTTAAATTAAATATAGTAATATTAAATAAAATTTCAAATTTAACAGCCAAAAGCTAGAAATGTTGATTTTCAACATTTTTAGCTTTTGAAATTATTATTTAATTAATTTTTTTTGTAATGAAATACAAACAATAAAAGTAATATTTTCAGCTCGACTGCGGACGCACAGCTACTTAAAATTTGTA
>OFMI01000052.1_pt1 | contig 104932 bp, 109 predicted proteins | sample 1541741 | NCBI WGS metagenome assembly OFMI01 (sample SAMN04209219, study PRJEB22552) | human gut metagenome | biome: gut; material: feces | host: Homo sapiens | place: USA: Oklahoma | reverse complement strand
TCAGACCATAGCCGTTCTTGTCCTCGCTCAGAGGGTACTTCTGCTTGTAATAGGGGAGGATGACGCAGGCGGATTCCTCGATCATGCTGCGCTGACGCGGGTAAGCAATCTTAAACATTTCCTGCTGCGGGGTCTTCGGCTCCTGAATCCGGCAGGGATAGGGACGGATAAACTTAGCCAGCTCCCTTATCATAGCTTTATCCGTCAGGGTGAGAAGTTCCCATCTTCTTTGATGATTGGAAGATGGAGCCTTCAAGCCTGCGTCCAAAATCCGCTCCAACACCTCTCTGGGAATCTCCCTGTCCTCAAACTGACGGATGCTTCTTCTTGTGTTAATGACCTCATAAAATTCCATTTGTTATTCCTCCGTTTCCTGATTTACCAACATCGTTAAGTTCTTTGTAAATGTCCGGGACAAATCAACCAACTGCTTTTGTTCCTCCGGCGTAAACATCGACATGGCTGTGTCCTCCGCCCAAGTGATATGCCGGACTACCTTTTCACAATAGGTCCGACCCGCCTCTGTCATTTCCACCATTTTGTTTCGTCTATCTTCCGGTATCTCCGTAATGGTAACATAGTGATCTGTCCAGAGATTTCTAATGATGGAATTCACGGTTTGCTTTGACTGAAATGTTCGCTTGCATATCTCTGCCTGCGTCATCCCTTCCTTTGCATAAAAGAGAGCGTTCAGCACCAGCAAGGTTTTCATCAACATACCGTGGCGTTTTGCATACTCATCATACAAAGCGTACTGCTGGTCCCTGAACTTGCAATACAGATAGGCGTTTTTCTTGTCCTCCTTAGTCATAGTTCACCACCCCATGAGTCTATTCTTTTACGGTCAAATATTTGACTACTTTTTATTTTAATTGCCCACCTGGGATTTGTCAAGTCTTTTGAAGGTTTTCCACTGGCCTATTTTATTCCTGCAAGAATTATACCGAACTGATCCATATAGCGGAACTGCGTAAATTTCTAATGCAAAATGCCCATCCTATACAATGAAATAGAAAAAACGTGTAGGAGGCATAAAAATGAGTGAATTGTACGGATATGTCCGTGTATCGACCAAGGACCAGTGCGAGGAGCGCCAACTGATTGCTATGCAGGAGTTTGGCGTCCCAGAGAAAAATATTTTTCTGGACAAGCTCAGCGGAAAAGACTTCGAGCGGCCTCAATACAAACGGTTGCTGCGGAAACTGCGGCCCGGTGAAGTATTAGTGGTCAAGTCCATCGACCGGCTGGGACGAAATTATGGGGAGATCCAGGAGCAGTGGAGGATTATTACTAAAGAAAAGCGGGCAGACATCGTGGTGCTGGATATGCCGCTTCTGGACACCCGGCAGAAAGCTGAGGACTTGACTGGTACCTTCATTGCGGATATAGTGCTGCAAATCCTTTGCTATGTAGCACAGGTGGAACGTGAGAACATCAAGCAGCGGCAGGCGGAGGGCATTGCGGCGGCTAAGGCGCGAGGCGTCCGGTTCGGTCGGGAGAAGAAACCCATCCCGGATACCTTCCCGCCCCTGTGGGAGAAATTCCGGCGGGGGGAAATTACGGCGAGAGCTGCAGCTGCTGAGTTAGGGGTTGTTCATAGTACCTTTTTAAAGTGGGGCAGCCTTGTAGACAAAAAATTATGACTCGAAACGTGAATTTTTTGGTTTTGGGGGTAGACTTTCAAAACCGTCTGTGCACTTACATAACACATTCAAGATATAGTTAGACAGCTGCCATACCACCCCATATATAGTGTAAAAGGCTCTGTGCAACAATCCATTTTGATTCTACACTATTTGGCTCCAAAAGTCTGCTTTCGACACCGTCCTGCGCACCTTGAAAGGAAGGGAGGTTACCGCTGTGACAGATCGGGAATTGCGGAAACTGAGCCGGAAAGACCTGCTGGAACTGTTGATTTCTGTTAGCCGTGAGCGTGACTCCCTGCAAGCGGAGTTGGAAACAACAAAAGCAACGTTGCAGGACCGGCAGCTTCATATTGAGCAGGCCGGTTCTATTGCGGAGGCGGCTTTGCAGCTCAGTGGTGTTTTTGACGCTGCCCAGACAGCGGCTGAACAATATTTGGAAAATATTCGTCAGCGCAGTGCGAATATTGAGGAGGTCTGCGCAAGGCGTGAGGCGGTCTGCGCTCAGTTGGAATCTGAGACCAGACAGCGGGTGGATGAACAGCTCAGAGACGCTGCAAAAGCCGTGCAGGAGATGGAAGAACAAACCAAACACAAATGTCAGCTCATGATAGCGGAAGCTGAAGAGAAGTCGGAGGTGTATTGGGCGGAGGTCACCAAGCGGCTGGAAATATTTTACGAAGATCACAGGGAGCTGAAGGAACTTCTTACGGCTGGAGGCAAATCATGAGAGCGAAAACAGGAAGGTCAACTTTGCCGGGGGCAGTTCCCACTGTGGTGCAGCTGGAAGAAGAATTAAAGCGGGAGACTTACCGTAAACAGTATGGAAGGGTCTTACGCAGTACGATATATATCCTCATCACTGTCGCGGCGGTGGCTGTTCTAATCGCCACCCTCTGGCTCCCGGTGCTGCAAATTTATGGCACGTCCATGACGCCTACCTTGAACGACGGTGAGATCGTGCTGTCCGTCAAGGGTGCGGATTTCGAGACGGGGGACGTGATTGCCTTTTACTATAACAACCGTATTCTGGTCAAGCGCGTGATTGCTACCTCCGGCCAATGGGTAGATATTAAAGAGGATGGGACGGTGTTTGTGAACAGCGAAGAAGTGGACGAGCCATATATTTCAGAAAAAGCCCTGGGCGAGTGTGACCTGGACTTTCCCTACCAAGTTCCGGAATCCAGGCTGTTTGTTATGGGCGATCACCGTTCAGTCTCTTTAGACTCCCGCAGTTCTGCCATCGGCTGTGTGGCGGAGGAACAGATTGTAGGGGAATTAGTATTTCGGGTCTGGCCAATGGATGGCTTTGGCCCGTTGAGGTAGCAAGAGAGGAGGATTAGCCAATGGACCAGAAGAATCTTCTGACCAAGGCATTAGGGCTTCTGCAAGTCCAAAGGCAGCACCGATGGTGGTTGCGAATCGTGACCGGCATGGCGGCAGTGGTGGTGTTTGTGACCACCTACCTGCTGATTTTACCAGCGATCACAATGGAACACAGCACATTAGAAGTGACAGCTACACCGTCTGAGGCTGTTTTAGGTGAAACGATTGACACAGAGATCTATGCTGAGGCCGAGGATGGCAGAGAGGAAACATTTTTTGTTATATCTGCCGATGGCGATAATGCCGGTTTGGATGAAAGCCAGTTTGGTTTTGATGAGGATGGCATTGCCGTTATTGAAGATGTAGGTGGACAGGCAATCAAGCTTCACCGAGAGTATGACGAAGATGGTGTTGTCTGCTATTGGTTTACACTATCGGAAGGCCAATCTGCGCAGTTTACCTTGCCGTGGATCAACGGTGTGGACCGGTATCGTACGGAAATCGTTGAGGAAGAAGTTCTAATAGAAATAGAGGAAGAAATGCCGGACTCCCTTCCCACGGAAACAGAAACTATACCGGAAGAGATTGCGCCTGGTGAAGAAGTGTCCAGCGAGGAAGCCACCGTTGAGTCGGCAGAAGGCGCAGAACCCGGTGTGGATGATCCGATGGATTCGGACACAGAAGAATCAGGACAGGAGCAAACACCTGATATTTCAGAAGAGCCATCTGTTGAGGAGCCGTCTCCTTCTGACAGTATGGATGAGGCAGAAATAGTTCAGCCGGAGGAGAAACCTTCGGTGGAAGAGCCTGAAGATAGGAGGCAAGAACCAGCTGATGATCCGCTGGCGACAGACAGCAATGCGTCTTTCATGGCAGCAAAGCTCTCCAGCCCCTACCACCAAAATGTTAGGGCTATACAGGCGGTTGGTGTTGCGCCAGTTTCGTTGTCCCGACATAACGTCTCTATTGTAGCCCAGTCCTATGCGGTAGCAACTGATTCTAATACGAGTACGGAACCTATCCGGGATGAAAAGCCGGACAATTCAAGTGCGTCTACATCGTCAAGTATCGACGACGATGATGATCGTACCGTTCAAGTTGAACGGTACACGGAGATTGTCCTTGACCAAGGGGGAGAACCAAATCAAGAGGGTACACTGGAAATTACATTTGGATGTGGTTCTGATCTAAACAAGGCTCTTCGGAATGCACAAAAACGTGAGGATAGTCATCTCTTCCTGTTTTGGTATACAGAGGACTTACTGAAAATGCAGGCGGTCAACGAACAGGAAACGATTTCGGTGGGCGATAAGATATATATAGCTGTTCCTCAAACGGATGTTACCGTGAATGGGAAAACAGATGCGGTATCTGGTGCAGTAAATGAAGAACTGGATGTTAAGATATGGTTTGAGCTGGGAACAACCAGCGACAGCCGAAACCATTTCTACTACAAGCTGCCTGAGGGAATTACGGTTCAGGATATAACCAATCACCCTTTATTGGACGGTAATGGGAAACAACTCGGTACTTATTCCTATCAGGAGGTGGATGGGGAGCCATATTTGCTTTTGGATATTACGGAACATTCCACCAGTATGTCTGGACAAGCGGACTTCAGCGCAAGTTTTTCAGCGGAAGGAACATACCAATTTGACAGTGGTCCATCTGTGCAGATTTATCCGGAAGATATTGAAAAGAGCAAACTTGCACTGAAAAAAACAGCCAGTGATGCAGTACAAAACGAAGATGGGAGCTGGACTTGGACCTTTACGATTACCATCACGAATAATAGTGACAATCCAATGTCCGGCATTATCCTGAGAGATCGAATGGAAATTTCCGACCTTGGGATTCGTCTGGAGCTTGGAGAGGTTAAGGCAGAATCTACGGATTCAACCGCACAGCCGGGGATATTTGGAGAGCCGGTACTGTCAGAGAATGACACAGTCATGACTGCGGCGACCAACGCAATGACGATCCCCGCCGGAGCATCCTACACCTATACCTATACTGCTACTCTGCCCAAAGACGGTGTGGATCAGGCACAGTCTGCGGCGCAATCCCTCTCCTATCAAAATACGGCATTCCTTAGCACGGAACAGGGAGTATGGCTTCGCGAAGTCTCTGCCCAGATTGCTTATGTAACGCCTGCCGACGTATTTCATAAAGACGGGACTCTCCCAGATGATGATAATTCCTATGTAGAATGGACGATTGCTCTCTCAACAGCTGGGCAGTATGACGCTTCCGGGAGTCCCATTCGAGACACGCTGAACGAGGATGCGTATAACAAAGGAACGCTTGATTATATCAAGGAGAACAGTGGTGAATATCAGCCATACATTATTGCTTACTGGAACGGCCACAAAGGGGAGACTGTCCCGCTGACATGGGAAGAAGTGGACAGCCTGGAAGATGTGTCTTCACTGACTGACGATACCAAACTTTATTGGTGCGAAAATCAGTTTTATTGGCCGGGTGTGGAAGGTGAAGATGGAAATACGCCCAATCTCGGCGTCGAACTGCACTACTGGACGACCTACCCTGGCGATTTTTCTCAGTACGGCCAAAATATGAATCAGGCGCAGAGCAGTTTTAAGGGACTCCCTATTGGAACTGTAGGCGAGGTGTATGGAATTGAAACAACGTTGAATAAGGCATTGCTTGATTATCGCAATGACCAGACTGCCCAATGGGAGCTCACCTTGGAGAATAAGAGTGCCAGCCGACAGGAAAATGCGTGGATCTGGGATGAGCTGCCTGACCAAAGTGCGTCGGGTAGCCCCAGAGATACCATGAAAGATTTGAATTCCTACGCAAGCGCCGGACCGGATGCAGTAAAAAGCGGAAATTATTTCTGGGTCTTCTCGTCAGTGGAAGAGCTGGAGCGTGTGACGGGCATCCGGGTTACTGTGACGGACACAAATGGGGCTCCGATGGATGCAGATGAAGTCCTCTGCCGGGGTGCGGACGGAGTTGCGCCGGGATACATTGGGTTCGGATATTACAGATGGAGCGCGTGGAAGATCTATCCTAATCTTTACGGAATAACTGACGACGGAAAAACGTTTTTGCAGCAAGCCGCCTCATCGGAAATGGGTGCTTCTGAGCTGTGGTATAGCGAACAGGATGATATGTACGAACTGACCCTCCTGACCAATGGCAGCGTGGGGAGCTATCTGCCCGGCGTGGGTGTAGAAAGCAGCGACTTTCCGCTTGCGGAGGGGTACTCCATTCACCTGAAATACGAAACACATTGTGCACAGGATGCCTCGTTGCTGGAGACCAGACGCACCAACAATGCGATTTATTATGGGATCGCCAGTACAGGAGACCGCATCCTCCTGCGGGCTGATGCAGCATATTATCAGACGGCGAGTCAGCAGCTTCAGCCGGTACAGAAATGGCTGGGTGAGGTCAAGGCATTGGAGGACGGCAGTCTGAAACTGACCTATCTGTCATTGCTGGATAACCGTTATCGGAGCCTTCTGTCTACAAAAGATCAATGGGTGGATACGGTCAGCGGAGTAGATGGAGCGTACTATGTAATGGATTCGCTCCAGATATACCGTGCACAAGTGGAGTGGGATGCGGATAACCAGCGCTGGCTCTTAGATCACGTCAACAGTGTTTCCCAGCTGCCAGAGGAAGACATTATTGACTGGTCTGACACGATATACCCTGATTTTCTCCATGTGGAAGAAACGGAAAACGGTTTTACATTGACGCTAAATTACAGTGAAGCGGAACACTATTTATATCCGGCTGGAGCGGATGCAGTTGCATTTGCCAAGTATGCCGCTGATTTTAAAAATCCGGACAATGTTGATTATGACACGCTTGACGCCGCAACAAAGGCCTCGTTCTATCTCTGTTATGATGTGGTGATTCCGGCTGACGAACTTTCAGAACTGGAGAACGATGCCGTACTCCGCAACACGATCCGGGCTTATATGGACGATGAATTGATGGGATCTTCTTATACAGATTATGCGCTGGATGCCATGGAGCTTAATAAGTCCATTAAAAACAGTCCTATTGCAGACAATGACTATACGGTAACCTTTGTATTAAATGTCATGATGACGGATGAGCTGAAAGAGCTCGGCTACTTTTCGCTGGTAGATACGCTGAGCGATACCCTAAGCCTGGATGTCAAGAGCATCGCTGTGTACGGTGTCGATGAGGCTGGAACAGAGCATGAGCTTCAAGACGGATACCAGGCCTATGTGGATGATCAAACGCTGACCATACTGTTTGAACGTCAGGAAACGAACTGGGCGTATGAGCGATACCGTGTGACCTATGATGCAAAAATCATTGGTACTGTGGGTGACCGTGTGGACTATCACAATTCTGCGGTTATTCCGGAAATCAGCGGCACGCCGCAAAGAGTAGAGGAAAGTGTGTTCATCCAGAGTGCCAGTGCTGGCGTAGATCAGGCACGAGTAGATATCTATAAGTATGATGGCGATGACACGCGGAAGGCCCTGGCCGGCGCAAAATTTGAGCTGCTGCCCATGGATGAGGAAGAGCAGGCTGAGATCATAGCCTATCTTCAGGAAAACGGACCAATCTCTCAGGAAGAATTTGATCAGAAGATAAGAGAACTGGGTGAATACGAGGACTGCTGGGATGTTACGCATGGCTTCGAGGGGACAACAGACGAGACGGGCACGCTGGTGTTCACTGGGGATGGCAATAAGGCTATTTATGCCAATCGAATCTATCTTTTGCGGGAAACAGAAAGCCCGGATGGCTACCTGCTGACAGAGGACGGATACGCTGCCTTCTTCTTGATTTATCAGATGCTCACTGATGCGGGGGGAAATGTGAAAACGTATCTGACCCCCTATGTTGCCAATAGTGGAATGGTCGTTCAATACCAGGTGCCAAACTACAAGGCAAATTTCCGTGTGTATAAGGTCTCTGCATATGATACGGAAGAATATTTGACGGGCGCTGAATTTACCCTGTATGAGGATGAGGCGTGCACGTCGGAGATCAGCCAGGGCATCCTGACGCAGGATGCCGATGGAAGGCCGTATTATTACTTTGGTGGCCTATCACCTGACAAGACATATTACCTAAAGGAGACCAAAGCGCCAGACGGCTATGTCCGCAAGGAACAGGTCTATACGGTCACGGTTGATGAGAAGGGTTCCGTAACGTTTGTTTTGGATGGCGAGAATGTCCTGTCCAGCGATAATACGCTGACGGTGGCAAACTCCCCGGCAGTAATCCTACCCGCCACTGGCGGACCCGGCAATTTCCTGTTTACAGCAGGCGGTCTTGCGCTTCTGGCGCTGGCGATCCTGATGTATAAAACTCTGCGCAGAAAGGAGTGTGGGGCCTCCTGACGCGCGTATAAAACACTCAACGCCTCATAAGAAAAAAGAAAGGAAGTATCAAAAAACATGAAAGCAATGAAAAAATTTGCCGCCATGATGCTGAGCGTCATCATGGTCCTGGCGCTGTCTGTCCCCGCGTTCGCAGCGGAACATGACACGGTGACTATCACCATCAACGATCCCATGGGCGTGATGCCTATGGCAGACGAACCCCTGACACGCAGCTATGATGCCTACAAGCTGCTGAACCTGACCACCAGCCAAAGCGGCGATAAGGTGAACTACGCCTACACCCTGAATGACAAGTATGCGGATATTCTGAAAGAGCTGGTGTTTGCTGAGAATTGGGAAGAATCTCTTGGGGATAAGCCCGACTCCAAGGACAAGGTGACTCAGGAGCAGGTCATCGCCTATCTGGGTACCCTGACCAGCGACATCAAAGATGACGACGGCGCCATCACCCAAATTGGCAGCATCCATGATTTCATGGTGAAGGTCTACAAGAAGATCAAGGCGGCGAACCCGGCTATTTCCGCCGATGCCACCTCCTCTAACGGCCAGTTCACGGACATGGCGCAGGGCTACTGGATGATCGTGGACACGACGAAGATCGAAGGCAACGATACCAACTCCCTGATCATCGTGGACACCAAGGGCCAGGACGAAATCACCGTGACCCCCAAGACCTCCGTGCCTACTGTGGACAAGGAGGTTCAGGAGAACAGCACCAAGGACTGGGGCGACAGCGCAGACTACAACATCGGCGACAACGTGCCCTTTAAGCTGACTGGTACGGTGAGTGAGTATTATGACTACTACGAGACCTACAAATTCGTGTTTCATGATACCCTGTCCAACGGCCTGACACTGGCCGAGGGCTTTGGGGTAGAGAATGTGACTGTGAAGGTGGACGGCGTCGAGATTGAGAGCGGTTTTACCGTGGTGACCAGCGGTCTGGACGATGGCTGCTCGTTCCATGTGGTATTTGACGATCTGAAGGATATTACTTCCGTCAAAGCTGACAGCAAAATCACCGTGGAGTACACCGCAACACTGACCAGCGGCGCGGTGATTGGCAACGACGGCAACCTTAACAGCGTGCATCTGGAGTATTCCAACAACCCCAACGACGAGCAGGGCGGCGAGACCGGCAAGACCCCGGATGAGACGGTCGTTGTGTTTACTTACGAGCTGGATGTGGACAAGGTAGACGGCAGTTCTGAAAATGAGGGTACTTATAGCAAGCACCTTGAGGGTGCCTGGTTCGTCCTGTACCGCACCGATGCGGAGGGTGAGAAGGAATACGCTGCCATCAACGAGAACGGCAAGCTCACCGGCTGGACCTCCGAGATGCCGACCCACCAGAATGGCGACAGCACCGCAAACGGCAACCTGAAATCCGGCGAGGACGGCAAATTCGAAATCATCGGTCTGGATGCCGGAATCTACTACCTGGAGGAGACCGTGGCCCCCGCAGGCTACAACCTGCTCACGAAACCTCTGAAGCTGACCATCACCGCCACTGTTTCTGACGAGGCCACTTCGGCTGAGGGAACAAAGCAGCTGACAGAACTGGAGGTCACTGTTGACGACGGAGAGGCTCAGGAGGGCAATGTGACAACTGGAACCGTCTCCATCATCGTGGAGAACAACTCTGGTACGGAGCTTCCCTCCACCGGCGGCATGGGTACCACCATCTTCTACGTGGTGGGCGGTATCCTGGTGGCCGGAGCAGCGATCCTGCTTGTAACCAAAAAGCGCATGGGTGTGTCCGAGAAGTAAGCCAATATCCTAACTGCTATTCCAGGGGGCGAAAGCCCCCTGGATACAGCGGTACGGAGAACCCTGCAAGGAGCGAATACATGAAGAAAAACTTATCCAATATCATTTTGATCCTGGTGTTCCTTATAGGGCTGTCCCTGCTGCTGTATCCCTCTGTCAGCGATTACTGGAACTCATTCCGCCAAACCCGGGCCATCGCCAGCTATACCGAGGCGGTGGCGGACATCAATCAGGAAGAATACGAGGCCATGTGGGGGGAGGCCCAGGCGTATAACCTGGAGCTACCCCGGAATAACAGTCGCTATATTATGACGGACGCCCAGCGGAAGCAGTACCAGAGCCTTCTGAATGTTTCCGGCAACGGCATCATGGGCTATATCGAGATCCCCAGTATCAAATGTTACCTTCCTATCTACCACGGCATAGACGAGAGCATCCTCCAGGTAGCCATCGGCCACATCGAAGGGACCTCCCTTCCGGTAGGCGGCGAAGGCTCTCACTGCGGCCTATCCGGTCACCGCGGTCTGCCCAGCGCCAAGCTGTTCACGAACCTGGACAAGCTGGTGGAGGGGGATGTGTTTATGATCCGGGTGCTGGACGAGGTCCTGACCTATGAGGTGGACCAGATCCTCATCGTCCTGCCAAATGAAATGGAGGCCCTGGAGATCGTAGAGGGGCAGGACTACTGCACCCTGGTCACCTGCACCCCCTACGGGGTCAATTCCCACCGGCTGCTGGTGAGGGGCCACCGGATCGACAATCTGGAGAATGCCGGAATTATCCGTGTCACGGCGGATGCCCTGCAGATTGACCCAATTATCATTGCCCCGCTGGTGGCGGTTCCGATTTTATTGGTACTGCTGGTAGTTTTGTTGGTCAGCAACGGAAAGAAACATAAAAAGTGATGAGGTCCAAGGAGGGAAACCTATGAAGCGACTATTGAGAAAGGGCGTGTCTTTGCTCTGTGCGCTGCTCTGTATCGTGAGCCTGTCAGCGCCAGCCCTGGCCTATACAGCCATTGACACCAGCCGGGAGGCCGCCCTGACCATCTATTTCGGTAAGGATAAAACCGGTTTTTCTGGGGTGGAGTTCCGGATGTACCGAGTGGCTGATGTGTCGAAGACGGCCCAGTTTACTTTAACTGGCGATTTTACGGAGTACCCAGTCACAGTAAAAGGCTTGGACAGCGCAGGCTGGCGGGCCCTGGCGCAGACGCTGGACGGCTATGTGGCGAGGGACGGCTTAACGCCCGCGCAGGCGGCTCGGACCGGAGCGGACGGGCGGGTGATCTTCAACGGCCTGTCCACTGGCCTATATCTGGTGGTAGGCGACCGTTTTCAGGAGGGCCGCTACACCTATACGCCGGAGCCGTTTCTGCTCTGCCTGCCTAACCTAGACAAAGAAAACGATACATGGCTCTACGACACGGCGGTTTCCTGCAAGTATGACAGCAACTATCATCCGCCCGGCGGCGGGGATGGGGACGATGATGACGATACCATAAATCGCAAAGTGCTAAAGGTCTGGAGAGACGATGGGAATAAAGTTGACCGGCCGGATGAAATCGTAGTCCAGCTTCTTCGGGATGGCGAAATCTACGATACTGTAACGCTGAGCGAAGAAAACAACTGGCGGTATACCTGGAGCGATCTGGATCAGAAATCCCAGTGGCGGGTGGTGGAGTATGAGACCCCGGAGGGCTACACTGTCTCCGTCGTCAGGGAGGGCATCACCTTTGTGATGACCAATACTCATACAGAGGAGATTCCTGATGAACCCACGCCAGGGGGTGACGTGCCTCCGCCCCCAGAAACGAATATTCCGGACGAACCGACGCCCCAAGGCCCTGGGCCTGGAGGGCCTGATTTGCCGCAGACCGGGGTACTCTGGTGGCCGGTGTCACTGCTGGCCTGTGGGGGACTGTTTCTGTTCTTGATTGGATGGGGAATTAAACGCCATGAAAAGAATAAAACACAGGCATAGATTCGGAAACTGGCTAATGGCGGGAGGGTTGTTGCTGATTGCAGCAGCCCTTTTGCTGACCGTATACAACCTATGGGACGAGCACCGGGCGGGCACAGCGGTTACCCAAGTTATGGAACAGCTACAAAAGCAAACGCCGGATTCGATGCTGGTGCAAACACCCTCCTCCCCTGCCGGGCCAGGAGAAAGTGAAATTCCGGACTATATCCTGAACCCGGACATGGAAATGCCCACAATGGACATTGACGGCAACCGATACATCGGCACATTGGATATCCCGGCCCTTAACCTCTCGCTGCCAGTCATGAGCGAGTGGAGCTATCCTAAGCTGAAAATAGCGCCCTGTAGATACGTTGGGACAGCCTACCAGGGAAACTTTGTGATTGCAGCTCACAATTATCGTACCCATTTTGGCTCCCTTGGTAATCTTTCTGCTGGTGACCGCGTGACCTTCACGGATGTAGATGGAAATATTTTTTCTTATGATGTGGTAGAGGTGCAAATCTTGAATCCTGCCGCTATCGAGGAGATGGTCTCTGATGATTGGGATCTGTCCTTATTCACCTGTACTCTGGGTGGAAAGACTCGTCTAACGGTGCGCTGCGACAAAATTGAAACTGGTGATTAACTGCAAGTAGATAGCGCAGGTCATGGACTGACAGAAAGGGCCGCCTATGATGTACTTTTCCTTTTGAATACTCTCCCATAAATAGGATATACTGATCATTGAGAAAAGCTATTCTGCCGTCAAGCGCCGGCAGATTGAAATAAGGAGTGTGCGCATGGAAGAAAAATTGGCTCCAAACAATCCGATGATTCTGGAAATCCGGGAGTTGTTGGAGAGTGCAAGAAAAAATGTGGCGCAGCAGGTCAATGCCCAGCTGCTGACTACTTACTGGAATATTGGCCGTATCATTGTAGAATATGAGCAGCAAAATCAAATCCGCGCGGAATACGGGAAACAGACCTTAAAGGAATTTTCCAGAGAACTGACGCGGGAATTTGGCAAAGGCTTTTCGGTTTCAAATATCCAGTTTATGCGACGCTTTTATCAGAGCTATCCAATTCAACAGACAGCGTCTGTTAAATTGTCATGGTCGCACTACTGCGAGCTTTTGAGCATTTCCGATGACAGCAAACGCAGCTTCTATGAGAAGGAGTCTATCCATTCCGGCTGGTCGGTTCGGGAATTGAAACGACAGATCGACAGCTCTCTTTATGAGCGCCTGCTGTTATCCAGCGGAGATGCCAACAAGGAAAAGGTATTATCTCTGGCGCAGAAAGGGATTGAGATCAATCAGCCCGCCGACAGCATCCGAGATCCGTATGTATTTGAATTTTTGGGAGTGCCGGAAAATAAGCCTGTGTTGGAAAGCGATTTGGAAAAAGCCCTTGTCCTGCAAATTGAAAAGTTTCTGCTAGAGCTGGGACGCGGCTTCATGTTTGTCGGGACCCAGCAGCGCGTCACGCTGAACAATACCCACTACTATGTGGACATGGTGTTTTATAACAAAATCCTCCGCGCTTATGTGCTGATCGAGCTGAAACGAAAAAGCTGACGCCGGAGGCTGCCGGTCAGCTCAATATGTACTTAAATTACTATGCGGCGGAGGTAAACGACCCGGACGACAATCCGCCGATTGGGATTATCCTCTGCACGGAAAAGGACAGCGTTGCGGCGGAATACGCCCTGGGCGGCCTGTCCAACAATATTTTTGCGTCCCGTTACGTCCTCTATATGCCGGATAAGGAACAGCTGATTGCCCAGGTTGAGGCTGTCTTGAAGAACTGGCATGAGGAAAAGGACAGTAATGGAAATGGATGACAAGGAATTGATTGGAAAGGTACATTCGTCGGTCTACCACCAATGCCAGCGGCGGGGTTATGCGGCCCCAGTGGATGTGCTGATGGAGGTTGGCGTTCTTCCAAAACAGAAATATGAGGACTGGCGGTCCGGTCGTGTGGACTATCTGGAACGGGTCTGTACGGTTAATCTGCGAAAACTCTCTTTTATTATGCACCAGATACGGGTGTACGCGCAGAAAACCGGCTTAAAGCCGTCCTTCTGTTACTACAAGCAGTGGGGCGTAAAAAAGAAAAATGGGCAGGGACACAAGCCGGTAATCCCGCTGCGGTTCAGCAAAAGCGGCGATTCGGAAATTGAAAGATGGTACGCGACCCACTTTGTAGACAGTGAGCGGATTGCGGCCTTAAAAGCACAACAGCATATTGAAAATTCAGATTGACCAAAGGGCAGCTCACACGGCTGTCCTTTTCTTTTATGGAAAGGAGGTCCCCTATATGGCAACCACGCGCATCATGCCGCTGCACGTTGGCAAGGGCCGCACCGAGAGCCAGGCCATCTGCGACATCATCGACTATGTGGGCAATCCGCAAAAAACAGACTACGGGCGGCTGATTACCAGCTATGCGTGTGACAGCCGGGTAGCCGACGCTGAATCGACAAAGCGCATATCCATAATCGCATTATCAGGCCGGCGGTCAATGTGGATTGCGACCGGAAGCTCCGCAGCTTCTGGGGGGAGCACAATGGCCGTCCGAGGCTTGCGCGGCACCGTCTGCATTGAGCACGGATTATCCATTTTACGCAGGTAAACAGGATACTGCCCTTATGTTTTTGTACAGACCGGATGACCGGCTGGCCGCCACGTGCCTTGCAAAAGAGGGGGAGACAGCTGAGAAGGCTGAAAGAAAAAACAAATCCGATTTAATCATTTGCAAACATTTTCTAAGCAATTTGAAAACAAAGTGGTTTTAGAATGAAGCCGTCAAGTGAGAGATCACAAAAAATAAACGGAGGTTGTCTGTTATGCAGAAAAAGAATTTCGTATCCATGATGATGGGCGCCATCGGCGGGATCCTGTTTGCCATTGGTATGTGCATGTGTCTGCTGCCGGAGTGGAACGCGTTTCGTCCGGGCGTGGTCATTGCCGTGATAGGCGCAGTGGTCCTTCTGATGCTGCTACTTGTCCGCCGCAGGATGGAAGGTAAACCCGCGATTCATCTGAGCGGCAAGGCGGTTGGTTCCGTTTTGTTGGGAATTGTGGGCGCCTTAGTTCTCGGTGTCGGCATGTGCATGGTGATGGTGTGGAGCATGTTGATTCCTGGAATCCTGGTGGGCGTAGTCGGCATCGTGCTTCTGCTCTGCTTGATTCCTCTTATCAAAGGCCTGAAGTAAGGAGGAAACGATACATGACAAAGTTTATGGTTCCCACGGTGGCCGGTGTGGCTGCATTGGCCGGTATCGCAGCGGCAGTCATTTGTTTTGTGCGTAGGCGCAGGAAAATCTATTAAGGGGGAATTTACCATGGCAAGATCGAAACTGGTACAAGTCAATGAAAAGATTGCCGAGGGTGTCATGGGCGGCTACAAGAAGATCGAAGAAGGTGTGGTCGGCGGATTTACCAAAATGACCGATCGGTTTGTGGACCAGTTCCTGGCTAGAGAAGGAGAATCTGTGGAGGATGCCAAGAAGCGATTGGCAGAAGAACAGGCGGCCCGAGAAGAAGCCGCTGCGGAAAAAGCACGCCATTTGGAACAACAGGCCAGAATGGAGGCCGGTAGGAATACCGGCAAACAACACCAGAAGTAAAAATGTTATAAAATGGAGGCATGCATGATGAGTACAAACTTGGAGCAGGCAATTCGAGAAAGACTGGAAAATGGATTTAAAAACTGGAACGGCGGCTACGAGGGCTGGCTGAAGTGGTGCGAAACGCTGTATGAGCCGGATGCACACTACAATATTCCGCTTGGCGGCGCCCAGAAGCGCTGTACCCTGCAGGAGTATAAGGATATGATGGGCAAGCTGTTCCAGCATTTCACCATGGAGTTGGGCGACTTTGACAACATGATCATTCGGGATAACTGGTGCGCGATCCGCTACACAGTTCGGGTCAAAAATCTGGATACCGGCAAGGAGATTCTTCAGCATACGATGGAGTTTGTAAAGTTTAAGGACAACGGCGGCGATATCGGTGTCCGGGTTGTAGAAGGATGGGCATTGTCTGACGCGCCCCTTTGTTGACACATAGCTCTCCTATGAGTTGTTTTTTACGGCGGACTGCAAAAAATCTCAGCAGTCCGCTGTAATCTTTGGAGAAAAAATCAAAAACCGGGAAACCGCAAACAAAACTTTAACAACTCCATGTTATAATGTAAAAAACGTGAGGAGGCATTTGGGATGTTTAGAATATTAGTTGTGGAGGACGATAAAGAGCTGAATCGCGCTGTCTGCAATTTCCTGGGACAAAACGGATATGAGGCCACCGGATGCCGGAACGCCAACGAGGCCTATGACGCGATGTACGGCGGTACTCTGTTTGACATGATCATTTCCGATATCATGATGCCCGGTATAGACGGCTTTGCGTTCGCGCAGACCATACGGGAACAGAATCAGGAGATTCCCATTCTGTTCATGACGGCGCGGGATGATTTTTCCGCCAAGCAGAAAGGGTTCAAGGCGGGGATTGACGATTATATGACCAAACCCATCGACCTGGATGAGCTGCTTCTGCACATCGGCGCATTGCTTCGCCGGGCGAAGATTGTAAACAGCCGCAAGCTGGAGGTGGGAAAGCTTCTTCTGGACGCGGATGAGCGTACGGCCTATCTAGACGGAGAGGAAATATCCTTGACCGTGCGGGAGTTCAACCTGATCTATAAGCTCCTCTCCTACCCCAAAAAGACCTTTACCCGCTCCCAGCTGATGGACGAGTTTTGGGAAGGGGATACAACCTCCGGCTTGCGCACGGTGGATGTCTATATGACGAAGCTGCGGAACAAGTTTTTCAAATGCGGGGATTTTGAAATCGTAACGGTCCATGGTCTGGGTTATAAGGCGGTGCTGAAATGAAGCGCCTGGAAAAACAGGAACGGTTCCAGCATAGATTGCTTGCGCTGCGCAACTATCTCATTTTCTTTCTTATCTTATGCTTTGTCATCACCTGCTGTATGATGCTTTTTCTGCATGTTTTTTCCGGGTCGACCGGGCTGGAATTGCAAAAAGAGCATATTGAATTGGCGGCCAAGCTGACCTTTGTGAACATTGTTGTTTTGAGCCTCATCTGCGCCTTCCTGGACTGTCTGCGCCGGAAGATTATGATTGACCGCCCTGTGAAGCATATTGTCCGCGCCGCAGAAAAGGTGATGGAGGGGGATTTTTCCGCCCGGATTGGGAAAATACGCAGCATTGACCCAAACGATGGGTTTAATACGATCATTGACTACTTCAACCGTATGACGGAGGAACTGTCCCATACGGAGACCCTGCGGACGGATTTCATCGCCAACGTGTCTCACGAAATCAAAACGCCGCTGGCGGTCATGCAGAACTATGGGACCATGCTCCAGCAGCCGGGTTTATCCGAGGAAAAACGCATGGAATATGCCAAGGCGATTACAGATGCATCCCGGCGCTTGGCGGAAATGGTCACGAACATCCTGAAGCTAAACAAGTTGGAAAACCAGACGCTGTATCCCAGTGCCCGGACCTATGACTTGGGGGAACAGCTCTGCGCGTGTCTGTTGGGGTTTGAAGACCTGTGGGAGGACAAAAACCTGGACATCCAGACGGAGATTCAGGAAAATGTCCGGGTCACGGCAGACCCGGAGCTGTTGTCGCTGGTATGGAATAACCTGTTTTCCAACGCGATCAAGTTCACAGAGCCGGGCGGCGCCGTCTCACTGGTTCTGGCAACGGAAGGAGACCAGGCTGTGGTTATGGTTTCAGACACCGGCTGCGGCATCAGCCAAGAGGTGGGCAAACATATCTTTGAAAAGTTTTATCAGGGCGATACCTCCCATGCTGCCAAAGGCAACGGTTTGGGCCTGGCGCTGGTCAAGCGGGTGATCGACATCACCCGGGGGGACATCCAGGTGAGCAGCCAGGTGGGAAAAGGCAGCACCTTTACCGTCAAACTCAGGAGGGAGACGGATGAAAAGGTTTAAACAGATTTTAAAAAAGCTATGCTGCCTGCCGCCGCTGCCCACAGTTCTGATTGCCCTACCGTCTTTTGTGTTTGTGTTTGTCAATCTGGGCGCTGAGAACAAGTCCCCCCTTGCCTATGTGTCGTTTGGCCTTTCCGCTTACGCTGTGATTATCACCTCTACGGGGATTGCGGGGATGATAAAGGCCGCAAAAAACGGATGGGATGAAATGCCGCTGATGAAAAAGATCCGCAGCTATCCGGTTGGAAACAAGCTATTGGGAGATGTTGTTTTTCGCTCGGAGGTTACCCTTCACGGCGGCCTGGTGATGAACCTGTTGTACGCCGCTTTAAACCTATATTCCGGTGTGCGGTATCGGTCCGCCTGGTTTGTGGCCCTGGCCTTTTATTATATCCTGCTGTCCGTTATGCGGGGACTTTTGGTGGGCCAGGTGCATAAGACGCCCGTAGGAGAAAATATTCCGGCGGAGCTGCGCAGCTATCGCACCTGCGGGATTGTACTGTTGCTGATGAACCAGGCGCTGGCAGGCATCGTAATCTACATCGTAAACCAAAACCGGGGATTTACTTATTCCGGTGTTTTGATCTATGCCATGGCAGCGTATACCTTTTATATTACGATTGCGGCCGTCATCAACGTGGTCAGGTTCCGGAAGCGGGGTAGCCCTCTTTTGTCGGCGGCGAAAGCCATCAGCCTGACGGCGGCGCTGGTTTCCATGCTGTCTCTGGAAACCGCTATGCTGGCCCAGTTTGGAGGAAACCAGCCGGAATTCCGGCGTTTCATGACCGGGGCGTCCGGCGGAGCGGTATGCGTGTTCGTCTTGGGAATGGCCGTCTATATGATTGTCCACGCATCGAGAAGGCTAAAAGCTGAGAGTCAATCATTTAAAATATAGCGCTGTTGTTTTTGCGATATCATCTATGTGCCATGTTTGCACATTCTAAAAACAGGAGGTCTACTGCTATGAGTGAAAAGAAAGATACATTTCATTACAGCTATTCTGCCAAGCAGCAGGAGGAAATCCGGAAAATTCGGGAAAAGTATGTTCCCAAAGAGGAAAGTAAGATGGAGCAGCTACGCCGGCTGGATGAAAGCGCCACAAAGCCCGGCACCATTGCATCCATCATCGTGGGAATCCTTGGAACTCTGCTTCTTGGTGTCGGGATGTGCTGCACGATGGTCTGGGAAGAGCGGTTCTTCATCCCCGGCATTATCATCGGCGTGATCGGGATTGCGGTTGTGGCTGCAGCCTATCCGATTTATAACCATATCACCCAAAAGCGCCGGAAGAAGCTGGCCCCGGAGATTATGCGGCTCACCGATGAGCTGTCTCAGCAATAAAAGCAAAAATCATATCAGCCGGTACCGGAAGCTGCTCTCTGCGGTACCGGCTATTAAAATTTGCAATTTGTTTTGCAAGAAACCGTATCGACTTGCGCCTGGCCAACGGCACACGTACCACGGATGAAAAAGCAGGTCTTTTTGAGAAATCTTTCCTGGGAAATTTCGTGAAAATTTTTGCTTTCTAAACCAAAAATAAATTCTTCTATGCTATACTAGGGCGCATCTGGAGGTGATCTTTTGAGCGGAAAACTCTTGATCATAGAAGACGAAGCCGCCATTCAGTCGATTCTTTCGGAATTGCTGACGGATGCGGGATATACGGTGGAGGTGGCGGGCGATGGCCTGGAAGGGATCACAAAATTCCGGGAGCAGTCCTTTTCTCTCGTCTTGCTGGACATCATGATGCCAAAGATTGACGGTTATACCGTCTGCGAGATGATCCGGCGGGAATCCAAGACGCCCATCATCATGCTCACGGCACTGGATGAGGAGGAAGCCCAGGTGAAGGCTTTTGAGCTCAAGGTGGACGATTACATCACCAAGCCGTTCTCCGTAAGGTTGGTACGCATGCGGGTGGAGGCGGTGCTGCGGCGAGTCCAAGAACGGGAAAACAAGGAGCTTGCCGACGTCCTCTCTTGGGGGAATATCCGGCTGGAGCGAAGCAGCCGTTCCGTTACCGTAAGTGGAAAAGCTGTAGGCCTTACGAACACAGAGTACGGGCTATTGGAGCTGTTCCTGCTTCATCCGGGACGGGTATTTACGCGGGACAATCTCCTCAATCAGGTATGGGGATATGATTTCGTCGGTGAGGAAAAGACAGTCAATATTCACATCATGAATCTGCGCAGGAAACTAAATACAGATTGCCTGCAAACGGTCAGAGGGGTGGGATATAAACTTGTTCAAGAAAATCAGAAGTAGCCTGAGCGCCAAGGTCTTCCTGTGGATAACCGGACTTCTCGCCCTGTGCTGCGTGCTCATCTACGGGTTGGTGATGCTCTTTCTCCCTGAGAGCTACACGGTGGTGACCACCAGCCGGGTAGAGGAGGATATCCAGCAGCTGTTAAAGACCCTTTCCCAGACGGAGTTTGAGGATATTCAAGGCCCCATTGAACGCTTCTGCCGGAACCATCACGCCATGGTTGTGCTCATGGGCAACGGCGAAAACCGCAGCTTCGGCGCTTGGGACGAGCAGAGTATCGAGCAGGATACAATCACCACCACCGCCGCTGAAATCCAGTTTGCAGATCAAAAGGAGGTCTATTATCTGAGCATTACGGCTCCCGTTTCCCCAGGCGATGAGCTGACCGTGGCTTTTCTACATTTGCTTCCGTACTTGCTGATGTTGATTCTGCTCATTTCTACCCTGGGGGCGTTTCTGTGCAGCCGGGTGCTGGTGCGGCCTGTGCTGGAGATCAGCCATGTCTCCAAACGCATGGCGGATTTGGATATGACCTGGGCGTGCAAGGTAAACCGCACCGATGAGCTGGGCGCTCTGGCCGACAGCCTGAATACTATGGCGAAGCGGCTGGATGCCGCCATGAAGGAACTGGAAAACGCCAACCAAAGACTGCGGGAGGACATGGAGCACATCACAGAGCTGTCCCGTCAGCGCCGGGACTTCTTTGCCGCGGCCTCCCACGAGTTGAAAACTCCCATTACCGTCTTAAAAGGTCAAATTGAGAGTATGATTTTGGGCATCGGCAAATACAAGGACACAGGAACAGCACTGCCGGAAACCCTCAAGGAAGTGGAAAACATGGAGCGGTTGGTGAGAGAAATTCTTTCCATCTCAAAGATCGAGATGGAAGGCCTAGCCGGTAAAACGGAGCCGTTAGCCTTATCGGAAATCCTTGCCGGGGTTACGGAAATTCTGCTCCCTCTGGCCAAAGAGCGGCAGATTACGGTTTATTCTCAGCTTAAGGAAGATGTTTCCGTAACCGGCAACGCATCGTTGCTTCATAAGGCCGTTCATAATATTCTAAGCAACGCCCTTCGTCACTCGCCGGAAGGGGCGGAGGTCTTCATCTATCTCACACCTTCCGCCCTGACTGTGACCAACACAGGCGCGTCCATCCCGGAAGATGACTTGCCGATCCTGTTCGCTCCCTTCTACCGGGTGGAGAAATCCCGCAACAAAACCACCGGCGGCAGCGGCTTGGGGCTGTATATCACCAAGGCCATCCTGGATCAACACGGATTTTCTTACCGTTTGGAAAACACGAATAGCGGCGTGCGGTTTACAATGGAATTTTGTAACAAGGCGGAACCGAAGCGCGGCATTGCGCCCCGAGCCATCTGCAATTAAATCAAAAATAAATCAAATCAAGACGAAAAACAAACCGTCCCTTTGTATGATGGAGCTCCATCAAACGAAAGGACGGTGTTTTTATGGACACTTGCAAGCGGGCTGCCCGTTACCTGGCCCGCAGGAAAGGGAAAGCCCTGCTGCTTTTCCAGCTTTTCTTTTTGGTCTCGGCCCTTCTGCTTCTATGCTTTTCCATTGTAAACGGCACAGGGCAGGCGGCTGGGGATTTGCGCTCCAACATTGGAGCTGCTTTCTATATCCGCCCCTATGCACAGATGACAATGGAAAACGGGGCAGTCAGCCAAGGAGGTGCGCCCACCATTTCCCAACAGAGCATTCAGGAGGTCCTGGATGTGGCTGCAGGACAAGTGAAAGCCTACAATACGGAGCATTACGGCTATGCCAAGAGCGACCGGCTTCATTTCCTGCCGGGTTCCGGAGACAACGAGAGCAGCAACATGGGGCAGATCACCGCTGTGCGAAACTCTAACTTGACGGATGTATTTCTAAACGAGGGATACTCGTTGCTTGCAGGCCGCCACATCCAGCCGGAGGATGAAAATAAAATCCTCATCAGCGCGGAGCTGGCGGCGGAAAACAGCTTGGAAGTGGGAGATGTGCTTACCCTCACCCATGCCGGTTTCGATCAGGAAGACGGGGCGTATGTCGACACCATCCCGGAAAAGACAGCCTTTGCGGATGTGGAAATTGTGGGTATTTTCCAGTGCGGCAATGCCGCCGACGGCCCGGATACCCCCACCCCGGGGAAGGCGGCAAATCATATTTATTCCGACAGCCATCTGCTGGTGCACTTGCAGGAACAGCAGGAAGGCGTCTATGAGGGCGAGATTGCCTGTTACATTGCAGATCCTCTGGAGCTGGACGCCTTGCTGGAACGGGTAAAGGCGGTGGATTCCATTGACTGGGAGAACCACATCCTGCGGGAGAACGATTTTCAGTATGAGCAGATTGCCGGTCAGCTTCAAAATCTGCAAAATCTGGCGGTGGCGCTGATTTCCATTGCTTCCGCTGTGAGTGTGGCGATTCTGATGCTGATCCTGATGATCCGGATCCGGGGACGGATCCACGAAGCCGGAATTTATCTGTCCATAGGCAAATCCAAGCTGGAAATTGTCGGGCAGTTTATCTTGGAGGCCTGGATGCTTCTATTGGCCGGATTTTTCTTTGCTTTCCTGATTTGGTTGCTCTGTTCCGAACCGCTCAATGGCCTCCTGTTTGGCGCTCTGGCACAGGGGACCGGTACGGCGGCATTGCAAACCGGTGGTAACGAAGCGAATTACCTGCAACCAGATCTGCTCGGTTCCATCGTATTGCTCGCCGGAGAATTGGGAGCCGTCCTGTTGGCGGTATTGGCTGCCGGCGGCATGGTTCTCCGGTTAAAGCCCAAAGAAATTTTAACCAAGATGAGTTAAAGGAGGCATTTGATATGAATTTTTTGAAACGGGCAGTCCGCTACTGTTGGCGGCAGAAGGGCCGCAGCCTGATTCTGTTTTTGGTCTTTACACTGCCGGCTTCCACGGCGTTGATTGCCTTATCGGTAGGCCATGCCACAGCGGAAGGAACCACGGAGATGAAGGAAACGGTAGGGGCCTCGATCCGGGTGGAAATTGACAGCAATAACCGGGAAAACTACGGCCCCGGAACAGAAAACAGCAACGGCATGACCTATCAGTATAACGGCGATTACATCACCCAGGACGTCATCGACGCAATTTCCAAAGTAAAAGGTGTAGTCGCTTACAGCGCGGAAAGCGAGGACGGCTATTGGGGTGCCGGTGTGAATTTTGAATATTTTCCCGGTTCGCTGAATGTTGACTTTACCGGGGGGCATGGACAGCCGGTTCCCTATACCGTGACGATGAATTCAGAGCTGAGTCTAAAGTTTTTGAACGGAACCTATACGCTGGTGGAGGGCCGCCATATCCAGCCGGATGATTCTTACGCAGCGCTCATTTCCAAAGAGCTGGCGGATAAGAACGGCCTTTCGGTGGGCGACGACATCGCCATGTACGACTTGGACAGCGATTCGGAAAACACCTTTACCATCGTGGGAATTTTCAGCGGTACAGAGGGTATGAGCAAAGACGCCATGATGGCGGACGAAATTCCGGCAAACCAGGGCTATATCGACATGAACAGCTACCAAAAAATGTGGAATGAAACGGCCTTAGAGCTTGGCTCCCTGGACGTCTATGTCAATTCTGCAGAGGATGTGCAGAATCTTTTCAATACCATCCAAAACCTGCCGGAGCTCAAAGGGAAAACCTTTGTCTATTCCACGGATACGGAGAACTTCGACTTAATCTCCAACCCCCTTTCTTCCCTTGAGACAATGATGGATACAGCGGTTTTTATAATTGCTGTGACGGGCGCGGCGCTGATTGCCCTCTTGCTGATTCTTTGGACCCGGGGCCGGAAGAAGGAGGCGGGCGTCTTAATGGCTGTGGGAAAAAGCAAAGTGGAAATTCTGTTCCAATTCCTGACGGAGAATATCCTGCTTGCCGTTCCGGCAGCCGCCGCCTCCTTCGCTTTGGCGACACTGCTGGCAGAAAAGATGGGCGCTTACCTGATCGGTCGGACGGTCGGCGAAGCTGTTGGATGCAGCGTGGTGATCCGTTCTGGGGATACGGCGGCAGTTTATGGCATCGGCACGTGCATCCTAATTTTGGCGGTGTTCCTGGCGGCGGTCACCGTGCTTCGATTGAAACCAAGAGCCATTCTGTCTCAAATGGATTGAGGAGGTATCTTTCATGAGCATATTAGAATTTGCAGATTTGAAGTACACGTACGATGGAAAACAGAACGTCCTGCGGGGCGTCGGCGGCCGGATGGAGCAGGGGAAGCTCTACGCGATCCTGGGGCCCTCCGGCTGCGGCAAGACGACGCTCCTCTCCCTGCTGGGCGGCCTGGACAGCCCCACAAGGGGAAAAATTCTCTTTGAAGGGCAGGATATTTCCCAAACGGGCCTTGCCGCCCACCGGAGGAACCATGTGTCCTTCGTCTTTCAGGCCTATAACCTAATCGACTACTTAACCTCCGTGGAAAATGTATCGCTCACTTCCAAGCTGCCGCCCCTGCCTATTTTGGAGCGGCTGGGGTTGACGAAGGAAGAATCCAAACGAAACGTGTTAAAGCTCTCCGGCGGCCAGCAGCAGCGGGTAGCGATTGCCCGCGCCTTGGCAAGCGAAGCCCCCATCATCTTGGCGGATGAACCTACCGGCAACCTGGATGAGGACACGGCTCAGGATATCATCGAGATTTTGAAAGAAAGCGCCCATCAGATGAACAAGTGCGTGGTGGTTGTGACCCACTCTCATGAGCTGGCCGAGCAGGCGGACGTGGTGTTTCGACTCAAAAAAGGAGAATTGCAGACGCTGGAACGCGTACAAGGCCCTTCGGCGCCCCAGCAGCCCCGAAAGAGAAACATCCGCAGCAACGAAGGGAAGCTGAGTTCTATGGACGGCAATGCCGGGTAAAGCAATTGCATGTAGCTGCCGGGAAAGAACCGGGCGCCGGGTTTGATCAATAAAAGGAGCTATGGCCCCCACAGGAAGCAGCCGCTGAAAAGCGGCGCTTTCTATGGGGGCCATACTACTTGCAGTCCAATTTTCCGATTTCGGTCTTGCCGGACCGCGCTTACTCGTCGTACCCTCTGGGATTTTGACGCTGCCAGTTCCAGCTGTCCCGGCACATATCCGCCAGGTTCTTTTGGGCGGTCCAGCCCAGAACCTCCCGGCTCTTGGCGGGGTCCGCGTAGCACACGGGGATATCCCCGGCCCGGCGGTCTGCCATTTCATAGGGGACCTGGACCCCGGTGGCTTCCATAAAGGTGCGCACCATTTCCAGAACGCTGGAGCCCCGCCCCGTCCCCAGATTCAGCACCTCGACGCCCTGGTGACCGGCGGCGTACCGGACTGCCGCCACGTGGCCCTTGGCCAGGTCCACCACGTGGATGTAGTCCCGGATGCAGGTTCCGTCCGGCGTGGGGTAGTCGCCGCCGAATACGTTTAAGTGATCCCGGCGGCCGATGGCCACCTGGGTGATATAGGGCATGAGATTGTTGGGAATTCCCCGGGGATCCTCCCCAATCCGGCCGCTGGCGTGGGCGCCGATGGGGTTGAAGTACCGCAGCAGAATCACCGACCAGCCGGAGTCCGCCCGGGCCAGGTCCGACAGAATCTGCTCGGTCATATACTTGGTCCAGCCGTAAGGGTTGGTGCAGCCCCCGGTGCGGCTGGTCTCCCGCAGGGGCATTTGGTTGTCTGCGGTGTACACCGTGGCGGAGGAGGAGAAAATGATGCGCTGCACGCCCACCTCTTTCATCACCTTGGTGAGCACCAGCGTGGCGTTTAGGTTGTTGTCGTAATACGCCCACGGCTTTTCCACGCTCTCTCCCACCGCCTTTAAACCGGCGAAGTGGATGACGCATTCAATTTCATTTTCTGAAAAAATCCGTCGCAAAAGCGCCTCGTCCCGCACGTCGCCCTCGTAGGATTTTAAAGACCGATTTGTCAGCTCCTCAACCCGGCGCAGAGAGACGGGACTGCTGTTGCACATGTTGTCAACGGAGACCACCTCATAACCGCTCTCCAGCAGCTCCAGGCAGGTGTGCGACCCGATGTAGCCCATACCGCCGGTTACCAATACTGCCATATTGCAAACCTCCCCAGTCCCGGCCACAACAGGCAGCCGGCTGATGGATGTATTGTACCCCAAGAGCCGGCAAATTACAAGAAACATTTCCGCACTGCGGGCCTTGCCCGGTTCTGAGAGGCAGGGAGGAAGCGTTGCGTGCTGTGGAATGACTCTGGAAGCGCGGATTTTTGCTGGTGTCTACTATGGAATCTAATTCCAAACAAAATCCAGCGTACTATCATTCAGCTTTTTGATCACGCCAATGATATGCGCTAATGCGGTACAGTCCAATTTCTTGGCCTCCTGGAGAAGTTCCCGCAGCTTTTCGGGACAGACAATGGATTCGTCAAAAAACTCCTGTGGCGTGATTCCGAAATACTCGCATATGTAAAACAGGCCTTCTAAGGAAGGCAAAGCCCGCTTATTTTCAATTTTATTAATATAGGACACATTTTGTCCCAGGGAGAGAGACATGTCTCTGGCAGATACGCCCCGCTGGATCCGCAGCTGGGCAATCCGCTTCTGCGTGAACTCCTCATACATGGCAATCCTCCCTCCCCCTGTTTGTGTTACCAATATTATATACCCCGATTCCGGTGAAACCGGCGCATATGATACTCACTTTTAAACTAATTAGAGCATTAAATGCTCAATTTTGTTGTATAGTAAGGAATTATGTGCTCAATCAGGCGAGAAGACCGGGAGCTTCTGCAAGCTGACCTTGCCGTCGGACCTATGCTGCTATTATGCCAGCTTTTAAAAATTTAGCAAAATACAAGTATTGCAATATTGGACCTTGTGCAAGATGGCGGAGAAATAGAAAAATCCACGCCTTGTGGTGCGGATTTTTCATGGTAACGGTAACTTAGCTGAGCGCCGGGCTTCTTCGCCTGCGAGCTATTTGAGGGGACCTATTGCATATCAATAATTTTTCTGAGAATTCAGGACATGGTAATTCCCGGGCCAGGATGCCACGGCGCATAGCCGCGCTACCCCCATCTCGTGCCTTTGCGCCGCAGCTCCTCCAGAAATTTGTCCTTGGCCTGTGCAATCTCTGCAATGCTCTTGTCACCCAAATTTCGGAGTTTGCGTAAATCTGCCAGCGGCAGGCGGAGCAAATCGGCAACCGTCCGGATGTGGTAAATCCCGTAGGTGACCAATCCGTGATAAGACCGTTGGGACAGGCCCAGAGTCTCAATCGGGTAATGGCTTGCTTGCTCCAGAATTCGGTTCCATTCCTCCGCCGGGTCTAAATTCAGGAGGAATTCCAAAAGGTCCAACGCCTGTTCACTTTTTAGATTGCGCTCTCTGCGCGCCAATTCCTCTTCCAATGCCGGATTGTCGGATGCCCTCCGGGATGCATATAAGCTTCGGTCGATTGCGCGCAAAATGTCCGTTCTGCTGTATGCCATGACTGCACCTCGTCGTTCCTGTTATCTCAGTTTTTATCCCTGTAATTGAGAAGAGATTCTTTCTTCGCGGGGCTGCTCACAGTTGAAAATCCGGAGCCGGTATGTGATTGCCCCGTTGTCGTGCGGATTTTCTAATACTATACAGCAAGACATATAAAGAATCGGAGCATATCATGCTCATTTTTGTCTCCGATTGCGCATGATATGCAGCATAGAGTTGTCTCAAGGCGCTGCCCGGAATCCACAGCTACAAAATGAGAAATAAGACAAAAAAGAAAGCGCGTGTCTTGCTCAGACTGCGCGATGGAGTAGATGCTTTTTGTCATGAACAGCCGCTACCGCAGCCGCAGGCCTGTATCTATTGACCGCATAGCCCCATCCTCTTTGCCGGAAAGAGCTTCCGGGAGGAAAACACCGGTGCCGCCCAAGCGGTGGCCAAAGTCCCTGTGAACTGTAAGAATCACGGACGGTATGCCCCGTCCAGAGAAAGAAGCGTTATGGGCGACAAAATCAAGCGTATGTTGCAAAATGAGATCCAGCAGATGGAAACACAGCGGGCCGGGAACCTTTTAACAGGCTACCGGCCCTTGCTATGCCGAAGGAACATCGAAGATGTTTCGGTCACACAAAACAATCTCATGGTTATCTGCGATGTAGAGTAACGCCTTTGCCGGTTTTGAACGGGGAAAGACCAATGCGGAAAATAAAATGTTTGTGTCAATCAGGATCCGCATTTTACCGTTCCTTTCCATAGCGCACTTCGTCTACAAGCGCCTGAATGTCATCTTCGCTGGAAATTCCCATTGTTTCAGCGGCGCCGGCAAAAGCTGCCTGTGCTTTTTGGATGGCCGCAGCGGAGGCATTGCTGACAACGATCTCCCCGTTCTGCTTTTGGAAGAACAGGATTTTATCGCCGGATTTCAGACCGAGCTGCCGTCGGATCTCTACGGGCACAGTGATTTGACCGTTTGCAGAGATTTTCGCTAAATTCATATCCGTCACCCTTTCTATTCTTGAGAACTCAAGTTTTCTTTATCTCTGCTTTGATTATATCCCATCCCCCGGAAAAAGTAAACGTGCGCAAGCGGGGAAATAGCAGCAGCTTGTGAATTTTTTTGAATTTGATTCAAAAGTCCATGACAACTCGTTGACAAGCGCCGTTATATCATCTTCCGAAGTCAGGCCGGTGTGTTCTGCTTCCCCGGACATTTCCTGCTGGAGCGTTTGCATAGCGTAGACAGCAGAATTGACGGTGTGCACGGTGTTTCCTTCCACCGCGAGAGTAACCCTGTCGCCGCTTACCACACGGGGAACATCCCGGACATCTTTTGAAATTGTAACTTGTTTGCCATGACTTTTTATAGGCGCATTGTCATATATAATACAGCATTTTTTATAATTTCATGGCAACAATGCCGGTCTTCTCTCCAAACATGCTTTTGATTTCCTCTGTGCCAAGTTCGCGACAGGTTTGTGATATGGTTACCTCTTTAGACTTTTTCCCGCTGGCATTCTCTAAAGCTGCGACGAGAGAATTGGCGGATCGCCGATCTTTAATTAGGATAATCTTCAGTACACTCTTCGTTGCCAACTTACATCATCCTTTCTTATAGTATAAAGCATATGATGGAAAGGTTCATATGCTGCAACAAATGACAACAGCGCAAGGAGTCGGCCCCCCCTGAGACACCATGGGTTTTCCGCGTAAAAGGGGAGTGATAAGGTACACTTCTTCATTATTACTCGCTTGAGACTCTCTGTGCCCACATTATACTGCAATTCGAGAAAATAGTGAACACCTAGAAAAAAATTTTTTAGAAGCATTGAGGAGACAGCACGGCAAAAAATGGTGCCGATAGGGGATTTTTTGACATACTAAGGTACTTCTGAGACAGCCCGGCTTATTCCGTCCACGAGTAGCGCCCTTTTATGGTTCTCAAAGTGCAACGCCCCGACTCCCCGCCGGGCACCTGAGGAAGCATTTTGCGGTTAAATATGGCTTATTAAAAAACGGCCTCTACTTAAAGATAGAGACCGTATTTTGCCTATATCTAATTATTGCGATAGATCTTTCAAATTGTCAGAATAGGAACAATATAATTGTCTGCATGAATGGCGGAAAGCTCCGGACGCATACAGAGAATTGCCCTTTTCCACGGGGATCAGAACCTTTCTCCAAAATCGAGAGGGCCCCTTCACTTGCAGTCGGGTGATTCTATACAATTTCATACTTCTTTTTCATATCGTTATATCTGTTGTATCCAATGCAACCTTCTTTTTGCAACCTTCCGACAACAATGCCGGGATCTATTTCTTGCGCGCGCGCAAATTTGACGATTGCCGACTGAGAAAAATCGCCGGATTGCAGGAAGGCATTCCAGGCGTGATTCGGAATGAGTGCGTCTTCTGCAAATTGGTCGGCCTGCGCTTCATCTTCACGAGAAGTACCATGGGGTTGGTTCATATGACCATAAATGACATGGGCAATTTCATGGAATAAGCTAAACCAAAAACGATCGGCATCTTTCCCGCGGACGGTCATGCCAAGCACAATTTTATTACCATCATAAAATGTGGCTCCGTGGAGAAAGGATCCTCCAATATGGGGGAGAAAAACCAGTGCTACTCCGCAGTTTGCAAAAAGCTCCCGCAGTCTTGGGCAGAAGACCGCTGGATCAACGGCAGTCATTTTCCGGATCTCCCCAAGCTGGTCCTTTAACTTACCAACGTGAATCGAATGGGTGGGAATCTTCCTTGCTTCCAGCTTGGCTCGCTGTGCCCATGCATACAGAGCATAGTCTGCACCTTCCCCTTCCGATAATTTCCTGTATGCAATCCCGGGTATGAGGTGGCTGTCGGGGTTTTGCAATAATTCTAATCGCGCAACCTCAAAAAACTGCCGCAAATTCAAGACTCGTTCTGCAGGTTTCGTAGTGGCCGGCACCCAATGGTTTTTTGCCATTTCGTTATATGGAAATCTTCTGGAAATTTGAATGTCAGCGTCCATTTCATTTTCAGCTTTCGCTTTTGCGAGTTTTTCACAATAAATTGCTTCCAAATTGTTCCAAAAGCTTGCTGGAATACCGAAAACTGCTTCTAGACGAAGCGCCACATCAGCGGTGAGGTGGACTTGCCCGTTGATCAATTGACTTATGTGCTTTTCGGACATTCCCATTCTGGATGCGAATTCCTTTTGACTGATTCCTCTGTCCACAAGCTGCTCTTTAATGGTTGCACCTGGCGGCACGGAGATAATAGAACGGCTCTGCACCATATCAAGTCACCCCATTCAATCTAATGATAGTCCACAATTTCTAGTATTTTGACAATTTGAATATCTGCGCCGTTCTTTTTGAAAACAAGTCTGTATGGATGGACAAGATCCATCGCGTATTGCCCATTTCGATTGCCACCTAAAGCATGACAACGTCCGATTTTGAACTGCACCAGTGTTTCAACTGACGGCGCTGCAGAAATTTCACCGATTCGTTGTTGAATTTTTTCTGCCATCTTCTGTCCGTATTTTTTTCTTGCCTCCTGGGCGTCGGTGCACACTTTTTCAAGTGCTCGGTTATTATATTCAATTTGCAGCAAGCCTACACCCCACCCTCTATTTACCTGGGAGGTAAATTTATTGTAGCTTAATTGAACGGCAATGTCAAGTTTTTTAAAAATGCGACATGTCCGTGACGTTTCAGACCGTGCACAGAAGTTCGTGATCAGACAAAGGCTGCTCCATTCCAGGGGGAATGACAACAGCGCAAGGAGTCGGCCCCACCTGAAACGGCATGAATTTTCCGCGTGAAAGGGGAGTGATAAGGTGCACTCTGCCATTATTACTTACTTGAGACTCTCTGTATCTACATTATACTGCAATCCAAGAAAATAGTAAATACCCAGAAAAATTTTTTAAGAAGCATTGAGGAGGCAGTCCAGCTAGAAACGGAGCCGATAGGCATTGCGGCCAAAATACGATCGAATCGTATTTTGGCCGAATATCTATGTGCTTTTTTTTGGATACGTGAGACTTTATCGCAGGACTTGGAAATCTGTCAGTATCTTGCCAGGTTGCGCAATCAGTGGCGAGATAAATAGCCGAGAACGGGAGCCTTTTCGTATGATACAAACACCAAAACGGGGTGCGCGAAACCTTGTTTTGCGAATTATATGACCTTACGAACTTAAAAATTGCTATCTTGAAAACGGAAAGATGGACTATGATGTAAAGTTTTAATTCATGACCGCCCGCTTGGGGAAAAAGCAAGAGAGAGTAAAAAATTTCCTGTTCGGGTGACGAAAAATTTGTTGACATGTTTCTCTGCGTTGTGTATTATAAGTATAGTGAGTAGTGATACTCCCAAAAGCGGTGGACCCTACCAATGAGTGGGAGCAAAAAAGCGAAAGACTCGTTTAAATAGAATAGGGCAAGAAATGAGACGAGAGGTCAGCTCAAAGGGGGCGGCCTCTCGTCTTGCTTGGATGAAATTCTCTCATGTGAAAGGCGAAGATTTTGCTGCAGCCTTTTCAAATCGGAAAAATGTGTGCCCCGGCATCAAAATAGGGTCGGAAAAGTGTGCAAAACCATCTTTGAAAAACGTGGAAAAATGTGTTGATAAATTTTAAGTAAAAGCGCAAGCGCTGTGGCAAAAGGCAGAGTAGACCAATCTACGCCATCGTATAAACGCGCTTTCTATGAAAGGACTGGAGGCGGAGTAACAGACGCTACGGTTTTGGTCCCATGATATCACTGCGGCTTTGGGGTGGACAAGGGAAGGTCTGGAAGCGCGAGATAGAAAGTGCGGCAGGTCGTTTCACGTTTCCAGTTGACTTCCGAGTAAAATCCATGTACAATAAATCCGGTTTTCCGAAATCGACAAAAATTTTATACCGGAAGACCGGAAATTTATTTCAAGGAGTAAAGAAAATGAAAAAAATCATGGCGCTGCTTTTGTCTGTCATGCTGGTGCTCACCCTCATGGCCGGCTGCAGCAAAAACGACGAGAAGAACAATGACCAGACCGGCGACACCTCCGTGACCGGCGAAGAGACCACCGGCGCTGCCGACGACGGGGAGACCACCGCGCCTACGGACGGCGCCTCCAGCAGCGGAGATCTGCCTGTGGACGACCTGCCTGTGACGGACAGCGACCTGGAGACGTCTCCCTCCTTGCCCGCCAGCAATGGCGACCTGGACAGCGGCTCTGATGCGGCCACCACGGAAGCGCCGTAAGACCGGCTGAGAGAGGAGAAGAATATGAAACGAGTGATTGCGTGGGTTGCGGCGGCGGTGCTGGCTCTGGGCCTTTTGGGCGGCTGCGCCAAGACGCAGGATGACGTTCCGCAGACCACCGGCGGGACGTCGGAAGATGTGACCATGGCCGTTGTGGTGGCCGGCGCTTTTGGGGACCGTTCCTTCTACGATTCTTCCAAGGAAGGGGCGGACCGCCTGGCTGAAGAGCTGGGCGTGCAGGTCAAGACCATCGAGTGCAACAATGTGGACCACACCCAGCAAATCCGCAACGCCGCCGATGCGGCCGAAATTGTGGTTCTGGTGGGTTGGGAGTTCTATGATGTGGAGACGGTGGCGCCGGAGTATCCCCAGGTGCATTTTATCTGGATTGACAACGCCACCTCCGCCCCTGTGGACAACGTCCTGAACATCACCTACGCCCAGAACGAAGGCTCCTTCCTGGCCGGTTATATTGCGGCGAAGATGTCCCAGAGCGGCGTCGTGGGCGCCGTGGGCGGCGAGGATACCGACACCATCAACGATTTCATCGTGGGCTACACCCAGGGCGCTCAGTACGCCGACCCCGATGTGGCGGTGCAGACCGTGTACGCCAACACCTACGACGATCCCGCTGTGGGCAAGGAGTGCGCTCTGACGCTCAACGAGAAGGGGGCCGATGTGGTCTTCCAGATTGCCTCCAAGACGGGAGACGGCGTGTTCCAGGCCGCCCAGGAGAACGGCTTCTACGCCATCGGCGTGGACTCCGACCAGAAATATATTGCCGACGATGTGATTATCTGCTCCATGATGAAGCAGGTGGGCGACTCCATTTATGAAGCCGTCTCGGACTACATTTCCGGCGATACCTCCAAATGGGGCACCACCTGGGTGGCGGATATGGCCACCGGCTTCATCGGCATCGGCTACGGGGAAGCGGGCTCGACCCAACAGGTCCCCGACGAACTCAAGGCCGAGGTGGAGGAGCTGGCCCAAAAGATCACTTCCGGGGAGATTCAGGTGGAAACCACCCGGTAATGCAGCGAACCAATGAAATCCCGGGCGGGGCGGCCGAACCTCAGGCCGTTCCGCCCGAAACGCATCCATAAGGGCCATTTTTTGCTTGCATGGGTTTATGTTCTCCGGCGTCAGGGATATGATAAGAGCAGAGGCGAACGCTCCATGGGGTGCTCGGGTCTTATCTGCAGAAAGACAAATGCGCGAAGCGGCTGCTTCAGGAACCGTGAAAAAATCTCGGGATGCAGAAGCCGCCGGGCGCATATATCACCTATGCAGCCCTTACTTTTGCGGCTTTCGCCCCTTCTCAGTGATGGGGCGGGGATGTTTACAAAAAGTCCTTGGGAAGTTTATATTTCGTTTCCCATATGGTCATACTTTTTTCACAAATCAGCCGTATGATAACGGCATCAAAGAAATCCGGCGAGGGAAAATCCAGCAAGGAGATGCGACAATATGGAAGAATATGAGAACAACGGTTTGAACGGCTGTACCAATAGAAAAGACCAAGACGATTCCCAGGCAGAGGCGATCCGGGCGGAGGAGACGGAACAGTCTCATTTCCCGCAGGAGGATACCCAGGCCGTGACCGGACAGGAGAGCGCCTCCTCCCAGCCGGAAGATACACAAATCCCCTTGGAGCAGGCGTCCGGCTCCTTTGAGCCGGAGGATGCTTCGCTTCCCTCGGAGCAGGGGACCGGTTCCTCTGAACCGGAAGATATTCAGCTCCCTCCGGAGCAGGAAGCGGCTCCCACGGCGCAGGCGGCTGAGCCTGTCGGAGAGCGGACCGAGTCCTCCGGCGCGTATCACAACGCCGGAGCAGGACGGCGGGAATCCCCCTATGCGGATTCTCCCTACGAGATGAACCGGCAGTCCTGGCAGCAGTCAAGGCCCACAGGAGATTGGGAAACGGCGTACCGGCCGGTTGAGACGGCGAAAAAGCAGAAAGCGCCGAAGAAACCCAAGCAAAAGAAGGGCTGGGGCACCGGCCGGGTGGTAGCGGCCGCGCTGGCCTGCGCCATCGTCGGCGGTGTCGGCGGCGGCGCACTGACCGCCCATTTGGTGGACAGCAAGTGGGAGAAGACCACCGAGGAGCTGCAGTCCAGCTTTCAGAGCCAGTTGGACGATCTGGCCAACGCCCAGAATGCCATCCAGCACGGAAACGGAAGCGGCGCCACAGTGGACACGGTATCCAACCCCGGCGCCCTGACCCCGGCGCAGGTCTACGCGCAGAACGTGCAGTCTGTGGTAGCCATTACCAACCAGGGCGTGAAAAACGGCACCTTTGGACAGGAGTCCTTTACCGGGACCGGTTCCGGCTTTATTCTGACGGCGGACGGCTACGTGCTGACCAACCACCATGTCATCGACGGCGCGCAGACCATCACCGTCACGCTGTACGACGGAACCGAGTATACGGCCCGGCTGGTGGGTTCCGATTCCATCAGCGACGTGGCGCTTTTGAAGATTGAAGCCGAAAATCTTCCGGCAGTGACCATCGGCGACTCCGACGGCTTGGATGTAGGCGATCAGGTGGCCGCCATCGGCAATCCTCTGGGCGAGCTCACTTCCACTCAGACGGTGGGCTATGTCAGCGCCAAGGACCGGTCTGTAAATACCGACGGCACCATCCTCAATATGCTGCAAACCGACGCCGCCATCAATTCCGGAAACTCCGGCGGGCCGCTGTTTAATATGAACGGCGAGGTGGTGGGAATCACCACGGCCAAATACTCCGGCTCCACCTCCTCCGGCGCTTCCATCGAAGGCATCGGCTTTGCCATTCCCATCAATGACGTGATGGATCTGGTGGATGATCTGATGGAGTACGGCTATATCACAGGGCAGGCCTATTTGGGCGTCACCATCAACACCCAGGACCTGGACGCTGCCACGGCGGCAGCCTACGGCTTGCCTCTGGGGGCCAGAGTCCAAAGCGTAACCGAGGGCTCCTGCGCCGACAAGGCCGGTCTGCAGGCCGGTGACATCATCACCGCCTTGGGAGATGAGGAAGTCTCCGGCTATTCGGACCTGCTCTATGCGCTGCGCAATTTCGGCGCCGGGGATACCACCACTGTCTCCGTATTCCGCTCCGGCCAGGAGCTGACGCTGAACATCACCTTTGATGAGAAGACGGCGGATACGCCCACCGGCCCCGTCCAGGAGACTCAGCCCGAGGAGAGCACCCAGCCGGAGGAAAACAGCGGCGAGATGCCGGATTCCGGCTCCTATGAGGACTGGTACAATTACTTCTTCCCCTTCTTTGGAAACGGAAACGACTAAGCGGGTAACAACTCAGCCGCAGGGCGGCTTGTTCATAGATCGCATGTCCATTCTCTTTCTCCTTTCATTCTTCTTCTTTTCTTTTCATCTAAGGTCCGGCGTTCCCATTTACCGGACCGCAAGGAGCCGCTGCCGGCCGTGTGCAGCGGCTCCCTCTTTTTCGGGAATGGAAAAGATGCAACGGGGGATTGGGGCCCATGGATTTGCCCCCGGCTTGCCGATTCCTTGACGTTGACAATGTAGGGAAAAGTTGTTACAATACGGATACCCCTAACGGTATGGAGGCTTGAATATGAGACAATGTATGGACTCTGAGAATCTGCATCGCAGATTGAAAAAGATCATCGGGCAGGTGCAGGCAATTGATCGGATGGTTGACGAGGACATTCCCTGTGAAGATGTGCTGGCACAAATCCATGCTGCCAAGTCGGCTTTGCATAAGGTGGGACAGGTGGTGTTGGAAGGCCATATCAAGCACTGTGTCAAGGACGGCATTGAACACGGCGATGCGGATAAAACCATTGAGAGCTTCACCAAGGCGGTAGAACGCTTTGCAAATATGCAGTAGAACGAAATCTCTCAGGGAGGGGCCGGCTCAAAATCGAAATTTCTAAAAACAGCCTAAAATTTATGGCGCAGAAAACGATTGTATTTCGTTTTCTGCGCCATTTTTACAACTTTTGCGAAAAGGACATTTGCAAAAATTGAGTTTTGAGGCAGCTCCTTTCAGGATTCCCTTGACAAAGAGATCCCCATGGTGGTATAATATACACATACCCCTATGGGTATATGGAGGAGGTACAGCATGAAAAAAATGGTGGAAAAGCTCGCATGTATGATGGAACTAGGCGGCATAAAAAAGGATATTGTGTTCTTGTCCGTTTCCGGCCTTGCGCTCATAGTCAGTATCTTTGATCTGCTTCCGTTGCCATTCGATGCGGCATGGGTTGCCATTATTCTTTGCGGCATTCCGATCTTGACAGAGGCAGTGATTGGGCTTGTCACCGCTTTTGATGTAAAAGCCGATGTGCTGGTGTCCCTTGCTCTCGTTGCTTCGGTTTGTATCGGGGAGGATTTTGCGGCCGGTGAGGTTGCCTTTATCATGCAGCTTGGCGCGTTGCTGGAGGACCTGACTGTTGCCAAAGCCCGCGCAGGCATTGAAAAGCTGGTCCGTCTCACCCCACAGACGGCCAGGGTGATTTCAGGCGGAGTAGAAAAAATCATCCCTGCCGGACAGGTTCGGGTGGGGGATATCATCCGCGTGCTGCCCGGCGAAGCCGTCGCGGTGGACGGTATTATCCTTTCGGGGCAGACCTCTGTCAATCAAGCGGTTATGACTGGAGAATCTCTCCCGGTGGACAAAGCAGCCGGGGATGCGGTCTTCTCCGGAACGGTCAATCAATTCGGCGCTTTTGAAATGAGAGCCACAAAGGTTGGGAAGGACAGTTCCATTCAACGGATGATCCGGCTTGTCCAGTCGGCCGATGCAGGCAAGGCCAAAATCGTTGGCCTTGCAGATAAGTGGGCAACCTGGATTGTGGGAATTGCCTTGACTGCTGCAGTCCTCACCTGGTTTCTATCGGGAGAAATCATCCGTGCAGTTACCATTCTGGTGGTATTTTGCCCATGTGCATTGGTGCTTGCAACGCCGACAGCGATTATGGCCGCGATCGGCAACGCGACCAAACACGGCTTCCTCGTCCGTGAAGGCGACGCGCTGGAGCGTCTTGCCAAGGTCTCTCAAGTGACCTTTGACAAAACCGGCACCCTCACCTATGGAGTTCCGGAAGTAACGGCTGTGGAAAGCGTATCGGATTTTAGCCGAGAGGAAATCTACGCATTTGCCGCTGCAGCCGAGCAGATGAGCGAGCATCCCCTTGGCAAGGCTGTAGTCAGATGTTATGGGAAAAAGCCCGGTGGCTGTCGGGATTTTCAGATGCGCCCCGGAGAGGGGGTTACCGCGAAGGTGGGCGACAGGCAAATTAAGGCAGGAAACCTCAGGCTGATTTCGGGTCATGAGACAATCATTCCGGCAGGTGTGGAGAAATATCTGAAGGAAGGCGGCACGGTGATTTATCTAGCAGTTGACGATGTACCGGCTGGTTATCTCGTTCTGTCGGACACCGTCCGAAAGGAAAGCGGGCAGATGGTGGAGGACCTCGGCCGGCTGGGCGTTCAGCCGGTACTCCTGACGGGTGATAACCAAAACGCAGCTGAGGCGATTGCAGGCCAGTTGCGGATCGGCGAAGTTCATGCAAACTGTCTGCCGGAGGATAAATTAAACTACATAGACCGGTACCAGAAAAATGGCGGCGCCGTTTGTATGATTGGTGACGGGATCAACGACGCCCCCGCCCTCAAAAAGGCAGATGTTGGGATTGCGATGGGCGGCGTGGGAAGTGATATTGCGATGGACGCTGCCGATGTTGTTCTGGTAGAGGATGAAATCAAAGAACTTCCACATCTCATTTCTCTTTCCAAACGGATGATGAGCACAATCAAGCTCAATTTGACCTTCTCCATGGGACTGAACTTCCTTGCCATTGCGCTTGCAATAACCGGCTTACTGGGCCCTGTGATCGGCGCGCTTGTGCATAACGCAGGCTCTGTGCTGGTCATTCTAAATTCGGCGCTGCTGTTGGGATGGAGAAAAAGATAGTGCGACTCAGAAATTTCGGTCTATCTATAGTATGCGTCAATTCACACCGCTGTAATGATTAGAAGGTGATTGGGAACTATCCGCCGGCTGGAACCCAGCCGGCTCTTTTTTGTGCCCAGAAGGAGACGGCTCCCTTTCCATAGCCGGCCGCCCCGTGGAGGCGGTAAAGCTACGGCTACAGGGAAGGGGTCTGCGCATTTCTCCAACGGCAAGTAGCCGCGCAGGTTTTCCTGTGAATCGGCGGGTATGGCGCGTGGGACTGTCTGATCCGGGTGAATGGGGATTCCTTTTTTGTGTGGTATTTTTTCCACCGCTGGAATCCTCCGTCCCTGCTGCCTGACCTTTTTCCACGCTAAGTTGCCGTTTTCCCGGCATATAAAATCCCCTATGAAAGACAGTTCCTTTTTCCTGCCTCTCATAGGGGAAGTATGGCAAAAGCGACTCCGGACTTAACGCATCGGAAGCGCTACGGCGGAAAATCTACCGTGACGTTGCTAACGATACGAAAGACGCTAAAATTATTTTCCGGCGTAAACAGCGGCCATGGCCTTCATGGTCATATACGTGTCGAACTTGCTGACCAGCTCCCAGGGAGCGTGCATGCACAGGACCGGGACGCCGGCGTCCACGGTGACGATGTTTCGGTTGGCCATGTAGGCTGCTACGGTGCCGCCGCCGCCCTGATCCACCTTGCCCAGGGTGGCGATTTGCCATACGACGCCGGTTTGCTCAAAGAGGGTGCGGACATAGCCCATGGCCTCGGCGGAGGCGTCGGAGGCGCCGCCCTTTCCCCGGGAGCCGGTGTATTTGCAAATGGCCACGCCGTAGTTCAGGCGGGAGTTGTTCCGCCTGTCGCAGGTCTCGGCAAAGTTGGGGTCAAAGGCGTTGGTTACGTCGGCGGAGAGGCAGAAGGCGTTCTCGAAGCAACGGTCCAGGCTGGCGCCCTGGCTGTCGCAAAGATCCCGTACAAAGGTCTCAAAGCAATACGACTGCATGCCGGACACGCCCACAGAGCCGATTTCCTCTTTGTCGGCCAGGACGCAAACCGCCGTCTTGGCGGGCGTGCCCAGAGCCAGCAGGGGAGCCAGAGCGGCAAAGGAACAAACCCGGTCGTCGTGACCGTAAGCGCCCAAAAGGCTCCGGTCCAGGCCCACCTCCCGGCATTTGCCCGCCGGAACGATGGTCAGCTCGGCAGACAGGAAGTCCTCTTCGATGATGCCGTATTTCTCATGGAGCAGGTTTAAAATGGCCAGCTTCACCCGGTCGGCGCCTTCGTCGTCCGGCAGGGGAACGGTGCCCAGAATCACGTTCAGCTGCTCGCCGGTGATGCCCTCAGCCAAGGTTTTTTTCATTTGATCGGCGGACAGATGGACGAGCAGATCGGACACACACAGAACCGGATCCGTGTCGCTTTCTCCCACGGTGACGGTGAGCACCTCGCCGTTTTTCTTATAGATTACGCCGTGCAGCGCCAGGGGTACCGTGGTCCACTGGTACTTTTTGATGCCGCCGTAGTAATGGGTTTTGAGGTAGGCGATTTCGGAATCCTCGTACAGGGGATTGGGCTTGACGTCCAGACGGGGGCTGTCGATGTGGGCGGCGCAAATATTCATACCGGCGTTCAGGCTTTCCTCGCCGATGACAGCCAGGAGAATGCTTTTGCCCCGGTTGTTTCGATAGACCTTGTCTCCGGGTTTCAGGGACATGCCGGGAGTCAGGGGACGGAAGCCGGCCCGCTCAGCGGCGGCTACCGTGTAGGTCACGGCTTCCCGCTCGGTTTTGGCCGCATCCATAAAGGCGGCGTAATCCTTGCAGTAGGATTCCATTTCAGCCCGCTGGGCTTCCGTGAGGCGGTCGTAGCCGTGCTTGGGCTGAAACAGCAGGGTGTCGCGCAGGGTTTGATTACTCATGATGATCCTCCTTAAGTATGTGAAGTGGGATATGCAGTGTCATATGGGTTCCTCTGGGAACCGCCGTCTGGGTCAGGGCGGTTCAGAAGGAAGAGAAACAGCGACTTTGCCCGTTCATAAAAGGCCTGCCTGGTCCCGTCGTTTTCCAGGGTGAAGTCGCAGAGCGTTTGAAAATAGCCGTTGTGATGTTGGGCCTGAAGGCGGGCAGAGGCATAGCTTCGGTCGATGCCTTCCCGGGCCATGAGCCGGGCGATCCGGGCCTCCCAGGGGGCCGTCACGGCGATGGTGTATTGACACAGCTCCGCCAGACCGCCTTCAAACAGGGCGATGGCGTCGATGACGGCGAAAGGAGCGGGGCTGTCTTGCAGCTGCCGCAGGACCTCGGCCTTGACTGCGCCGTGGGCAATTTGGTTGAGCGCCTGCAGGGCGTTCCCGTCGGAAAACACGATCCGGCCCAATTTCTTCCGGTCCAGCCTGCCGTCGGAGACGACGCCGGGAAAGCGGGAGGAAATGGCGTCCAGCAGCGCCGGAGAGCACGCCAGGAGCCGGTGATACACGGCGTCGCAGTCCAAAATCAGACCGCCCAGGTCCCCGGCAGCCTGCAGGGCTGTGGTCTTTCCGCAGCCGGAGCCCCCGGTGATGCCCAAAATCATGACTCCGCCTCCGCATCGACGATATGAAAGGCGGCCGCTTTCTGTAACCGGTTTTGTACGGCGTAGGCGACGCCGCCGCCCACCGGGCAGCGTGCGAAGACCTTGCCCACAGACGGACTGTCCAAAATGCGCAGGGCGGCGAACAGCCCGGCAGACAGAGAGGCGACATCGGCCTCCCGACCGTAGGAAAGAGGATCGCAGCCCTCATATAAGGGAAGTTCTTCTTCAAAGCAGAGCACCCGGTCGCCGGGGGAGAAGTGGGCGCGGATATACGCCGCGGCCTTTTCCCGGGAGCCCGAAACGATGAGGACGGGCTCTTGGGGCGCGTAATGGCGGTATTTCATCCCGGGGGCCCGGACCACGGCGTCCTGCCGGAGGGGGGCGGTGACAGCCGGGTCAATCACCAGGTCTCCCAGGACCTGGGTCAGTTCCTCCGGCGTAACGCCCCCCGGCCGTAAGAGCCGGGGGCGGGCTTCCGTCAGGTCCACGATGGTGGATTCCACGCCTACCGCGCAGGGGCCTCCGTCCACAACGGCGTCAATGCGCCCGTCATGATCGTCCAGGACGTGCCGGGCTGTGGTGGTGGAGGGTTTCCCCGAGAGGTTGGCTGAGGGGGCGGCGATGGGGACGCCGGCCAAGCGGATGATTTCCCGGGTGACGGCGGTTTTGGGACAGCGGATGGCGACGGTGGACAGCCCGCCGGTGGTCCGCCGGGGGACGCAGGCATTGGCCGGCAGTACCATGGTCAACGGGCCCGGCCAGAACCGCTGGGCCAGCAGATAGGCGGCGTCCGGAATATCATGGCAGAACCGGGGCAGCTGTTCCGGACCCGTGACGTGAAGGATCAAGGGGTTGTCCCCGGGCCGCCCTTTGGCTGCGAAAATTTTGTCCACAGCCTCCGGATTCAAGCCGTCGGCCCCCAGACCGTACACCGTCTCGGTGGGAATGGCCACCAGCCCGCCGCGCCGCAGGATGTCTGCGGCCAAGGCCGGCGTCTGCGGATCTTCCGCAGGAAGGAGTATGGTTTTCATGCGAAACCTTCTCTCTGAAGAGATGGGCCGCTATGAGGAAACGGAAGGGCCGGACAGGAAAACGGCGCTTGGTTTTCGATCCGGCGGCAGCCGTTTCACCATCATAGCATGTGTTCTCTGGCAAGTCAAGAGGGGCGCTTGGTTTTCGATCCGGCGGCAGCCGTTTCACAGCGGCTGTGATTTAATTTTGGCTGTTTTTCAGCTTTTCCGCCTGGTCGGCAGTGGCCAGAGCGTCCATCAGCTCGTCCAGGCTGCCGTTCATCACGGAGTCGATCTTATATAAGGTCAGGCCGATCCGATGGTCGGTCACCCGGCCCTGGGGGAAGTTGTAGGTGCGGATGCGCTCATTGCGCATCCCGGTGCCCACCTGACTTTTCCGGAGTCCGGATACCTCCCCGGTTACCCGGGCTTCTTCGATTTCATATAGCTTGGAGGCCAGCATCCGCATACATTTTTCCCGGTTTTGCACCTGACTGCGTTCCTCCTGGCAGGAGACCACAATACCGGAGGGCTTATGAATCAGCCGGACGGCAGAGGAGGTTTTGTTGATGTGCTGTCCGCCTGCGCCGGAGGAGCGGAAGACCTGCATTTCAATGTCCTCCGGGCGAATCTCCACGTCTACCTCTTCCATCTCAGGAAGCACGGCCACCGTGGCGGTGGAGGTGTGCACCCGCCCACCGGATTCGGTCTCCGGTACCCGTTGAACCCGGTGTACGCCGCTTTCATATTTCATGCGGGACCAGGCGCCCCGGCCGTTAATCAGAAAGTCCGCCTCCTTGACCCCGCCCAGCTCCGTCTCATTGTAGTTGAGGAGCTCCACCGTCCAGCCTTTGGCGGCGGCATACATGGAATACATTCGGAACAGACTGTGGGCAAACAGAGCGCTTTCCTCGCCGCCCACGCCTCCGCGGATTTCCACGATGACGTTTTTATCATCGTTGGGGTCTTTGGGCAGCAAAAGAAGCTTCAGCTGCTGCTCCAGCTCCTGCTGCGCCGCTTTGGCGGCCTGGAACTGCTCCTGGCAAAGCTCTTTCATCTCCGGGTCCGTCTCTCCGGCCAGCAGCTCCTGGGCCTCCTGCTGGTCCTGCCGGGCCCGGCAGAGGGCGTGATAGGCTTCTACAATGGGCTCCAACTCGTTTTTTTCCTTCAGCAGCTTGGCGGCCCGGGCCGGGTCGGCGTAAAAATCCGGTTGTTCGGCCTTGGCGCACAGCTCTTCATACCGGCTGGCCACTGCCTGCAATTTTTCCAGCATGTTGCAACCTCGCACTTGTTTTCCTGCATTGTACCAGAAAAAGGAGAAAAAGTAAAGCAAAAGCCGCCATACCTGCCGGAAATTCCGCTCCCGAGAATGAAAAAAACCATTGACAAGACGCGTACCGTGTGATAGAATCTACAGGAAAACAAAGAAGGCTGGTTGCCCTGCCTCACCTCCCGCAGTCTGCTTCGGGGGTCAACATTGCGAAAAGGTCCGGCCTGTGCCGGGCGTTTCGGTGTGTTTGGCGGGTGCATGAGGCATCCGCTTTTTGATTGAAAATTGGAGGTGTTTTCCCATCGGCAAATTAGATCATCAGCTTAACGAGGACATCCGGGACAAAGAGGTCCGGCTCATCGGCGCGGACGGCACGATGCTGGGGATTGTTCCCGGTTCGGAGGCGCGGCGTATGGCAGAAGAGCAGGAACTGGACCTGGTAAAAATCTCGCCCAACGCCGTTCCCCCCGTGTGTAAAATCATGGACTACCGGAAATTCTGCTTCGACCAGAAGAAGCGGGAGAAGGAGGCCAAGAAAAACCAGCGGGTGGTGGAGATCAAGGAGATTCGCATGTCTCCCGGTATCGACACCAACGACCTGAATACCAAGGTGAAAAATGCCACAAAGTTTTTGCAGGATGGCAACCGAGTTAAGGTTTCGGTGCGGTTTCGGGGCAGGGAGATGGCCCATACCAACATTGGGGAAAAGCTGCTGATGGACTTTGCCGCTGCCTGCAGCGAGTTGGCAAATATGGAGAAGAACCCAAAGCTGGACGGACGCTTTATGACGATGTTTTTGTCTCCCAAGAGTTCCAGATAAGCCAGCCAATGTTTACGATACGGAAGGAGTTTCAACATGCCCAAACTGAAAACCCACAGCGGTGCGAAAAAGAGATTCAACCTGACCAAAAACGGAAAGGTGAAAAGAGCCCACGCTTTTAAGAGCCATATCCTCACCAAGAAGGACACCAAGCGTACCCGCCGCCTGCGCAGCACGGCCTATGCGGACGTGACCAATGTGGAAACCATCAAAAAGATGATTCCCTACAAATAATTTGGAATTACAATAGGAGGATATGGAGCAATGGCAAGAGTAAAAGGCGCGATGATGACGCGCAAGAGAAGAAACAAGACCCTGAAGCTGGCGAAGTCCTATTGGGGTTCCAAGTCCAAGCACTTTAAGATGGCCAAACAGGCCGTGAAGAAGTCCGGCGTGTATGCTTATATCGGCCGCAAGCAGAAAAAGAGAAGCTACCGCAGCCTGTGGATCACCCGGATTTCCGCTGCCGTGGCTCCCTTTGGCCTGAACTATTCCCGGTTCATGAACGGCATCAAGAAGGCCGGTGTGGAAATGAACCGCAAGAGCCTGTCCGAAATGGCCATTCAGGATCCGGCGGCATTTGCCGCTGTGGTGGAGCTGGCCAAGAAAGCTCTGTAAAGCATAGTAGAGTCATCCGGCGCACGGGAAGGATGCAAGTCCTTCCCGTGCGCCGGATTTCTTTTTGCCTCGTGTCCCGGTCGGAGGATGGCACTCCGCGCCGGACGAGCCGGTTGTGCCGTAAAACGGAAAGGAAAAACTGGAAGCCTGCCCGATGCGCCGGGTCGGGTCTGTGCCGGAGCATGAACCGGCCCGCTGAGCAAAATGAAACGCGATATGGCGTCGGACTGAACCGGCGCCATGTCGCGTTGCTGTTTGGCTGCAATCGCCGAAATCATTAGCCCCAGAGGGCGGTGAGCATGGGGATGATCTGCTTCTTTCGGGACATGACCTTGGGCAGGAAAACCTCGTTGTCCCGAACGTCCACATTGAACGCGTGGCGAATGGTATCCTCGTCCCCCAGATAGATGAGCTGGGTGCCCTCCAGCAGGACGTCGGTCAGCATCAGGATGATCATGCTGTAGCCTTTTTCCTCCATGGTTTGACGCATGACGGCCAGAAACTCGTCCTTTCGGGTGAGCAGGTGGGGAGAATCCACGCAAGTAATCTGGCTGACGCCGAAGAAGTGCCCGGCAATGTGGAATTCCTTGAAGTCGGTGAACAGCAAATCCTCCACCGGCCGGTCCTCCGAGGCAGAGGCGGAGAAGATGGCTTTTCCCAGCTCGTCTAGTGAGACGTTGGCAATTCGCGCCATGCGGGCGGCCATGCGGCGGTCCTGAGGGGTGCAGGTGGGGGATTTAAACATGACGGTATCGGAGACAATGGCGGCGGCCATCAGACCGGCCATGTGCTCCGAGGGCATCAGGCCCCGCTCCTGGAACATGCTGGCCACAATGGTGGTGGTGGAACCCACCGGCTCATTTCGGACGTAGATGGGGTTGGTGGTTTGAATGTCGGCCAGGCGGTGATGGTCGATGATTTCCAGGATTTGGGCTTCCTCCAGACCGGGGACGGACTGAGCCCGTTCGTTGTGATCCACCAGGACCACCCGCTTGCGCCGGGGACGGAGCAGGTGATTTTGATACAGAAGTCCGGCAATTTTTTCGTTCTCGTCCAGGATGGGATAGCAGGAGGCGCGTTCCTTCAAGACAATCTCCCGCACGTCGTCCACCAGATCGCTTAGATGGAAGGTGACCAGTTTTTCCCGCCGGCAGATCCGGCCGATGGGGGAAGAATGATAGATGAGGCGTACCGCCCGGTAGGCGTCGCAGGGGGTGGAGATGATGCAGGTCCGGGTCTCCAGGTTCCGCAGCTCCTCCGGCAGCTCCGTCTGGCACAGAACCAGGCAGTTTACGTTCAGCTCCAAAGCCCGGCGGATGAGATCCGGCTGGTGGCCGCAGATGACCACAGAGTCCGTTTGGGAAAACAGGAGGCTTTCCCGGCTTTGCGGCAGGGCGATGATCACCTCTCCGCTGATTAGATCCACGGAGTCTTCCGCCTCGCCCAGCAGCTTTCCCTCCAGGACGCTCAGCAGATTGAACACGGGAACCCGGTCCAGACGGGGGGTATAAATGGTCTGCATGTCATATTCTGCAATGTCCTCCGGCAGAAGCATACCGTACAGGGTGCCGTCGTCGTTGGCGACGGGGATTCCCGGCAGGCTGCCGTTTTCCTGCAGGACGCTCCAGGCCCGGCTCACGGTGACGGCGGCGCCCAGAACGGGAGGGGTATCGTATTCCAGGTCCCGGACCTGGGTATACATGGATTTGATGAGAACCGGCGGCTGGAAGCCGAAGCGGTTCAGAACCAGATGGGTTTCGTCGCTGATGTGCCCCAGCCGGGCGGCCTGATATTCCCGGTCCCCCAGGGTGTTGCGCAGGGCCGCATAGGCCATGGCTGAGACAATGGAGTCCGTATCCGGGTTTCGGTGCCCGGTGACGTAAATTGGATCCATAGAAAACTCCTCCCCAATGCAATCCGTCGTTTTGCGTTAGTTTACCACAAAGAAAGAACTTTCACAAGGAAAATAAAGGGAAAAGCGCCGGGCGCTTAAAGCGTGATTTCACCGGCCAGGCTTTTTTGAAACAAGGCGCGCACCTCTTCCGGCTGCAGGCCCTGGCCCAAGGCCCACATGAGCTTGGTCATGGCGGCCTCGGTGGTCATATCTCCGCCCTGAATGACACCCATCTCCAGCAGGCGCTTTCCCACCTGATATACGTTCAGGTTGCTGCTGTCGTACAGGCATTGGGAGCAGACCACCACGCTGACGCCCCGGTCCACAGCGCCGCGGATGCCCCGCCCCGGATTTCGGTGCAGAAAATGCATGCCGCCCAGGCCGAAGGCCTCGATCACGATGCCCCGATAGCCCAGATCCACCAAAGTGTCGAAAATTCCCGGGTCCACACCGGGGGTCAGCTTCAGGAGGAAGACCTGGCGGCTGGCTTGGGGACGAAAACGGGCCGGGCCTGTGATATGGGGCAGCATAGACGCATCCAGCTCCAGTCCCATTGCCGTGACGCGCCCCACATAACGGCTGTTGATGCTTTCAAAGGCGGAAAATCCCGAAGCGCGGACCTTGACGGCCCGGCAGCCCAGCATGATTTTCCGGTCGAAGCCCAGAAATACGCCGGGCTTCCCGGCAGCGGCCATGGCAAAGGCGGTGCGGAGATTTTCCGGCCCGTCGGACAGAAAATCGGCCAGGGGGAGCTGGGAACCGGTGAATACCACGGGGATGTTGATATTCTCCAGCATAAAGGTGGCCATGGAGGCGGTATAGGCCATGGTGTCCGTGCCGTGGGAGACGACGATGCCGTCGTAGCTGTCCCGGGCCTCGAAAATAGCCCGGGAGATGATCACCCATTCCTCCGGCTGGATGTTGGAGGAGTCCAGACACATCAGGTCCTGGACGGAGATCCGGTAATAGGTACGGAGCTGATTCAGCTCCCGCTCCATGACGTCGCTGCGGTGCGGCTCCAGTCCCTCGCCGCCCGGCATGGAGGCGATGGTGCCGCCGGTGGTAATGAGCAGGATATGCTTTTTCTCTGTGCAGTTCATAAGAAGCAGGGCCTCCTGTGGATAGGATACCGTGGGCTTGCTGGTACGGTTTGATTTCATTATATCCATGGAACGGGAGCTTGGCAAGAGAAACCGTAGATTTTGCCGGAATGGAAGCGCCGGCTTGTCCTCCCCAATCGATGCCCCGGGCCTGCAGTGACGGATACCGGAGCGTATTCTGCCGTCCCAATCAGGAGCAGCGGAGGCTCTGTGCAGAAAAAGAGGGCATTTTCGGTCGGGCTATTTGACCGGCGGGGGGACAAGCGTAGGGGATACGCAGGGATGCGGGACAGGAAATCAGCCGTCGCGGTTACGACGGCTGATTGTTCCAATCTGCAGGGTAGGTGACATACAGGAACCGGGCAAATTCCGGCGCGGAAAATTGAATCTGGCTGCCCTTGGGGATCAAGATCGCCTGACCGGGACCGGCGGTGACGGAACCGGACTGGCTGTAAACCGTCAGCTGTCCCTCGATAATATAATCCACCTCGTCGTAGGTCAGATGCCAGGGGAACGTGGTCTTCTCCATGACCATCAGACCCGCGCCCAGCCGGGGGCTCTGGGACAGGGTCAGCAGGTCGTGGGTCCACACCCGGTCGTTGGGATTTCCCGTGTCCAGGCGGTCGGATTCGTCCACCTGAACCCGGGGCAGATCCAGGGAGAGCACCTGCGGCGCGCCCAGCTGCTCCATTAAGATAGATCGTACGGCGCGCTCAAGCTCGGTTTTTGTCATGGGTTTTTCCTCCTGTAATGGCCATTGCCACAAAAATTGCGGTGACGCCGCCTACCAGCTTGCCTACGATGACCGGCAGCAGCATTTCCGGATCAAATCCGGCGGTAAAGCCCAGATGGTCGCCGAAGACAAAGGCGGCGGAGACGGCAAAGGCCACATTGATGACCTTCCCCCGCTGGTCCATGTCCTTGACCATACCGAACATGGCGATGGAGTTTGCCAGGCTGGCAATGAGGCCGCCGGCTGCGGTGTCGTTCATGCCCAGAAGGTGACCCAGCCGGAGCAGGGGCTTTCGAAACACCTTGGTGATGGTCCAAACCAGGGGAAACGCACCGGCCAGGACCAGAGCGATGTCGCCCACGATGGTCAAGCCCTCAGAGATCGGGGCCATACCGGGAATCACCACGAAGCCGGTGAGGGCTTCCACCAGGGCGGCAGCCAGGCCTACGGTGATGACCGCCACGATGATTTTTCCGAATCCGGCAAAGCCCCGGATCATGCCGCCCTCCCATTTCCACAGGCCCAGGGCAATGAGCAGGGCGATGAGCACGATGGGAATGAGATTCCGCAGGACCATGAGAACCGGAAAGCCTGCCACCAGGCCGCCGGCCAGAACACCCAGGGGAATGGTTACGATACCCGCCAGAACGCCCTTGGCCAGGGCCGGGCGGTCTCCGGGGTCCAGAATGCCCAGAGCAACCGGGATGGTAAAGACTACGGTGGCGCCCAGCATGGCGCCCACCAGCAGACCGCCCAGCTTGGCCGCCTCGGGACTGCCCGCCAGCTCCTGCGCCAGGGGAGCGCCGCCCATGTCGTTGGCCAGGATGGTTCCGGCGAACATGGCCGGGTCTGCGCCCAGAATCCGGTATACCGGAACGACGACCGGCCGCAGAAGATTGGCCAGCACCGGGGCCAGACTGATGATTCCCACCATCGACAGGGCCAGAGAGCCCAGAGCCAGGATGCCGTTTTCGAACTCCGGCCCCAGGCCGATCCGGTTGCCGAAGATTCGGTCCAGCGCGCCTAAAACGGCAAACCCGGCCATGACGGCGATGAGTATTTCATGTGGAGACATGGTCCACCTCCATTTGATCCAAAATGGCCACAATGGCCGTATCCACCGGGGACTCCGGGCAGTAGAGCCGGGCCGTAGAGCCGGTGACCAAGAGAACCCGATCTCCGGCTCCGGCGCCGACAAAATCCGCAGCCACCAATTTCCCCATATCCGTGCGCACCACCAGCAGCGTGTGTCCGCCCAGCTCCCGGGCCTTTCGGGTGGCCCAGACCGAGCCGGTTACCGTTCCAATTTCCATGTTCCTTCCTCCATCCTGCCGCCCGGCTGCCCTAGGGCTGCTCCAGAATCTCCCTGGCCAAAGGGGTGAGTACGGCGCCCGGAGCGGGCGTTCTTCCCTGGGCCTTGAGACGCCGGGCCTCTTCAGCCGAGACCAGGCGGCGCCGGTCCGGGCCGCTGAGGAATACCACGCCCCAGGACTTCAGCTCCCGCTGGGCCGCACTGAGTCTGGCCTGGAGCGTCCGGTTTTTGCCGGCGGGCAGGCCCGGGGTGTACAGGTACACCGGAATCCCCTCTAAGAGGGCTGCCAGCACCCGGTCGTCCCGGAAGAACAGCAGCTGGCCCGGCGTGAGGCTGCCGATGACCACGGCGTCAAAGGACCCTTCCGTCACATACCGGTACCCCAAATCCTCCCGGGGCTCCCGGCCCAAAAGCAGCGCCTGCGGCCGGCGCTGGTTCCAGGAAGCCCAGATCCGGTCCGTCACCGCCTGAACCAATGCCTCATCCACGAATGATCATCCCAAAGTCTCCGCTGCGGTATGCGCAGGCGTTGGCCTCGTCAAAGTCGATGTGCACCCGAGGCGTGAAATGGGGATCTACCCGCACCACCACATCGTCAAACACCAGGGGGCGCTGGGTGAACATCTTCAGGCGCACCACCTGCCGGTCCGTCAGACCCCGGGCGACGGCCTCGTCCGGCGGCATGTGGATGTGACGCCGGGCTACGATGACGCCCTGAGTGAGATGCACCTCTCCCTTGGGGCCCCGCAGGGTGAGGCCCGGAGAGTCCTGAATCTCCCCGGACAAGCGTACCGGCGGTGTCAGGCCCAGGCTGACCGCATCGGTGAGAGAAATCTCCACCTGTCCCGCCTTTCGCTCAGGACCCAGGACGGCCACCTTGGGAAAGCTTCCCTTTGGGCCCAGAACCTCCACCCGCTCCTGGCAGACAAACTGACCGGGCTGGGACAGAGGCCGCTGGGGAGTCAGACCGTGTCCGAAAAGCGTTACGGCCTGCTCCTTGGTCAAATGCACGTGGCGGCCGGAGGCCTCCACCTCGATAAAAAGCCGGTCTGCCACCTGTGCGGCAATGCGGCTGATCTGTTCCTCCATGGACTCACCCTTTCTTCTCCTGCCCCGAGGCCAGCCGGATCTCCAGGATCCACAGGAAGCTGCTGAGCCGGTTGAAGCCCTGAAGCAGGTCCTCCCGGGTACACAGGCCGCTCACATCCCGGAAGGCCCGGTAGCAGGCCAATTCCGCCGCCCGGGCTGTGGTACGGGCCCGGTTGATGGTCAGAAGGGTCCGGCTCTGAGTGTGGTCCGGCATAAAATGGGGCTGATGATAGTATTTTTGCGGCATATGGCTTCTGGCCCGAAGCTCCGCCGGGTCCAGGCCGCCCAAGCGTATGGCCTCCATGGGCTCGTTCAGGACATCCCGGCGGAGGGCTTGCCGGGCGAATTCCAGGGCATCGCCCAGATCCTTGCAAATGGCCCGGTAGCCCTCGTCCAGAGCCTCCCGCTGAGCCAAGAGCAGATCCGCCTCCAGGGCATCCACCTGCCCCCGGAAGAGGATCCGGGGGTGGTCCTTAGGGACCAGAATCTGGGCGTCCAGATGGGTCATGTGCTCCGGCTTTTCCCGCAGCTCCGCCCCCTGCAGGGTTTTGTATACCTGAGGGCGGGCTTTCTCTGCCGGGAGAAGCTCAATGTGGTTGTCCCGGAGGAAATCCCGGGCTCCGGGGGTCAGCCGGTCTCCGTCGCCCAAATAGAACACCCGGCGGCCCTCCCGGTTGCGCAGGTTGGCCCGGACCGCCGCCTCGGTAAACAGGGCCATAGATTATCCTTCCCCGCCGGGAATTTCTCTGCCCTTGGGCAAAATGGCCGCCACTTCCGAATGGGGCCGGGGGATCACATGGACGGAGATCAGCTCGCCCACCTTCTCGGCAGCGGAAGCGCCTGCGTCGGTAGCCGCCTTCACGGCGCCCACATCACCCCGAACCATCACGGTCACCAGGCCGCCGCCGACCTGCTCCTTGCCCACCAGCAGCACGTTGGCTGCCTTCACCATGGCGTCCGCCGCTTCAATGGCGCCCACCAGGCCTTTGGTTTCCACCATTCCCAATGCGTTGGTATTGCTCAAATCAGACATCCTGCTCGTCTCCTTTTATCACATTAGTTTTTTCATAATCTCTGCCGCCAGGGCATTGATAACGGTTTCGCTCACATGGCCGTGCTCTGGTCCGGCTCCCTCCACCTCCCGGACGCCCCAGGCGACCCGGCGAATGTTGATGAGATCCAAAGGACCGATGTTGTTGGAGGAGGAGCTGCCGCCCACCGCCCCGCAGCCCAGAGTCAGGGCCGGGAAGAGGTTGGTGGTGGCTCCGATGCCGCCCAGGGCCCCGGGTGTATTCACCAAGAACCGGGATACCGGAATCTGAAGGGCGAACCGGCGGATTACCGCCTGATCCTGGGCGTGAATCATGAAGCTGTGCCCGGCCCCTTCGTGCTCCAGCACCGCCACGGCCTTTTTCAGCACGTCGTCTTCATTTTCCTCCACATAATAGGCCAGAACGGGGCACAGCTTTTCCCAGGAATAGGGCCGGGTGGGGCCTGCCTCGGTCTCCCGGGCGACCAGGACCTTGGCTTGCTCCGGAATCCGGAAGCCTGCCAGCTCCGCCACCTTCTGGGCGCTTCTACCCACCACCTTGGGATTCAGCCGGCCGTCGGGTCGGAAGAGGACGGCGGCCACCTTGCCCGCCTCCTCCGGAGACAGGAAGTAGGCGCCCTGCTTCAGGGCCTCCCGGCGGACCTGATCTGCAATGGGACGTTCCACGATGATGCTCTGCTCCGAGGCGCATACGGTACCGTTGTCAAAGGTCTTGGAGCGGATGATATCCGACACGGCTTTGGCAATGTCCGCCGACTTGTGGATATAGGCCGGACCGTTGCCTGCGCCCACGCCGATGGCGGGCTTGCCGGAGGAATAGGCCGCCTTTACCATCCCGGGCCCGCCGGTGGCCAGAATCAGCCGGACCGGAGGGCATTTCATCAGCTCGTCCACGGCCTCCATGGTGGGCGTCTGCAGGCAGGCTACCGCGCCCCGGGGGCAGCCGGCGCTTTCTGCGGCCTGCGCCACAATTTCCGCCGCCCGGCGGGTGCACTGGGCCGCCGCCGGATGGGGGGAAAATACGATCGCGCAGCCGGCCTTCAACGCGATCATGGCCTTGTAGCAAACGGTGGAGGTGGGATTGGTCGAGGGGACGATGGCTGCGATGACGCCCACCGGAACGCCCACGTCCCAGATTTTTTGCTGGGCATCCTCTCGCAGGATGCCTACCGTCCGCTGACTCCGGATGGCCTCCCAAACCCGGCTCGCGGCAAAGCGGTTTTTGATCTCCTTGTCCTGAGGATTACCGAAGCCGGTCTCCTCGCAGGCCATGCGGCCCAGCTCCCGGGCATGTTCCAAAAAGGCCCGGCTCACTGCCTGGACGATGCCGTCCAGCTTCTCTTGGGAAAAGGTACGAAGGATCCGCTGGGCTTCCTCCGCTCGCTTTCCCAGCTCCCTGGCCTCCTGCCGGGAGGCCAAATCCTGATCCATGGTGATTCCTCCTTGGTGATGATTCTGTCTGCGCCCTGTCATGGCCTATGCAGCGTGCGGACGCATGGGGAAAATTTGATGTTAGCATACCCAACCCCCGAGTTTTTATTTGGGATGGGCGGCAATTTCCTCCACTGCGGCGGCAAAGGCCTCACAGGCGGCGCGGCAGGCGCTTTGGGTGCCGGTGAGCAGGCCGCCGCCGAAGTTGGTTTCCGAGGGCGGCGCGTATAATTTGGCCAGACGCACGTCTGCCGCCTTCAGCGCCGCGTCCATGGCGGTCATGGCCTCAACAGGCGGGGCGATGAGATAGGCCAGAGGCTCTCCCTCCCGGATCCCCGCCTCCTGGGACAGATACGAGCCGGTGCGGCTCACCGTATGGGCCAAATAAACCAGCTCCTGCCGGGCTTCCGTCCCCCGGAAGCCCACCTCGCCGCCGGTCAGGACGCCCAGGGCGGCCTCCATCCCGCTGCGCACCTCGGAGGGGGTGGGGCCGGACAGAATGCCGATGACCTCTCCGGCCAAGGGCGTGGCGGCGTTGGCCGCTCCGGCGTACAGGCTCCTGGCATAGGACACTTGGACCGTGGAGGCCTTGGTGGCCTCATCCAGGGCAATATAGGTGGCGTCGTCGCTGTCGGTGGAGAGCAGCCCCAAGCACCGCCAGCCGCCCTGGACGCCCAGCGCCCGGCACAGAGCGGGATCCGCGTTGGGCAGATATTGCACCGACAGAATCTCTACGGGAATCGCCGGTCTCACGACACCTCACCTCGCAACAGATCTACACCGGAGGCCTTCGCCTCCAGAATTTTCATCAAAAGCTGGGCAATGTGGGCTCCGGCTTCTACGGCAGGGGTGCCTTGCCGGTGGATGTTGGACACAACCGTGCGCTTGGACTCGGGAATGCCGGTATGCGGATTGTAGGTGATATAGGCCGACATGGATTCCGCCGTCACGAGGCCGGGACGCTCTCCCACCAGAATACACATCACCTGGCAGCCGGTGAGATCTCCGATGAAGTCTCCGGACCCTACCCGGGCGTTCTCCACATACAAGATGGGTCCCAGGTCCACGCCGTAGGTTTTTAAGCCCTGTGCAATGGCCCGGGCGCAGTCCATGGCGTTGGCCAAAATGGCTGCGGAGGACAGGCCGTCGCCGATCACCAGCTGGATGCGCGCCCGCTGGGGCAAGCTTCTGCGGATGATCTCGCTGTTTTCCTGGTCGAACCGCCGCCCCAGGTCCGGCCGGGTCAGATATTGCTCCCGGCTTTCACAGCAGGTTTTGACGGGAATCAATCCGTTGTCCCGGGCAAATTCCGGGCCGATTTCAGAAAATACGCTGTCCTGTGCGGCGGCGTGGTCGGCCCGGAAGCGAAGCTGGGTGACGGTCTTATACCGGGGGCCGGCCCGGCCTACGCCCAGCCGGGCCGGGGTCTTGGCCTTCAGTCGGCGGAAGGCGGGGCCGTCGGCGGGGTGCTCCACCAGATACTGCTCCCGCAGGTCGATTTCCGAAATGTCGGGCAGCAGCTGGTCCCGGGTCTCCGCCTGCCCGACCGGCTGCGGCTCCGGCACGGTGGGCCGGTACTCGCTGCCCTTCACCTGGGGCTCCGGCTGAGGGGCCAGCTCCCGCAGCATCTGCGCCACCAGGGTTTTCAGTTCTTCTTGATTCATAGCTGCCTCCTTACATCAGAACGGAGCCGTCGCCGGCCTTGGCGGTCAGGCGGCCGTTTTCCACGAAGCCCATCTTCTCCAGCCAGTCCTGGAAGGGCGGAATGGCGGTCAGGCCGAAAATCTCCCGCAGGGCGGCTGTCTCCCGGAAGCCGGTGGTCTGATAATTGAGCATCACATCGTCGCCATGGGGAATGCCCATGAAGTAATTGCATCCGGCGGCGGTGAGCAGGGTGGCCAGGTTTTCGATGTCATTCTGGTCCGCCTTCATGTGGTTGGTGTAACAGGCGTCGCAGCCCATGGGAATGCCGGTGAGTTTCCCCATAAAGTGATCCTCCAGGCCGGCTCGGGTTACCTGTCGGGCGTCGTACAGGTACTCCGGCCCGATGAAGCCCACCACCGTATTGACCAGGAAGGGGGCGAACCGCTTGGCAAAGCCGTAGCACCGGGCCTCCATGGTCACCTGGTCTGTTCCGAAGTGCGCTTCGGAGGACAGCTCCGAGCCCTGGCCGGTCTCGAAGTACATGACGTTGGGTCCCTCCGCCGTGCCCCGAGACAGGGCCATGGCCCGGGCCTGCTCCAGCGTTTTGGCGGAAAAGCCGAAGGCTTCGTTGCCCTTTTGGCTTCCGGCAATGGACTGGAAGATCAGGTCGGCCGGTGCGCCCGCTTCCACAGCGGCCATTTGGGTGGTGACATGGGCCAGAACGCAGGTCTGGGTGGGGATGTTCCAGCGCTCCTTGACCTCCCGGAACCGCTCGAGAACCTCTTTTACCCGCTGCGCCGAATCCGTCACCGGATTTAAGCCGATGACGGCGTCCCCGGCGCCGAAGGTCAGGCCCTCCAGCGTGGAGGCCAAAATGCCGTCCGGGTCGTCGGTGGTGTGATTGGGCTGCAAGCGGCAGGACAGGGTGCCCGGCAACCCGATGGTGGTGTTGCAGTGAGCGGTGACGCGGATCTTTTGCGCCGCATAGATGAGATCCAGGTTGCTCATCAGCTTAGCGACTGCCGCCACCATCTCCGAGGTGAGGCCCCGGCTCAGGCGGCGAATATCCGCTCCGGTGGTTTTTTCGTCCAGAATCCACTCCCGCAGGTCCGAAACCGTCCAGTTTCGGATTTTGTTGTATTGCGGCTCGTTCACGTCATCCTGGATGATTCGGGTCACCTCGTCGTCTTCATAGGCCACTGCCGGATGCTCCCGCAGATCGGACAGCAGCAGGCTGGCAGTCACCACCTTGGCTGCCACGCGTTCCTGGGCGGTTTCCGCCGCCAGACCGGCCAGCCGGTCGCCGGTCTTTTCCTCATTGGCCTTGGCTAAAACATCTTTGAGGTCCCGGAATTCATATGTTTTTCCCAACAGCCTTGTTTTTAAAATCATGTGTTCACTCCCTTTGATTTGACTCGGAACATGCCGCTCAAGCTAAGACCAGGGTCTTTTTTACCACCGGATAGGCGGTTCCCGCTGCGACGGGCGCGGCCACGTCCAGAAAACTGCCGTCCGGAAGCTCCAAGCCGTCCAGGCACAGCAGGGGACCGGTCAGGCGGGTGGCCAATGCCTGCCCCAGGGCCTTTGCCATATCCGCGCCTGTGACGACGACCGAGGGACTTCCCAACTGCGGCAGGGCCTCGGCCAGACGTCCGGCCAGATCGGACAGCGTATCGTAGCCGGGACTCCGCATTCCGGGCAGAAATAAAACAGCCGGAGAGTCCGCCTCCCACCGGTCCCGGATTTGCGCCACCCGCTGAGCCAGGCGGCAGCCGGGCAGGGCCTGCTCCTGGTCGGTCAAGGCAATGACCGGCAGGTTTTGCAGGGGGAACGTCACGTCCCGGGCGAACACCGTGCTGCCGGACAGCTGGGTGCTGTGGCAACCGGCGCCGATTACCGTCGCCCGGATGGTTTCCTCCCCCAAGACGTAATCTCCCCGGCATAGAGCGCTGCGCCGGATGGCGCTGCCCAACAGCACGCCGATGTCTCCGTACGCAAAGGGGTCCGGGGGACTCTGCCGGATGAGATCCGCCACACCGCCGGAAAATGACAGGGTAACCGGACCGGGGGGCAGAGAAATCCGGCGGTTGGTCAGAAGGCCTGGGGGAATCTCTCCTGTCCGCAGCCCTGCGGCCGTTTCCAGCGTTTGCACCAGAAGCTCTATCACAGGGGCCAGGTCCGCCTCGGTCACCGGCTGACCCGGGGTGAGACTGCACAGCCCCTGCAGCACCGGGGAGACGTATTGCACCGCGCCCCGGTCTATTTTAATCAGACGGCCGCCCACGTTCAGACATCCGGTCTGGGTGATGCGGCCCCCTTCCGCCAGGGCCAGATTGCTGGTGCCGCCGCCAATGTCCATATGCAGAACCGTCCTGCCGGTTTGGGCGGAGAACCGCTCGGCTCCGGCCCCCTTGGCCGCCAGAACGCTCTCCAGATCCGGCCCCGCAGTGGCCACCACGAATTCTCCGGCAAATTCCTTCAGGCTATCCAGGACAGCCCGGGCGTTTTCCTTCCGGGCCGTCTCTCCTGTGATGATGATGGCTCCCGTGGATACCGCCTCGGGCCGGATGCCCGCCTGACGGTACTCCTCCGCCACGATTTGCCGGATGCCCTCTGCGTCCAGCTCCGTGGCCGACCGCAAGGGCGTAAAGTGAATGGGGCTCCGGTACAGGATCTCCCGGTCTGCAATGGTAAAATCCGGTACGGCATAGGCATTGGCCCGGTTTTCCACCGTCAGACGGGATACGATCAGCTGGGTGGTGGAGGTTCCCACGTCAATGCCCACAGAGTGCAGCTTCTCACCCACGGCCTGCCACCTCCGTCAGTAGCTCCTCCAGCATCCCCCGGGTGGGCTCCACCGGGTTGGTCCGGCAGCAGGGATCGGCCAGAGCCGCCTCCACAATGATTCCCAAGTTTCTCCGAAGGTCGCGAGGCGCTATGCCGGCTTCTGCCAGGGTGGCCGGCAGCCGAAGCTCCCGGCGCAGGCGAATCAGCCCGTTTTTCAGATTTCGCAGGGCCACCGTCTCCGCCGAGCCGCCCAGTCCCGCCTGCCGGGCCAGAGCCGTATAACGCTCCCCAGCCGTCTGGGCGTTGCAGGCCACCACGGCAGGAAGCAGGACGGCGTTGAGCCGCCCGTGGGGGACATGAAATTGACCGCCCAGACTGTGCGATAAGGCGTGACAAATACCCAGCCCAGCCTGGGAAAAGGCCATGGCGGCCATGGTTGCCGCTACATGAATGGGAAGTCGGACCCCGGGATCTCCACTGTAGGAAGCAGGCAGCAGGGAAAAAGCCGTTCGAAATGCGTCCCGGGCCAAGGCGTCTGTAATCGGACCGGCATTTCGCCCCACGGCTGCCTCTAAAGCGTGGGATAGTACGTCAAAGCCTGCGTCGGCAATGAGGCTCCGGGGGAGCTCCTCCAGGAGCTCGCAGTCCAGGATCGCCGTTTGCGGACGGAGACGTTCATGAACCAGAGGATGCTTGACGCCGTCGTGGGTCAAAATGGCAAAATCCGTCACCTCGGAGCCGGAGCCGGAGGTGGTGGGAATGGCAGCCAAAGGAACCGTTTCTCCGGAAAAATAGACCATAGCCTTGGCGCAATCCATGGGACTTCCGCCGCCCAATGCCACCACCAAATCCGGTGCGAACGCCTTCAGCCGGGCTGTGCCCCGGGCCACCAGCTCGGCTGTGGGGTCCGGCATGACCTGGTCAAAAATTTCCCAGGTTTCCGCCGCTGCCTGGGCAATTTCCCGGGCGGTCCCTCTCTCGGAAAAAAACTGATCCGTGACCAGGAAGACCCGTTTGGCTCCCCAATCTTTCAAACTCCACCGGGCTCCGGGCCCGGCAATGATTTTGGTTCCACAGGCAAATGTCTGCAAGGATACCACCGCTTTCTACCAGGTTTGTCAGAGGTAGTATTTCCCGGACAGGGCAAAACATGTGGACGCTTCCCGAATTGTATCCGGCATTTTGCCGGAAAAATTTGGAAAGCGGTTGACACCGGAGAGAAAGTATGAAAAAATAGAAAAAATTACCATTTGTCGCTACCTGTGGATCTGTCGAGGCGCCGCTCCTGCGGCGGAGCGCACGATCCAACCCGGCAAGGAGGTTGTTGATGTGGAAGACTCCAGACTCATTCCCGGAATCTGCCCCCAGTGCGGCGGTCGGCTGCAAATTCCGGCAGAACTGCGGCATTTTTCCTGCCTGTATTGCGGAGCCCGGTTGGACCTGGCCGAGCTGCTTCCGGAGCCGTCGCAGACGGAGCGGGTCCCGGCGGCGGAGGCTCAGGAAGCGTATGATTTTGCTGCGGCCCATTTGCCGGAGTGTGTTACGGCCTATCCCCGCGCGCTTCGCCATTTGACCAAGGGTGAATTTGAACCTTATTTTCAGGAATACCGGACGGCCTGCCGGCCTGTGTGCCAAAGGATTCCTGCCGCCGCGCAGGCCATGCCCCAGCAGGGCTCGGAAGCGGCGCTGACTGCTTTGTCCGATGGATTTCTCACACAGCTGGAGGCCTGGCTCGTCAGGCACAAAAAAGGCCGCAGCGGCCGGGACGCTCTTTTGGACGATATGAAATTTACCATTTGTCTCTTTTTGATTCCCTGTATCCGCCTGGAGAACAGCCCGGCCTGCGAGGATTTCTGCCGGATTTTGCAAGAGCAGTGGCTGGAGCGGTATCCCGCCAAGCCCTTCCGGCTCACCACCTATCCGGACATTCTGCAGGGCTTTCAGCGGAGAAAGCTGTGCTTTATCACCACCGCTGCGTGCAGCCGGTTGGGCAAGCCGGATGACGGTCCGGAGCTTACAGCCTTCCGCAGCTTCCGCGACGGTTATCTCCAGGCGCAGCCGGACGGGCCGCAGCTCATTGCCCAGTATTATGATTGGGCCCCCGGAATTACAATGGCCATCGAGCTGGCGGACGACCCGGCCTCGGTCTATCCGGCCATCTGGAACCGGTATCTCTCTCCCTGCTATGCCGCCCTGCAGCGGGGAGACGCGGCAACCTGCAAGGCTGTGTACACCCAAATGGTCCGGGAGCTGGCCGCAAAATATCTGGCCGTACCGGCAAATCCGGAAGACGCAACGTAACGGAAAATGTTTGTACGTTTCTAAAAAGACGAGTGGGCAGATTGTCCTGATGCGAAAAAGCGCAGCTCCAGGTTTCCCTGGCGGCTGCGCTTTTTCGCGTACTGATGCGGGACGATTCCGCTGCTCTTTTCCCGGCATAGCAAAACAAACGGCCTGTCCCTGGGCAGGGACAGGTCGTCTGCTCGAAATCGTCCGCTTATCGTTTTTGGCTGTTTCGATAGGCCTGAATTTGTTTGGCGTTCATGGGGGAGATGGGCTGAGGCAGCTGGTCAATGGGGTAAAAGCCTAGGCGGACCGCCTCTCCATCTGTGCAGCGGAGTGTGCCGGAAAAATCCCGGCTGACGTATACGATGTCGATGCCGCAGACCTCGTTGCCGTTGGGATATACATGATTTAGTTCCGGCCCGGAGAAAACGCCCAGAAGCTCCAGGCTTCCCACGGTCAGGCCGGACTCCTCCCAAACCTCCCGGCGGGCCGCATCCTCCACCGTTTCGTCAATTTCAATCCGCCCTCCCGGGTAGCTCCAGGTGCCGTCGTCCCGGCGCTGCTGCATGAGGATCTCACCCGCCGGATTGACGACGATGACGCTGGCGCCGGTTTGTACCACCACCGGCGTGCCGTTCGGTGCGATTCTTCCCATATGTGAACCCTCCCGCTTTCAAATTCTAGGTACGATCATACCACGGAAGGACCTGCTTTTCAACCCAAAATGGTTCCCCTTATGCTTCTTGCTTTACTTCCGACAAGTATCTGCAGAGCATCCAGATAAAGTCCCCTGCCGTTGGGGGAAAGGTGATTTCCCGCCGGGCAATCTGAGAGAACAATTTGGGATTGGTTTCCCAGGCCCGGTTTACCGCAGCCCGCAGATTTCGTTCCACGGCGGCGCTGCTGCAGCCGCACCGGCGGCCTACTGCCGGATACAGCCACTTTGTCAGCATCTGCAGCTTTTCGGGATCTTCCCGCCCGACGTCTACGGCAACCCAGGTGATGTGGTAGCCGCGGAGCGTTGGATAAATCCCGAACTGGTAAAGGATGTCATCCAAGTCTGTCAAAGCATTCCCTCCCTTTCGTTTTCTTATAATTATAATGAGAACGAGCCATATTTCAACGCCCTACTTCATATTCGAGCTTCTTCGACAGTTTTATATAAAGTTAGACGAAATTTCCCAGGGCACTCCGAGGGACAAATCGTTTATTTCGGCGAATGAAATAAAGCCGGGTCGGAAATTTTGTCAATATGCCGGGGCAAATTTTTTATATTTTTCTTGCCCGACTGCCAGGATATACGATATAATAAAAATAGGTGGAAATTGGAGACCATATTTTGGAAATGGGAGGAATTCGTATGTTGAATCTTGTCAAGCTTCCTGTGCGTAAAAGCAACGTTGCTTTGCGCGTAGCCAAAGGCCATTTCGTGACCAACCACAGTCATATTAATTATTACATTGATGTGACATTCCAAAAGAGCCGCCTAAGCGAGGCCCAAGCGGTAGCAAAGGCGCTTGTCAAGCAGTATGTGACCAGCACCATCGTCGATACCATCGTTTGCTTGGACGGGATGCAGGTTGTGGGGACCTGTCTGGCCGATGAGCTGACCAGAGCCGGGTTTATGTCCATCAACGCGCATCAGACCATCTACGTGATCACACCGGAGCTCAGCAACGAATCTCAGCTCTTTTTCCGGGACAACCTCCAGCCCATGATATCGGGCAAGCACGTTCTCATTCTCATGGCTTCTGTTACCACAGGCATTACCATCAGCCGCAGTATGGACTGCGTCCGTTATTACGGCGGTCAGATAGCCGGTGTCTCTGCCATTTACAGCGCTGCAGAAGCTGCAGAGGACGGCACGCCCATCAACGCCCTGTTTCGTGTATCGGACCTGCCGGATTATGCCAGCTACAGCGCCTACAACTGCCCCATGTGCCGCCGGGGAGACAAAATCGACGCTCTGGTGACAGGCAACGGTTACTCCAGCCTGTAAGGCGGGCTGCGCCGTTTGGAATTTTCGCTCCGTACACAGCCATGGAAAAAAAGCTGTCTCAAACTCTGATTTTGAGACAGCTTTTTTGATAAAATCAACAGTAAAAGTCTTTGATTTTTTTGGCGCGGCTGGGGTGGCGCAGCTTTCGAATGGCCTTGTTCTCAATTTGGCGGATTCGTTCCCGGGTGACGCCAAAAATCTGGCCTACTTCTTCCAGCGTGTGCGTCCGGCCGTCGTACATTCCGAAGCGCATCCGCAGGACGTCCGCTTCCCGATCCGTCAGCGTTCCCAGGATCTCGGACAGAGCCTCAGCCAGCAGGGCGTTGGAGGTGGCGTCGGCAGGCCCCGGCGTGTTATCGTCTTCCACAAAGGAGCCGATGGTGGTGTCCTCTTCGTCGCCCACCGGGGTATCCAGGCTCAGGGTGTCCGCCGCCGTGCGGTTGGCCTCAATGATCTTTTCCACGGGTAGATTCAGCTCTTTGGCAATCTCTTCCATGGTCGGCTCCCGGCCCAGCTCTTGCACCAGCTTCCGATTGCAGCGGGTCGCCTTATTGATGACCTCCACCATATGCACCGGGACCCGGATGGTGCGGGCCTGATCGGCAATGGCGCGGGTGATGGCTTGCCGGATCCACCAGGTGGCATATGTAGAGAATTTGTTTCCCTTTGTCCAATCAAACTTGTCCACCGCGCGGATCAGGCCGGTGTTGCCCTCCTGAATGAGATCCAGAATATGCAGCCCCCGGCCGGAGTACTTTTTGGCGATGGAGACCACCAGGCGGAGGTTGGCCTCGGTCAGCTTGTCCTTGGCGGCCTTGTCTCCGGCGGCGACCCGCTTGGCCAGATCCACCTCTTCATCGGCCGACAGAAGCTTGACCTGGCCGATTTCTTTCAAGTACATGCGCACCGGATCGTCCAGGTTGTACTCGGCAGCCAGATCCACCGGGTCTACCAATTCCTCTTCTTCTACTTCGCTTAGGTCCAGCCCTCCGGCCAGATCGTCCCCCACCGGGGGCAGCGCGTCGTCCAGATCCAACTCCAGGTCGGCGCCTACAATCTGGATGCCCAGGGTGTCGAATCTTTCATAAATCTCCTCGATCTTTTCCGGGGAGATGTCCAGCTTTTCCAATTCGGCGTTCAGCTCTGAAGCTCGGAGCATGCCCTCTTTGCGGCCCTTGGCAATCAGAGACTGTAATACGGCATAGGAGTCGTCGTTGGCCTTTGCGGGCTTTTTTCCGTTGCTCATAAAAACGCACTTCCTCCACGTTGTTTCAGACTCGGCGGTCCCACGCCGCCATTTTGACTATATCCCGATTTTCCCAAAACGGCAAGGGCAAAATCCTGGAAATTGAATGAAAATTCTGAAGATTTACCCATTTCTCTTGAGGATTTCCCATCAGTAGGATCGAGCGGGGCGCGGAAATTGTCAGTCTTCTCCGCGTTCTTCAACAGAGTTTTCCCGTTCTTCCGACTTCTCATACGCAGCTTCTGTCGCTTCTATGGGATGCGCGGTCGCCTCGCAGCGGTGAATGGGCAGCCCAGACCGGTAAAACTTCTCTTCATAGTCCGTCATAATACCGACGGGGCCGTGTTCGTGCAGATTCCAGGTAACCGCCCGGACCGGGAAGTCCAGTGCCTGAAATTCCTCCAGGGAAAATTGGAAAAGCTGCGGATTGTCTGTTTTCAGATGAATTTGGCCCCCGGGCGTCAGAACCCGGCTATACCGCGCCAGAAAATTCCGGTGGGTCAGACGGCGCTTGGCGTTCTTTTTCCGGGGCCAGGGGTCGCAGAAATTGATGAACATGCCGTCCAGCTCCCCGGGAGCAAAGCACTCTTCAATTCTGGCCACATCCAGGTCCACAAAGAACACGTTCCGCAGCCCTTGCTCGCGGGCTTTTTCCATAGCCACCACCATGGCGTCCGGCACCCGCTCCATGGCAATCAGGAGCATCTCCGGGTTGGCAGCGGCTGTCTCCACGGTAAACCGGCCTTTTCCGCAGCCCACCTCCACCCACAGGGATTTGCACTGCGGGGCCAGATCCCGCCAGCGTCCCGGCATGGACACCGGCTCCCGAACCCACCAATCGGTACACCGCTCCATCCGCGGTCTCAGATTCGGTTTTTTTCTCATTCGCATGACAAATTCCTCCCGCAGGTCAAAATAAGCAACTTATTATAACAGAAGATCAGAAAAGAGTCAAAGAAATTTTTCTGGGTTTCAGGGCGTGCCGTCAATTCAGCGCAACAGAGCCGTCGGCAAACAGCTGCTGCACTCGGTTGCGCAGGCAAACGGCCTCCGGTGTAGCGGCATCGCCCTCCTGATTGATCCATTGGGCGGCGGCCGATTGCGCCTGCAGCAAAAGGTCCACGTCCATGGAGAGATTGGCCGCCCGGAAGGTGGGCAGGCCATGCTGCCGGTGGCCGAAGAAGTCGCCGGGCCCGCGCAGCTGCAGATCCTCCTCGGCGATGCGGAAGCCGTCTGAGGTTTTGCAAAGCGCCTTCAGCCGGGCCAAAGTCTCCGGGTTGCGGTTGTTGGACAACAGAAAGCAGTAGCTTTTGGCTTTTCCGCGGCCCACCCGGCCCCGCAGCTGATGAAGCTGGCTCAGGCCAAACCGGTCTGCGTCCTCTACAACCATCACCGTGGCGTTGGGCACATCCACGCCGACTTCTATGACGGTGGTCGCGACCAGGATTTGCGTCTTCCCCTTGGCAAAATCCCCCATGACGGCCTCTTTCTCCGCGCCTTTCATCCGGCCGTGCAGGAGGCCGACCCGCAGTTCCGGGAACACACGCTGCTGCAGCGTTTCTGCCCAGACCTGGGCGGCCTTGCCGGATTCGGTTTCCCCCTCTTCCACACTGGGACAGACGATGTAGCATTGATGCCCCGCTTGGACCTGCCGGCGGAGGAATCCATTCAGGCGGGCCCGATGCGTCTCATTCACCAGAAATGTGTCCACTGTTTGCCGTCCTGGAGGCAGCTCGTCCAGGACGGAAACATCCAGATCTCCGTATAAAATCAGGGCCAGCGTGCGGGGGATGGGGGTGGCGGACATGACCAGCAAGTGGGTCCCCACGCCCTTTTCCGACAGCGCTGCCCGTTGCGCTACGCCGAACCGGTGCTGCTCGTCGGTGATGACCATGCCCAGACGGGCAAATTCTGTGCTTTGAGAGAGCAGCGCGTGGGTCCCGATGGCCAGCTCGGCCGTACCTCCGGCCAAGGCCAGGCGGACCCGCCGTTTTTCACCGGCGGGAAGGCTGCCGGTGAGCAGCACGCACCGGACGCCCAGGGGTTCCAGCAGGGGAGCCAGGGAGCGATAGTGCTGCTCAGCCAAAATCTCCGTGGGCGCCATGAGCGCAGTTTGCGCGCCGTTTTGGGCGGCGCAATAGGCCGCCGCTGCCGCTACCACGGTTTTGCCGGAACCCACGTCTCCCTGCAGCAAGCGGTTCATCGGGCTACTCCGGCGCAGGTCGCCGGTGATTTCCTCTATGGCCCGCCGCTGGGCTCCGGTGAGCGGGAAGGGCAGGGCGGCGTAAAATGGCTTACAGTCCAGATTTTGATATTCCGGCACATGCTGGACTGTGCGCCGGGCCCGCATCAGACTCAGACCGGCGGAGAACAGGAAAAACTCCTCAAATACCAAGCGCCGCCGGGCTTGGTCCAATTCCCCGCTGTCCGACGGCCGGTGTATGGCCCGATAGGCCGTCTCCGCCGGGAGGATGCCATATTGCTCCCGGACCGATTGGGGCAGAATCTCCGGCGGCGTTCCGCAGCTCTCCAGGGCCTGAGCGATCGCCTTGGAAACGGCCCGATTGGACAGACCGCCGGTCAGGGGATAGACCGGCAGAATGCGCCGTGTGACCAGAGGCGGCTCTTCCGGCGCCTCAAAAACGGGATTCGTCATACCGGCGCTGATGAAATCACCGGAAACTGCTCCGTAAAAGATATATTCCCGGCCGTATTGCAGCCGCTCGGTCATATGCCGTTGGTTGAAAAACGTCAGGTTCAGCCTGGCGGAATGATCCGCCACGGTCACCCGGGTGATTTCCAGTCCCTTTCGAATCAGACTGGTCCTGGGGGCGGACATGACCATGGCCTGGAAGCAGGCGGGCTGGCCCGGCTCCAGCGATGCGATGGGCACCAGCTTGGTGCGGTCCTCATAGGTCCGTGGATAGTGGTATAAAAGATCTTCCACAGTATGGATTCCCAGGGCTGCAAATAATTTTGCCTTTGCCGGTCCGATGCCTTTGAGATATTGAATGTCGTCGGTCAACTGCGCCATCACATTCCCCCCTTGTTTCTCATATCATAGCACATGGAAGCAACACCGGCAAGGGGAGCTGTCCCGGCAATTTCTGTCCGCAATTTTCGGAATCCCCCTGATATTTTCCTGCGGAACGGGAAAACTGGCCATGAGGTGATGCGGATTGAAAACATGGAAGAAGCGCTTGATTCTGATGTGCCTGGCAGGGTATCTCCTGGGAATCTCCCGGGGGTATGTGGCCGTATGGCGGGACGACGATCCACAGCCCTGGCTGATTACCGAAATGCCGGCCTCGGCTCTGCCCCCGGCGGATCAGGCGGCCCTGGAGAAGGGCATCCGCCTGCCGGACGACTATCCTCTGGCCAAGGCTCTGGAAGATTATTGCTCCTAGCACAGATTTCCTCTTGATTTTCTGGGCAAAACCGGTTACTATTATGATATCAAAATCCCCTGGCTGTCAGGGGCCTGGAGGATTGTAACATGGAAGATTTCGGTTCTGATTTCATTACCATTACCGACGAAGACGGCGTTGAGTATGAGCTGGAGATTCTCTCCGAGCTGGACTATCAGGGCGCCCATTATCTGGCGGTTGTTCCTGCCTCCGACGCAGACGAGGAGGAGGAAGAGCTGGAGGTCAGCCTCCTTCGGGCCGATGAGGAAGACGGTGAGCCCATCCTCTCCGCCATTACCGACACAGAAGAGCTGGAGGCGGTCTATCAGCTGATGATGGATCAGCTCTACGAAGACGAGGAAGACAGCGAAGCCTGATCCCTTCTCCACAACTTCATATTTTCTCCCTGCTTGGTGCGTGACGTATCCTTTTAAACCCACAGTTTATTTTCGGGATGCAGGACTTCTTCATTGGATTGCAGGCCTCCCGCCGGCGCCGAGACGATCGGTGGACGTTGGAAGCAGTGAACATGCAGAGCGGCAACCCACCTGCCTTTTTGTGCAGGTTATAACTGGGTGCGCACGGCCGAAGTGGGGTTTGACAGGGCGCGCAGAAATGCGCGCCCTGTTTCTATTTTTTATTGGGCTCTGCAAGGCATTTTTGTGCGGCAGGCCGGAGTTTTTTCACTGGGCTGTCACTTGGGAGGCGCGATACGAGCAACAGGGCTGCGCACACGGCGCAGCCCTGTTATTTTCCAAGAAGTCGAGAGGCCTGCATCGGTGCTCATGAGCACAGCAGACGGGCGATCTCCTCCGGGTTCCTGGCCACCATGGATACGCCGGGCTCCTGCCGGGCCTCTTCCGCCGACCGGAAGCCGAAGCCGTAGGTGACGGCCAGAAAGGCGACGCCTGCCTGCCGGGCGCCCTCCGCGTCATACAGGCTGTCTCCTACAAGGACCGTCTGCTGGGGCCGGGCGCCGGCGCGGTCCATACCCATTTGAATCAAGTCCGCTTTTGCCAGGCGCCCGTCGGCGTCGGCGCCGCACACCGCGTCAAAATAGAACAGCAGCTCCAGCTCCTCCAGCATTTCCAGGGCAAACGCCTCTTTTTTCAGCGTTGCCGTGCCGAGAAAATACCCGGCTGCTTTAAGCCGACTAAGGGTATCGGCAATTCCTGCATAGGCAAACGCCTCATGCTTGCCTTTTTCGTCGTAATATTGCCGGTAATACCGCACCGCCATACGGGTCTGCTCCGGGCGGAAGCCGCAAAGCCGCTCAAATACCTCCGGCAGCGGTGCGCCGATGGCCCGGCGCACCAAATCTTCTCCCGGAAATTTTTCCCCCAGCTGCGCAAACGCCCGCTGATACCCATGAAAAATGCCTGCATAGGAATTTATCAGGGTACCGTCCATATCAAATAACACACAATTATACATGGGGCTCGTCCTGTTCATATACCGATGGCGTCAAAAACGTGATGCGCATGGATTCCGACAAGGCTTTCAGCTGCTTCCGGATTCGCCTGCGACGCTCTTGTACCTCTTCCTCGTTTACCTTGAGGTTGAGCTTATCACTGTAATAATTGCCGTTGTGCCGGTGATGGAAGCCGTCGAAGCCCGCCAAATAAACGTCCTGTGCGCCGCACCGCTGCAGAAGCTTCAACAGCATCAGACCGGCATTGTCCGACACCATGTCGTCGTCATTGGTATAGTGATCGTAATCGACGTACAGGCTGCCCGCGCCGCCGCCGGGAATATTGGAAGTCAGGATGGTGCGCACTTGGCCCAAATTTTCCTGCCCCATGACGTCCATCCGCTTATGGCTGCTGACAAAGCAGGCGTCCATCTGGTACTGCTTGTCCACGAAGTTCACGGAAATGACATACGGCTGTGCCTGTTTCATGAAGTCCAAAATGGTGTCATACCGGCTGATCAGACTTTTCCCCGGCGCCAGGAGCATGATTTTTCTCCCCTGGACCAATCGGGAGATTTCCGCGACGGCGGCGCTGTCGTCAATTTGCCTGCTCTGGAACTGATCATAGAGCTGCTTGATCAGCTTTTGATCATACAGCACCTTGTGCTTCGGCGGAATAGATTGAATGATTTTTTCAATATCCTGCATGGTCAGAGTCTGCCTGTTGATGAGATAGGTGGCGTAGTTGGGGTGGCACACATGACTGGCCGCAATATGATAGGGCATGGTGTAGCCCCACTCGTATTTTTTGCGAATGGGGGCAATATACTCGTCGTAAATCCCCATAACCATGCTCACGTCGTACCGGGAAGCGATATTTCGGTTGATATATTGCGTAATCAGCTCTGTGGGCAGGTTTCCCGCGCCTCTGCCCATGCCGTATACCGAGGCGTCCAGGATCAGCGTCCGCTTGGTCTGGATTTTGCCCAGGATTTGAGCGTTGGAAAAGGCGAGCTGGAGGTTGTTGTGACCGTGGAAGCCGATGTGAATTCCCGGCTTCATATTTTTGTCGATTACATAAAACCGGTGTGAAACATCGTTCCGATACATGCTGCCCAGCGTGTCCACGATATAGAACGCATACGGCGAAAGCTCGTTGATGCGCTCCACCAGCTGAAGCAGCTCCATGTCGCTGTAAAACACCGTTCCCACCGGCTGCATAAATACGCGGTAGCCCTTCTCCATGAGAATTTGGGCCCAGCTGAAAGCCTGGGAAATTTCCTTCTTGTGAAAGGTCAGCCGAATGCCCTCAATTCCGGTACCGCGATACGGCTCCAGCTTCAAAGGGTCCAGCTCCTTTTCTCCAATGGCGATCATGGCGACATACATGGAGTTTCTCTCCCGCTTCGGGAGGACCGCCTCAATGGCCTCCGCCGACTCAAATAGGGAGCACTCCGCGTCTTTTACCATACCGGTTAAAAAGCCGCACTCGATGATGTCGATATGAGCCTGGTCCAATTTGTCCAAAATGGACACAATGGTGTCTCTGCCGAATTTCCAATCATTGATATAGCCGCCGTCTCGCAGCGTGCAATCCAGAATCCGAATGCTCACAGCTCCAGGTCCTCCTTTTCCAGCCTTCTTTGCATGACGTTTCGTACATATTCCAAATCCTTCGGGGTGTCTACCGACAGCGTATTTGCCTCTACCGGGATCATGTTCAGTTTTTTTCCGTGCTCCACAAAGCGCAGCTCGTTGATATCCTCAATTTTTTCCAGGGCGCCCTTTTCCGTCTCCGCAAAAAACCGGAGCGCCTCCCGGGAGTAGGCCAGCACGCCCAGGTGTTTGAAATAGTCAAATTGGATGCTCGCCTTGGGGTGGGGAATCGGGCTGCGGGAAAGAAACAGGGCATTTCCCTCCTGGTCGGTGACGACTTTAATATTGGAGTCGTCCACGGCCTCCACCGGGACGTGAATTTTTGTCATCAGGTTTGCGGCGAAAAACGTTTCCGGATCCCTGGGGATCACCTGCTCCATCACCGCCGTCTCCAAAAGCGGCTCGTCGCCGTTGATACAGAGGTAAACGTCCGCCGGAATGCGCTGCGACACCTCGTATACCCGCTCCGTGCTGGTGCGGTGCTCCGGCGAGGTCATCACACAGGGAATTTGAAGTGCCTCGCAGGCCAGCCGGATTTTCTCGTGGTCGGTCGCCACATAAACCGCGTCGATCCGGCGGGATTTCGCGGCCTGCCGGTATACCCACCACACCATCGGCTTGCCGCAGATGTCCATCAGCGGCTTACCCTCCAACCGGCTGGAATGAAAACGCGCCGGAATCACAGCAACGGTACGCATTACGGTCTCCTCCTTTTCCGAAACACTCGATCAAACCAGCTTTTCAAGGCGCGCAAGGGCTTGGTGATCCGCCAGCTGGTTGAATTTTCATACAGACGCACGACCTCCTGAATCTGAAGCGCAAGCGCGCCGGTGTCGGGCTGCGGTTTTCCCACCGGAGGCGGCGCCTTGCCGGTCTGGGGCTTGCGGCGAAGCTCCTGCTTGTACAGGTTCCAGTTTTCCATCAGCTGATCGGACCACATTTTTAAAACGCCGCTGCTGACCAGCTCAAAGCCGTCGGGAACCTCCAGCTCCGCCTTCTTGCAGCAGTTTTCGCCGTCTTTCATGTCATAGGACAGCACGCTGGGTAAATAAATCTGAATTTCATGGCGGAGCAGCTGTTTTTTTCCATTGACCTTCAGCTTGAAATGAAAGACCAAAAAATCCCGCAGCCGGTCCCGGAGGGGAAGAAGGGCCTGGTTGAAGATGTTATGCCCTTCATAGGTGGCCAATAGAGCCTGTACCACATAGTGCTCCGGAACGGCCCCGTAGCAGCCTGTCTCCAGGGAGTCCGGTCCTTCAAAACCAAAGAAAATGCGGTTCAGGCGGAGCTTTTTCAGATTTAAATTGGCCCGCATCCCGGGGGCCAGCACAATGCCGCCGTGTTTACACAGGAGCCTCAGAGCAAAGTACTCCTCTGCGTAGGCAGTGTGTCCCTCAGCCAGGGCCCGGCGGACATTCTCCGGCAGCGGCTGCTCCGGAAAGGGGTTTTCGCCGACTTCCAGCAGGTTCGCCTTTGGGAATTCCGTCCGGAGCGTATCCCGGTACCAGGCGGGGAGAGGGCGTCCAAGGTGGACGCAAATCAAATTTTCCGGAATGGTCTCCTGCTTCAGGTAATGCAAAAGCCCCTTGAGCTTGGCATCCTGAGCCAGGTACGGGTTGAGCAGAAAATCTTTTTGATATGCTTTGAGAAATTCCACAAAATCCGCCAGAAAGAGCACCCGGGATTGGGTCATGTTCCATTGCAGCTGCTTGGCGACACAGTACACAACCTCTTCCCGGTAGGCAGGATCGCTGGTGTCGATAAAATTTCGGAATGCCTGCACAATGTCCACCATAGAGCCGGTGAAGGTGGTGGAGAGGGTGTGGGCCCTTCTGTAGTAATGGTAAAAGGGCTTTTGCACGTAACCGAGGTTGGGATAGCGGGTCACCAGCGCGGGAATCAGGGAGATGTCCTCAAACAGCATCTTTTCATACCGGTTTTCCTCCCAAATCCTGCGCCGGAACAGCTTATTGACGCTGTAGGTGATGTTGTTGCCGTTGGCGATATAGTCCGCCAGGTCCACCTCCTGGCTGGGGTAGGAGACCACGGTGGAGGTCCGGTTTTCTTCTACATAAATGATCTGCACATCGCACATGACCAGATCGTAGTCCGCTTCCACCGCCTTTTCATACAGCGCTTGATACATTTCCGGGTCTACCGTGTCATCCGAGTCCAAGAAGGCCACATATTCTCCTGTAGCCATTTTGACCCCGGCGTTGCGGGCCAGGCCGAGTCCCTCGTTTTCCTTGTGCAAGACGCGAATGCGGTCCGGGTATTCCTGCGTATAGCGGTCGCAGATTTGGGCGGAGGCATCCTCGCTGCCGTCGTCTACCAGGATGATCTCGATCTCTTGGAGCGTCTGCGCCAAAACAGAGTCGACCGCCCGTTCCAGATAGTTTTCAACCTGGTAGACCGGAATAATCACGGAGACCTTAATCGGACTGTTCATGACAACCTCCTAAATACGCAAGAATGTGGTTCAGCTCGTATCCCGTTTTCGGTACATAGTAATGTTTCCCGCCAAACTGCCGGTGGAATTTCCCCAGGTATTTCTGCAAAATCGCGTCTTCCTTCCACAGCACCTTCCCCTCAAAGAGCCGGTACAGCATGACCACCGGAGGATCCGCGTCAAATACCAGCCTGCCGGTTAAGGCGGCGTTGGAGCAAACGGTGATGACCGTGTATGCGTCCGGCGGCTCGTTGAGTAAAAACAGCTCCCATGGCGCCCGGCCCGGGTATTTTCGGGTCAGGCCCAATTGCAGCGGGAGGTTCTCCGGGTTCCGCGGATGGGGCTTGACCAAAAAGCGGCCCGGTCCTACCGCCTGCTGGCAGATGCGCATCAGGGTAATATCGTTGGTCCGAATTCCCTCGGCCCGGAACGATTGCTCGAGAAAGATAAAATCCGCCATATCCTCCGGTTTTTTATAGTCAAAAATATGGTTTAGCAGCGTCTTCCCTTCTCCCTCCTCCCGCCGGACTTTCGGCAGGGGAAGATTGCGCACCCCGTCGCCCCGCATGGCCAGACGGGGCTCATACAACAGCACGCCGGCCAGCTTCTCCCGAATCCTCCGCCCCTCCGGATGCCGGTTGATGGGAGCCCGGTCCTCCCGCAGGGCGTCAATGACGTAGGAGGAAAAGCCGTCTTCGTAGCAGAAAAAGGCACAGGGCTGCCGGTAAAACCAGCAGGCCAGCAGCCGGATGAAGGGATCAAAGTTGGAAAAGTAAACCTCCGAATAATCTCCCAGCTCGTCGCTTAAGGTCCAATGCAGCACGCTCCGGGGATCCCGAAACCCCTCTGTGAGGACCTCTCCTTTGGCGCCGGCATATTTTTTACACCATTGGAGTGTGGTTCCCCATAGAATCCGGTGAAACAACCCCGTTTCTTCCAGCCGCGTCCGGCATTCTTTGAGCTGCGGCGTCACATCGGTCAGAAGCAGATCCGCCTCCGGCTCCCGTAAGATTGCCGTTCGCATGTGTACTGCTGTAAACAGTTGATATACGGAATTTACAACAATTAAAATTCTGTTTTTTTCCATAGATACCACCATCCTTTGACGTCCGGAGCAAAGGGGTCAGCGCAGCAGCGCATTCCGGTTGATTTTTTGAATGATGAAATGCTCCCGCAGATTTTCACAGCCCGTGGAGTCCAGAGTGTATAGCCGCGCCGGTTTTTTCCGAAATACATAGGGCAGCAATTCCGAGGGGAAGATTTCTCGAATGACCTGCGCCTGGGGAAAGAGCGCCCGGTAATCCAGCGTGTCGTCCGGGTGGACCTTGATTGTCAATTGGACGCCCTGGAGGACCTGGGTTCCCAGGCGGAGATACAGCTGTCTCTGCTGTGCCTCTGACATCAGACCGAGATGGGCGAAATGTTGGGTCAGTAGAATGGCGTCGGCCCGGGTGGAGAGCCGCCTTTTCAGAAAGAAGCGGATGATGCTCCGTCTGGTGTGAGGGGTCAGGCTCTGCAACGCCTCCTCCACGGAAAAATCCAGGTACCGGGGGCCGGAGACGTCTATGGATTGCGCCCGCTTCAGACAGATAATCCGGCGGACACAGTCGTTTTCACCTGTAAATAGGCCGTATTTTCGGGCGATTGCCGCGTGAACCGGGAACGTCTTGGCCAGTCCCTGGTTCAGCCTTTCCGGATGGCTGAGCATGCCTGCCGCATCCTCCAAAAAAATGAAGGGAATCCGATTTTGGAGCAAATACAGAGAAAAGTAAAAGTGTGCGCCCGCCACGTATATGCGGGAGAAGGACGAAATGGCGTAAGGGACCGTCATTTGGTAGCCCCGGACGGTGTCCTGCAGGATTTGCTTCTCCCCGCCATGGGGGATGTGCAGATACGGAAATAAATACACCTCATCGAAGAATCCCCGGGTGCGCAGCTTCCGGTACTGGGGATACTTTCGGGTGATAAAATCCGGCAGGAGCAAAACGGCCCGGTCCCTGCTGTGAAACTGCAAGCGGTGGAGCATCACTTCCAGCAACTGGTAGGAGCTGACCGCATGATATAAAACCAGGGGCGCATCAGCGCGGCACGCCGATCTGAATTTCATCCAACAGTCCCTCCAGTTCCCGGATAAACCGCTTATTTTTGGGGCTGCACACACTGCGCATGGGTGCGTAGGCGTCCCGTCCCCGGATGGGCAGTTGGAATCCAAGCTGCCGTTCTGCCTCCAGGAACTGCCGGACAAAGTCCAAAATGCCCCGGTGGATCTGCCGGATCTGCTCCGGAGCCGCCCGGTTTTTCTGGAACAGGCACCGGTATCCCCCGGCTTCTCCCGGATAAAATCCTTGTAAGCTGCCTTCCGGCGCGCTCAACAGGAGCTCCCAATATAGATTGTGACCTTGCGCCGGGTCGTGGGCATTCCAAAGGTCCCGGTTTTCCCCTTGGGAATAGAGATAACTGACCAGCTGTCCGCCGGCCAAAAAGGGCTCGGCAGCCTCCGGCTCCGGGCTCAGACGGGAGCTGGTCCCTGCAAGCAGACCGGTGATGCGGCAGTTCAGATTCCAGATCCGGTTGACGGCGCAGTTGAGCGTCAATGGGCCGCTGCCGGCCCATCCGATGTCCACGGCCACCGCTTGCTTGCATCCCCGCAGCAGCGTCCCGTAGTAAAGACCGCCTGCCTGCCGCTGCTCCCGATAGCGCTCCAGCACCCGGTCCCAGTGCTCTATCAGATAGTCTTGAATGCTTCCGACATTTTTATTCGTCAAGTTTTCATCTGGACGCAGCTGGATGTCCCGACACAGCGGCTCCACAAAGTCCGGCAGCTCCATCCCCAATAGGACCTGGCGAATCGTGAAGCCCTGATTGACCTTGTGGTAGAGAAAGCGGCGAAAATAATCCTGCTTATAATACTGAGCCGTGAGCTTCCCCGCCGCCAGTCTGGACCAATACGCGTAAACGGTATGCGCGCGCTCCTCCGGGTACAGCAACCGGTATGCCTGGAGCAAAACAGCCCCGTCCCGGGATAGAAACAAAATTTTGTCCGGCTGATGGGCGGCAGCATATTCATGAATAAAACGGCAGTACCCGGTGACAAAGAGCCCTCCGTAGATAAAACCATACTCGTATGCCCGGGAAAATTCCCGAAGCCCGCTGTGAATCTGGGCATTGACCACAGCGCGGTAGACGCTGCCGGTCAACGGCGACAGATCCTCGGCGCGGTACCGTCCGCCTTGCAGGCCGGTGTTGGGGTAATAGAAGGGGACAAACCCGCCGGCTTTGGCCTGGATCTGATCTGCGTAGGCATGATCTCCCACATGCGCGTATGTCCGATCTTCCCCGTATTGTTTCCGGATTTGCCTGTACAGGGCGCCGTCGCTTTTGGACTGCGCCCGGTCGCTGGAGACAAAGCAGGCCTGCAGGCCGCAGTAGCCGCACCGTCTCAGCAGCTCCTGCACCCGCTTTTCTCCCAAATACATATCCGATGTTGCGATCACGCACTTTTCCCGGCGGATAAGCTCCCGAACCACAGGAAGCATATAGGGGTTTGCATAGCAGCAAGTCTGTTCGCAGGTCCACTCGGCCTGGATTCCGACGGCCATAGGGATGCCGGTTGTCTGTTCCAGTACGGTCCAAATCTCCTCCAGGCTCACCTCATTCGTTTTTTTCTCCCGCATGTTTTTCTGCCGGGCCAGCCGTTCCGCCTCCACCCGCAGCCGTTTGAAATCCGGATACTGCAGCCGGATGGCAACCAGGTCGAACACATCTTCCGGCCGGGACACCCGGCGGAACAGCAGCGTGTCGAAAACGTCGAAGGAGATGACGTCATACGCCGCCAGTCTCTGGGCAAATGCCTCCGGAGCTTCCCGGCGGGAGAGGGAGGACTCGCTGCCTGGGCAAAACAGCAGCTTTTCCTCATCGGCGGCTGCAGGGTCTGCCAGGTTCCGGCGGAACAGCAGGACGTACTGCACGTGCAGCCAGAGCAGATACAGTAGTGCGGGCAGTCTTCCTTTTTTCTGCCGCATACGCAAATAGCGCTCCCGGATCCCAGGAACCCGGTTGACAAGAAGTTGGTATATACGCGTTCTCATCTCTCTGCCCCTTCCGTCCGGATCGGATTATTTCCGCATTTTTTCGTATGCATCGCAGACTTCTCCCGGAGGCCCCACCGCCTGCAGACGCCCTTTTTCAATCCAAATGGCTTTGGTGCAGTTATTTCGGATGACCGAAGGGGCGTGGGAGACGATCAGTACCGTGGAACCGGCGTGGATCATCTCCCGGATGCGGGCCTCGCTTTTCTGGCGGAAAAACAGGTCCCCCACGCTCAGCACCTCGTCCAGAATCAAAATCTCCGGCGTGTCCCGCGCCGTGGCAATGGCAAAGCCCAGCCTGGACACCATCCCGGTGGAGTAGTTGCGCACCTTTTCCTCCATGAATCCCTCCAGCTCGGCAAAGCGCACAATTTCGTCATACTTCCGCTGAATATACTCCTTGGTATACCCGATGATTGCGCCGTTGAGGTAGACGTTTTCCCGGCCGGTCAGCTCCGGGTCAAAGCCGGTCCCCAGGGTGAGAAGCTGCACCTTTCGGCGGTCTACCCGGACCCGCCCGCTTGTGGGGATCAAAACGCCGGAGATGATTTTCAGCATGGTGCTTTTGCCGGAGCCGTTGGTGCCGATGATGCCCACCACCTCTCCCTGCATGACGGTAAAGCTGACGTCGTCCAGCGCCCGGAAGGTCTCGTAGCGCCGATCGCCCCGGAGCGTACGGATCAGCAGCTCTTTGAGGCTGGTGGCCTCATCCTTTGCCCGCCGGAACTGCATCGTCACGTGCTCCACCACAATGTCGGTGTTGTCCGGCTGCCTGGGCGGGCGGGGCGGATGAGTCCTGGGGGATTTTTTCGGCATGTTCCCTCCCACCTTTCTAGATTCTTTGCATGATGCGGTTGCGGCTCCGGCGAAATATCATGTGACCGACCAGAAACATACCGGCGCCCCAGGCGAGCATTTGCCACAGCTCCACCCCCGTCGGCCAGGCCCCGTACATGACGGCCTTGCGCAGGCAATGGATATAGACATAGATGGGATTATTTTGTATCACCAGGCGAATTCCGCCGTGCAGCTGATCTACCGGATAAAAAATCGCCGAGCAGTACATCCAAAGGGTGAGCACAACCGCGTACAGGTGCTTGATGTCTCCAAAGAACACATAGGCCACCGCCAGAATATAGGAAATACCCAGAGAAAATAAAAACAGGCAGAAAATGATCAGGGGGGAGATCAGAGCCGGCCATTGGGGCATTACGCCGAACACAGCCAGCATCACGGCGTACGCGGCCAGAGAATAACCCAAATTAATCAGAGCGGTGTACACGCGAGTCAGGAGGAACAGCTCCATGGGAAATTTTACCTTGAGCAGCAGCGGCTTGTTGTCCACCAACGCCGTCATGGCGGCAGTTGTAGAGCCTGTAAACGCCTGCCATAAAATATAACCTGTCAGATAATAAATGGGATAATTTTCAATGGAACGCCGGAACAGCTGAGAAAAAATCAGTGAGAGAACGGCCATGGAGAGCAGCGGATTCAGCACGCTCCACACAATGCCGAGATAGGATCTGGCGTATTTACGCTTGAGTTCCCTTGCCGTCAGCTGCCGGATGACAAAGGCGAATTGCCTGCGCTGTTGCAAACCGGCCATGGCTCTTTCCATCCTTCTTTCGAGCATAACGAATCTTCCGGATATACCGCAGATACTGAAACATCGTGTGCTGGAGCAGGTGATACCCAACACCTCTGCCGTACCGCATCACGCTGCCCTCATACCACGGACTTTCCTGGAAGGGACTGCGGGACAGATTTAATAGCCGCGGCAGCGGATGGTGCCTGCGGATCTGCGCTTGGGTCAGCGGAGCGGCAAGCTGCGTTTCGCCTCCCTCCAGCACATCGTCGGAAAAGGGAAGACTTCCAAAGGTCTCCGCCTCCTCCCGGGACGGTCTGGTCATGAACGACTTGAGCAGCGCCCGAATGGCGGGCAGATCCTGCCGGAAATCATACTGCGTTACCTCAGCTTTCCCGGTTTCTGCCGCCAGTATCCGGATATACTGCCGGAAATACGGCTCGATTCCCTGGAGAAAACCGTTTCGGGCGGCCGGGGAGGCGCCGTAAACCGGGACATAGACCGGTCCCTGCCGGCGGTACCCCAGGGTCATACCGTGAGGCGCCGTAAAAACCGCTTCAAACAGACAGTTGTTGAAAAAGACCTTTTCTCTCAAACCGTCCTCCGGCCGGAAGTAACAGCAGTGGTAATTTCTCCGGTCGACGTGGGGGGGCGCCTCATAAAGTCCCCAGTAGTACCCCTCCAGCTGCTGCCCACGTCCCAAATCTCCCAGAATGTCGCCCAGGGTCTTCTGCATGGAGCCGGTCCAGCCGCTGTCCACGATGGCATAGGGACGCTCCTCCAGCAGCCCCTCCTGGCGCAGGTACCCGGCAAGTCCGGGCATCGCTTCCCGGGAGTGCTCGTCCACGTACGTCCAAAAGGTAGGGCAGCAGGCAAGCGCCCGGCGGATTTCCGGCAAGCGCGCCGGGGCGAGGGCTTCCTCCGGCTGGAGCCCCAGGGACAACCGGCGCAGCACGTCGGCCGACTCCTCCTGTGTCAACCCAGCCCGGCGCAGAAGCTTTTCCGGAGTCATACCGGAAGCCTTGCGGCATAGAAAATCCAGCGCCTCCTCCCGGTTTCGGTGAAGGGCGGGAAGACGCAGGGAGTATCTGGAGCAGCTCAGATACCGGCAGGTCACCGGCAAATCCAGGACCTCACAGAAAATCCCGGCGGCCTGGTACATCAGGTAGCCGTCCCGCGCCAGAAAGTACAGCCGCTCCTTGCCGCCGGTCAGCGCCCCCTGAAGCAGCCACTGGGTGAAGCTTCCCAGAGAGGGCGCCAGCACGCAGACGCTTGTCACAGCTGCCGCGTCATTCGTCGGAAAGGAAATCTGCCGTACAATCCGTTCCATGCGGGGATTTCGGCTTAAAATCTCTTGATACGGCTCCCATTTGTCGCATTTAGCCTGTTTTTGAAATTCCATGGGGACGTTTTCCTCCCTTTTGTGTATGCTCCCCCGGCTGCCGGATTTGTTTTTTTACGAAATGCTGGATGGAAGGGGGGACTGCCCCGGCCAGCAGGGGCTTCAGCACATAGGGGAAGGTTGCGCCGGTGAGAATGCCCAGCTCCCGGAAGCCGTGATAGCGCAGCCGCATCTCCCGCAAGCGCCGTCCTGGGGTTCTCTTCCGGTAAGAGGCCGGGCTTTCCCGGTATTGCAGCAGCGGCTCCTGCAGATTATATCCCCGGTTTCCGTTCCGATGCAGCCGCATGAACAGCTCATAATCCTCGCACAGCAGCACGCGCCGGTCGGCGCAGTAGCCGCCGTGCTGTACCAGCACCTCCTTGCGAAACAGGACGGACGGGTGAATATAGGGAGAGTGGGACAAAAAATCCTTTGCCTGGGGACGCTCCGGCATTTTTAGAACGCCCCAGACGCCGTTTTCATCCATCAGTAGCGCATTGGACCCCACCCACTGAAATTCCGGGTGCGTCTGCAAAAATTGAAGCTGCTGTTCCAGCCGGTTGGGCGCCGCCACATCGTCTGCGTCCATTCTGGCCAGGTAACGTCCCCTTGCATACCGGATGCATTGGTTGAGCGCATACCCAAGGCCGCGATTTTGTTCGCTCCTGTAGGACCGGATTCTGCCGTCCCACGCTGCCACGTTTTGAATTTCCCGGGCAGAGGCGGCGTCCGAGCCGTCGTCATATAGGATCATTTCCCAATTCCGAAAGCTCTGCTCCAAAATAGACCGTACCGCCTGGTGCAGATGATGGGGCGCGGCAGGGTTCAATACCCCCATGATGACGCTGATTTCCACCTCGGACATTCGTTTATCCCTCCCCAATTCGCTGATCTGCCATCCGGTAGATTTCCCGCATGCGGCAAATGGTATCAGCCTGACGGAAGGGCTGCGCACTGGCCCGGCAGTCGGCGGCGATTTTCCTCTTTTCCGGCTCACGGAGATGGAGGATCCGCTCCATGCTGCGGGCAAATTCCTCCCCATTGTGCGGGCTGCAGACAAAGCCGTTTTTCCCGTGCCGCATGTATTCTCGGGTTCCCCGGTTATCTGCTGCAATGACCGGGATTCCCATGGCCAACGCCTCCAGACCGGCCATCCCCAATCCCTCCCGAATGGAGGGAAAAACGGCGGCATCCGCGCAGCCTAGTATCTGGGGAATGTCCGTCCGGTAGCCGTAGAGCGTCACGACGCCTGAAAGGTTCAGCTCCGCGATCCACCGCTGCAGCCGGTCCCGGAAAAAACCGTCTCCGCAGATTCCGTACCGAATACCGGCCAGACTGCCCCGCAGATGCCTGAGTTTGTCCAGGGCCTCCAGGACAACTCTGTGGTTCTTGTTTTCATTGAGCTCGCCCACAGAGACAAAAAAACAATCCTCCGTACCGATGCCCAGCTGCCGGCGCAGGATGCGCCGCCTTTCCTCCGGCAGGGGATGGAATTTTTCCAAATCCAGTCCCACACCGGGAATCTGCTCCACACGTCCGTTTTTTTTCAGGCGAAATTTTTTCGCTATCTCGTAGTCCTCCCGGTTGATGACGATGAGAAAATCCGTGCTTTTTGCCAAAGCCTTTTCTACGGAATAGTAGGCCACGCGATTCAGCAGCGGCGCCCCCCGGTAAAAATGAAAGCCGTGGGCTGTGTAAATGACGACCAACCCCTTGCACAGCCGGCCCGCCAAACGACCCAGCAGCCCGCCTACCGGCGTATGGCAATGCAAAATCCGAATTTGGTATGATTTGATGATAGCCGCAAGCTGATGCAGGGCAGCATAGTTATACTGCACCATAAAGGGGGAACGGGCGATGTCGATGTGGTGCGCCTGCACGCCCAGCGCCTGGATTTTTTCCGGGCCGGGCAGGTAATGCGGCTCGTTCATGTTGGCGGCGTAGTGTACCACATAGCCCATCTGCTGCAGGATTTTTACATTTTCCATCTCAAATTTCCAGAGAAAGTCACTGGTTGTCGCCAGGATTAAGAAATGCTTTTCCATTTTGGCAGGATCCCTCTTCCATCATGTGGACCGGTGTTCGAGAAGCAAGCCCATGGATAAATCTGAACAGCCTTACCATCAGTTTCGCCGGTTGGAAGAGATTTATTCGCGGAGGCTGGGGATAACGAAATCTTCGTTTCATATACTAAAGCTGCCGGTCGTACGGCAAAATTCGCCCCAATTGAAAAGGAGATTTGAAAACATGATGGAACTTCCTTTGGGATTTGGCATGGCGTTGGCCCAAAATCCCCGGGCCATGGCGTATTTTTCTAGGCAAACGGAAGAAAAGCAGGAAGAAATTCTAGCGCATACCCATTCCATTCGCTCTCGCAACGAGATGCATGCATACGTGCAAAGCCTGGGAAATCGACTGTAACTTGTGAGAGCGCGAAAAAAGACGCTCCGGGAAGACAAACAACGGCATCCAGCCGAAACGCAATGCCGTCGTTTGTTTCCGATCTAAAGAAGCCACTTTGACATAGGGTATGGAGAGTACCTGAAAAAATTGTGGAATTGCCCAATATTTGCAAAAATTGCCGCTTTCGTGAACTGACGGATGTTCGAAAAATCTGTTGAAAATCGACTCGCGTCTGTGTATAATGGTGTACGTATAACATGAGAATGGGAAGCTGGAGACGGATTTCAAGTGGATATGGAGAAACAAAATGAAACTAAGATTTGAATTTGGCGGCGCAAAATATAGCGCTGCCGGTATTTTTGAATTTACGAAAACGAGCATGACAGACTTCTGGCGAGAACCGTTCTTTCATTTCTATCCGGATGTGGATCGGAAAAAATATCATGCCATGTCCGATCCGGAACGACTCGATTTTTTGCATACATATTTTGAAGCATTTTACGCCGCCCACCGATCCGAGATAGAAAATAAACTGTCAGAATATAACGCTCATTGGCAAATTTATGAACCTCAAATTATAGCCGCTTTACAGGACATCTTCGGTGTGGAGTTGGACGATGTGTTCAATGACTTGGTCTGCTATACCACGTTTAACCCGATTAGTCCTCGGTATCTTGACAAGAACAGCTTTGATAATTTTTATCTGGAAAGCAAAGCGGGAGCGTTGGGAACAGCCATGCACGAAATCATCCACTTTGTTTGGTTTTATGTATGGCAGGAGCGTTTTGGCGATGACACGGCGGAATATGAAACGCCCCACCTAAAATGGATTCTTAGTGAAATGGTGGTTGAGCCGATTATGCGGGATGACCGGCTGGGGCCGATAAATCCCTATTACACCCATCAATCCTGTGTCTATCCGTATTTCTATACCATGCAGATCGAGGGCAAACCGATTCTGGACGTACTCTATGAAATGCTGTCCTCCATGCCGATGCCGAAATTCATGGAAAAGAGTTACCAACTTTGTGTGGAACATGAAACAGAAATTAGGAGGCATATTGAGGGCGCCGAGAAGGGAGAATGGGCATAAGAATTTTAAGCAGTTTTACATGGGCGTACTGCGGCAAGATGTCGATGCAATCTGTACCTATTTTTGAGATCCACATGCCTCTTGTTACGCCGGGAAGCCATATCTCCGGAAAGGTTCGCGCAATGTGAGAAGCGAATGGGAGGACTTGACCGCCTGCTCTTTAGAAGCTGCGAGAACGAGCAGACCGAGCGGAAAGCGGAGCGTATCCGTGTGGTATGACATTGTGGGTTTCATCCCTGCAGGCAAAATGGGATATACAAGACGGCTCTATTTTGTTATACTAGTCCCAGGGCCTGGGCCGAAACCGGAGGCGGCGCCGGTGCAGACTCAATTTTATTGGAGTAGGTGACATTCGCATGCTGTTGAAAGGGAAAATTGCAATCGTAACCGGCGGCAGCCGGGGCATCGGCTTTGCCACGGTAGAGGCGTTTTTGGCAGAAGGCGCTACGGTCGTTCTCTGCGGCTCCCGCCCGGAAAGCGCCCAAAAGGCCGTCGCGCAGCTCAAGGAGCGGGATCCCCAGGCTGCTGTCTCCGGAATCAGTCCCGACCTGGCTTGCTACGACCAGGTGAAGGACGCGTTTGACGCCGTGGCGGAGCAATACGGCCGCATCGACATTTTGGTAAACAACGCCGGTATTTCGGAATCCACGCCGTTTTCCGATTATACCGATCAGACCTTCCATCAGGTTATGGATTTAAACGTCAAGGGTGTGTATCATTGCACCAGGGCGGTGGTGGATTCCATGACCCGGCAAGGCGGCGGCGTCATCCTGAACACGTCCTCGATGGTGAGCATTTACGGACAGCCCAGCGGCGTAGCGTATCCCACATCCAAATTTGCCGTCAATGGTCTGACGGTCTCCCTTGCCCGGGAGTTGGGCCCCAAGGGCATTCGCGTCAACGCTGTCGCTCCCGGCATCACCTACACCGACATGATGCGGGCGGTTCCCAAGGAATATCTGGACCCTCTGGTTGCCCAGATTCCCCTGCGCCGGATCGGGCAGCCGGAGGATATCGCCAATGCCTTTGTTTTCCTCGCCTCCGAGAAGGCGTCTTATATCACCGGCGTCATTCTCAGCGTAGATGGAATGGCCCGGACCTGATACCGAGGGTATGGGACAGCCGGTTTTGTGAAAAGGTTACCCTTCCCAATTTCTGAAAAAAACGGTGCGCTGCAAAATTTTGCAGCGCACCGTTCTTTCCGTGTTGGTATTATGTTTGGCTCGGGGGAAACGTCCAACCCGAGTAGCCCGCTGTTTGTTCAGCGCGCCAGCGGTAAAAGGCGGCAATGGAGGTGGAGGTGTATGGGTTGATCCACAGATAGCCGATGCCAAGGGTCAGGGCACTGAGCAGATTCCAGCCCAAAAAGCTGAATTCCAAGCAAAACAGACGGCCCTTATAGCCCTGCATCATCATTTTAGAGCGGGCCAGCGCCTCGCTGGCGGTGCATTGGGGGTCTTCCAGCATGATATAGGGAGCCATGGCGTAGCTGTAAGCGGCCACAATACCGGGGATTATCAAGAACAGGCTCCAAAGAGTTACAAATAGCCCCGTGAGAAACGACAGACAAAAGCCGCCCCAGAAACGGTGGAATTGAGAGAACAAATCGCTCAGCTGTGCAGGCTTCCCGTCCAACAGGTTTAGCTGGAATTTGCAGTAACCCAGGTTGATCACGCCGCCCAGGAAAAAGGCGATGATGCCCAAGGTGATCGTCCAGGCGGCCAGACCCAGAAGCACCTGGAACAGCCTGGGGTACGCTGCTTGCAGCAGCTGCATGGATTCTGAATCCAAACGGATATCCAACTGGAACGGAAAGTTTTCCGCTCCCATCAGGGACGCAACCAGCGCCGTGCCCACCGCGATGCCCCATTTTCCGCTGAGGGCGTCTTTGGCTTTCTGTCTAAAATCTGCCGCGTACACGCCGCCGCCTCCTTACCGTTGCAAGAGATTCCAAAGCTCGGTGAAAACCTCCGGCTGATGCTCCGGACGTCTCCGAGATTGCCCGGATAGACCCAGGCGGCGAGTCGCCCCGCCGCCTATTTGGCTTAAAACGCCGTCTTCTCTGTGAGGTAGGCCTTTAGGTTCTCAATGGGAAGCCGGACCTGTTCCATGGTGTCCCGGTCCCGGACGGTGACGCAGTGATCTGCCGGAGCGGTTTCATCGCCCACAGTCTGAAAATCCACGGTGATGCACAGCGGCGTTCCGATCTCGTCCTGGCGGCGGTAGCGCTTGCCGATGGAGCCGGTGTCGTCAAAGTCCACCATAAAGTCCTTTTGCAGCTGATGGTAAATCTCCTCGGCCTTCCCGGAGAGCTTTTTGGACAGGGGCAATACGGCGGCCTTGTAAGGAGCCAGGGCAGGGTGCAGGTGCAGAACGGTGCGGACGTCATCCGCCCCCTTCTTGTCCTGGCCCACAACCTCCTCGTCATAGGCGTCTACCAGGAAAGCCAGAGTCACCCGGTCGGCGCCCAGGGAGGGCTCTACTACATACGGCACATAGTGCTCCCCGGCTTCCTGATCAAAATATTTCAGGTCCTGGCCGGAGGTTTTTTCGTGCTGTGTGAGATCGTAGTCGGTGCGGTCCGCCACGCCCCACAGCTCGCCCCAGCCGAAGGGGAACCGGAACTCGAAGTCAGTTGTGGCTTTGGAGTAGAAGCACAGCTCTTCGGGGCTGTGGTCCCGGAGCCGCAGGTTTTCCTCCTGCATTCCCAGATTCAGCAGCCACTGGCGGCAGAAGTTCCGCCAGTACTGGAACCACTCCAAATCCGTCCCGGGCTTGCAGAAAAATTCCAGCTCCATCTGTTCAAACTCCCGGGTGCGGAAGGTAAAGTTGCCCGGCGTAATCTCATTGCGGAAGGACTTGCCGATTTGGCAGACGCCGAAGGGCAGCTTCCGCCGGGTGGTCCGCAGGAGATTGTTGAAGTTGACGAAGATGCCCTGCGCCGTCTCGGGACGGAGGTAAACCTCTGCGGCGGAGTCCTCCGTGACGCCTTGATGGGTCTTAAACATCAGGTTGAATTTCCGAATGTCGGTGAAATCCGACTTGCCGCAGCCGGGGCAGGGGATTTTCTTCTCCCGGATGTAGGCTACCAGGCTGTCCTGGTCCATGGCCTCCACTTGGACGCCCTCGATGCCGTTGGCGGCATTATAGTTCTCAATGAGCTGATCGGCCCGGTGGCGCATTTTACAGGCCTTGCAGTCGATGAGCGGATCGTTGAAGGTGGTCACGTGGCCCGACGCCACCCAGACCTGAGGATTCATGAGAATGGCCGCGTCCTGCCCCACATTATAGGGACTCTCCTGGACGAACTTTTTCCACCAGGCCTTTTTTACATTGTTTTTCAGTTCCACACCCAAGGGGCCGTAATCCCAGGTGTTGGCCAGTCCGCCGTAGATTTCTGAGCCGGCAAAAATAAAGCCTCGGTTTTTACACAGGGCAACAATCTTATCCATGGTTTTATCCGCATTTTTCAGCATGTTGATTTCCTCCCGCAAGCGGCCTTCTTTTTCCAAATCTAGAGACATATTATATCGGAACTCCCGGGGAAAATCAACCGTTTCCCCGGGATTTTCGGAAATTCCTGCTGATCCCCGGCAGAATACCCTTTGCCGGAAAAAATCTGCTGTTACGAGGAGTCCCATAGATAGAGTAAGCGTCTGCCATATGCGGCCCGGCTCCTGCCGAAAGTCGGCGGCCGGTTCGATGTGTTGCAATTGTGTGACGCCCAGGATATAATAGAACCCGGAAGGGGGGCACGCACATGGAACTTCGCGTATTACATTATTTTTTGGCAATCGCCCGAGAAGAGAATATGACGAGGGCGGCGCAAATGCTCCATATCAGCCAGCCTGCTCTGTCCCGTCAGATGATGCAGCTGGAGGCGGAATTGGGCGTGAAGCTGTTTACCCGCAGCAATCACAACATTGTCTTGACAGAGGACGGCTTGCTTTTGAAGCGCCGGGCTCAGGAGCTGCTCTCCCTCGCGGACAAAACCAAGCGCGATTTTCTCCATCGAGACACAGAGCTTGCAGGAGAAATCACCATCGGCAGCGGAGAGTTTCGCAGTACAAGGGAGCTGGCCAAAGCCATGGTGGCGTTTCGGAACAAGCATCCTCTGGTGCAATTTCGAATTTACAGCGGAAATGCGGATAATGTTCAGGATTATATCGAACGGGGCCTCTTGGATCTGGGCGTCATGGGCGAGCCGGTGGATATCCGCAAATATGAATTCGTTCCGATGCCGGTCAAAGAAGAGTGGGGCGTCTTGGTACGGGAGGATTCCCCACTGGCCCGGAAAGAGTACATAGAGCCTGCGGACCTTATGGGAATCTCCTTGGTGACAGGCTCCCGGGACTTCCACGGGGAGCTGATCCGCTGGTTCGGCGAATTATATGATAAGCTGGAGATTGCGGCGGTGGGCAACCTTCTTTACAACGAGGCGATGTTGGTGGGCAACGGCATGGACGCGGTACTCTGCATCCGCCTGAATTGCAGGTATGAGAACTTGCGGTTTATCCCGCTGCACCCGCCGGTGGAATCTCGTACGGCTTTAATCTGGAAGAAGGACGCCGTTTTTTCCCGCGCCACAGCTGCTTTTATCGACTTGATTGCGCAATACCTAAAAGCTATTTCCGGCGATAAAATATAAGTATTTTACATATAGAACCCCATGCGCTACAATCAAGGTGTTCCAGACGGAGCACCTTATTTTTCGTGTAGGAGAGCATGCGGGGTGAAAAGATGACGATTCAGGAGGCAAGCGACCGCTACAAGATTCCCATGGAGATTCTCCGGGAGTATGAAAGCTGGGGACTGTGCGGCGCAGTCAAAAAAGTGATGGGCGCATGGCAGTACGATGACGAAGACATTCAGCGCCTGAGTACCATCATGACGCTCCATGACGTGGGCTTCTCCAACGACGAAGTGGAGACTTACATGCGGTTGCTGCTGGAGGGGGAGAACACGGAGCAGGAACGGCTGGAGATCATCAGACGGCGCCGGGACAGCACACTGGATGAAATCCACTTCCGGCAGGCACAGTTGGATCGCTTGGACTATCTGCGGTACAAAATCCAAAAGGCAGGCCGGAAGAAAACCAGATGAAATCGGAGGCATATCGCGATGAAAAAAATTCTTTCTCTTGTATGGACGCTCACAATGGTATTTACCCTTGCCGCCTGCGGAAACAGCGACTCTGGGGAGAGCACTTCCCCGAAAGCGTCTTCCGGGCCGGAGAGCTCTGCCGCATCCGAAGAGAGCACCCCCTCTTCTGAGAGCACAGCTTCTACCGAGAGCACGCCGCAGGCCGAGGAGTCCTCTCAGCCGGAAACAGAAGCAGGTTCTAACGCACTGGTGGTGTATTTTTCCTGGTCCGGCAATACCGAGTCGGTAGCAAATGAAATCCAGGCTCAGACCGGCGCGGATATGTTTGAGATTGTTCCCGCAGAACCCTATACCGATGACTACGACACCCTGCTGGATATCGCGCAGGACGAACAGGCAAACGACGCCCGGCCTGCCATTGCAGGTACTGTGGATCATTTTGAGCAGTACGACGTGGTGTATCTGGGCTATCCCAACTGGTGGGGGGATATGCCGATGATCCTGTATACCTTCCTGGACGAGTACGATTTCTCCGGGAAAACCATCGCTCCCTTCGTCACCTCCGGCGGCAGCGGCTTTTCCGGCACCATCGGAACCATTGAGCGGATGGAGCCGAATGCTGCCGTAACCGAGGGGCTTTCCCTGGGAAGCTCCGAGGCGGCCGATCCCGGCAGCGATGTCGCGCAGTGGCTCTCCGGCATAGGGCTGGCGGAGTCAGAGGGATCGGAGAACTCATGACGGAATTAGAAAAGATGATAAAAGGTGCATGGTATGATACCCGCGCTCCGGAACTTCGCCGCATGAGCAACCGGGCGAAGGATTTGATGCGTCTTTATAACAGCCTTCCGGCGGAGAATGGGGAGCTTCGGGAGGAGATCATCCGTTTGCTCTTGGGAAAATGCGGAGTGAACGTCCGGATCAATCAGCCCTTTTTCGTGGACTACGGCTGCCATATTTCGGTGGGAAGCCATAGCCTGGTCAATATGAACTGCACGCTGTTGGATACCGGAAATATTACCATCGGCCACCACACGCTGATTGGGCCCGATGTGAAAATCTATACGGCCACACATCCCATACATGCCAAAGAACGTTTTTTCATGGACGAACACGGAGATCCGGCAATCCGAACACGAACTGCGCCGGTCACCATTGGCAACCATGTCTGGATTGGCGGTGGGACGGTGATTTTACCCGGCGTTACCATTGGCGATGGGGCGGTAATCGGCGCGGGAAGCGTGGTAAAGGATTCCGTTCCGGCAGGCATGCTTGCCTGTGGAAACCCTTGTACTGTGAAAAAAGAACTTGAAAACTAGGAGGAATACCGTATGGTGAAACAAACGGCGGGACGCCGGGATTTGGGCGATTTTGCCCCGAAATTTGCAGAACTGAACGACGATGTGCTTTTTGGCGAAGTGTGGAGCCGGGAGGACCGGCTTTCCCTGCGGGACCGCTCCCTGGTGACGGTGGTGGCGCTGATGTCCCAGGGGCTTGTGGATCCCTCTTTCCAATACCATTTGGAGACGGCTAAGAAAAACGGAATCACCAGAGAAGAGATTGCGGAAATTTTGACCCACGGGGCTTTCTATGCAGGATGGCCCAAGGCGTGGGCGGCATTCCGGATGGCCAAGGAGGTCTGGAAAGATGACGGTCAGGCGGAAAGCCGCGGCGGGCTGTTTGGCCTTGGACAGCCCAATGAAGCGTTTGCTCAGTACTTTGTGGGCCGGAGCTATTTGAAGATGCTCACTACGACGGGAGTTCCCATTGCCAACGTGACCTTTGAGCCGGGCTGCCGCAACAACTGGCACGTCCATCAAGCCGGTCGGAACGGCGGGCAGATTCTGCTGTGTACCGAAGGCCGGGGCTGGTATCAGGAGTGGGACAGGGAGGCGCAGGAGCTTCATCCCGGCGATACCGTGGTGATTCCCGCCGGCGTCAAGCACTGGCACGGCGCGGCAAAGGACAGTTGGTTTTCTCACCTGGCGGTGGAGGTACCGGGTGAGAATGCCGCCAACGAATGGCTGGAGCCGGTTTCCCGGGAGCAGTACAATCGTTTGCCATAAAAAAAGAAATGGAGGATCAAAACATGAGTAAGACCTTGATTGCCTATTTTTCTGCCAGCGGCGTGACTGCTCGCCTGGCAAAGACCCTAGAGAGCGCGACCGGCGGGGATTTGTACGAGATCAAGCCGGTCACCCCCTATACCGGTGCGGATTTAAACTGGAACGACAAACAGAGCCGCAGCAGCGTGGAGATGAAGGACCGGGCTGCCCGCCCGGCCGTTGCCGTGCCTGTGGAGAACGTGGCGCAATACGATTATGTTTTTGTGGGCTTCCCCATCTGGTGGTACGAGGCGCCCCGGATTGTACAGACCTTTTTGGAAAGCTACGATTTCTCCGGCAAAACGGTGATTCCCTTCGCCACCTCCGGCGGAAGCGGCATGGGAAAGACGGCGGCCATCCTGCAGAAAAGCTGCCCTGCGGCAAAGGTTCTGCCCGGAATCAGGATGAGCGGTTCCGCCTCGCTGAACGAGGTTTCCTCTTGGGTAAAAAGCCTTGGACTTTGAGGAGGGAGCGCAATGAAAATTCTGGTAATTGAGAGCAGCCCCCATCAGCATGGTTCCTCCAACCTGCTGGCCGGGGAATTTATCCGTGGTGCGAAAGAGTCAGGCCACGAGGTCACAGTGTTTGACGCCGGGCACGCCGACTTGCATCCCTGTTTGGGCTGCGGCGCCTGTGGAATGGCGGGACCTTGTGTGCAGAAAGACGACATGGCTGCTTTTCAGGAACAGCTGATGGCCTCCGACATGGCTGTCTTTGTGACGCCTTTATACTATTTCGGCTTTTCGGCCCAGCTGAAAACCGTCATCGACCGCTTCTACAGCATAAACGGACAGCTGACGGCAAAAGGACTGAAAACTGCACTGCTTGTCGCGGCCTGGGACAGCAACGACTGGACGATGCGGGATATCCAGGCGCATTATGAGACCCTGTGTCGCTACCTGAATTTTCAAAATCAAGGGGAGATCCTGGGCGTGGGCTGCGGCACCGTTGAGATAACGAAACGCACGCGGTTCCCGCAGGAGGCGTATGCGCTGGGGAAGCGACTCAGAGGGTAACGCGATGAAGCCGACTGCCATTGCAAAGCGCGCCGTGGATGTGCTGATGACGCTGGCCTTGCTGTTTCTGATGGGCTACCAGCTCTGGGGCCGGGCGGCCCACGAGTGGGCCGGGGCGGGGATGCTCCTTTTGTTCCTTGCGCATCACATCTTAAACCGAAGCTGGTATTCAGGCCTGCTGAGAGGCAGGCTCACCCCTATGCGGGTATTTCAAATCGGTGTGGATATGCTGCTTCTGCTTGCGATGTTGGCGCAGATGTACAGCGGCATTGCCATGTCCCGCTATGTGTTTGCATTTCTCCCCTTTGACGGAGGCATGGCGCCGGCCCGAAGGCTGCACATTCTGGGCGCCTATTGGGGCTTGATCCTGATGAGCGTTCATCTGGGGCTGCACTGGAATCTGTTTTTGGGGATGGCAAAAAGGAAAACAGGTAAGGCAACCCCCTCAAAACTCCGCAGACGGATCCTGTTCCTAATTGGCCTGTCACTCGCAGCTTACGGTGCTTTTGTATGGATGGACCGGGATTTTCCTACTTATTTGTTCCTGCAATCCGAATTTGTCTTTTTGGACTATGGGGAACCCCTTTGGTCGTTCTATCTGGATTACATCAGCTTAATGGGGCTTTGGGTATTTCTTGCTCATTACCTCAGCCGAGACTTGAGGAAGCTGGGAAGGAGCAGGAAGCGGTCAGCCGCTCCCTGAAATCGGATCGTTCCGCGTGCCCGCCCAGAGGGTAAACTGTGGGCGGATGGGATATAAAAGACGATGCGGCGACGCGCAAACCGGGTCGCCGCCTGTCGGATGAGAAAACTGGTTGCGAGGTTGGCAGCCCCTTTGGGGGCTCCAACCTCGTTTTTCCGTAGGCTGTTGGATTCCCTATTCCGACGCTGCATCTGCCGCCATGCATACCCGCCGGAGTAAATTTTGAAACAGGTCTTTCCAGGTGAGACGGGGCACCGCTTTTTCCGCCACCAGAGGAATTTCGCCCAAAACTTGCCCGTCTGCCTGGATGGTGAGGGTTCCCAGGCGCTGGCCTTGGCTCACAGGCGCCTGAACCGAGGGCAGCAGCTCTACGGTCCGGGTGACCGACTGCCGGAGTCCCTTGTCAATGAGCAGCTGCTCCTCTCCGGACGCCACAGGCTGCACGGTTTCCGATTGCCCTAGGACTACAGGCACCGGAGACAGAGTCTCTCCCTCTTGTACCGGCACCAAGGCGTAGTTGGCAAATCCGTAATCCAAAAGGGCTTTGGCCGACTGGAAGCGGTCCGTCGAGCTGGGACAGTGGAGGACGACTGCCACCAGCTCCAGCCCATCCCGCAGGGCGCTGGCCGACAGGCAATGGCCTGCGGCAGAGGTGTAGCCGGTTTTTAAGCCGGTCGTTCCCTCATAAAATCGAACCAGCTTGTTGGTATTGGCCAGGCCAAAGGAGCCGTTGCGCACGGTGTCCATCCAGATTGTGGTAAATTTTTTAATGTCGGGATGATGCAGCAGCAGTTCTCTGGACATCAGCGCGATGTCGTAGGCGCTGGTCAGATGCTCCGCTGCGGAGGGCTCATCGTCCAGCCCGGTGCAGTTGACGAAGTTTGTGTCCTCCATGCCCAGCTCTTTGGCTTTGGCATTCATTTTTTCTACAAAACCCGCCTCGCTGCCGGCGATGTACTCCGCCATGGCGCAGGCGCAGTCGTTGGCGGAGGAAACCGTAATGGATTTGACCATTTCCTCTACAGACATCGTTTCTCCCACCTTCAGATATACCTGGCTGCCTCCCTTGGCCGCGGCGGCTTCGGAAGCGGTGACGGTGTCCTGCCAAGAGATTTTGCCGGAATCTATGGCCTCCATAATCAAAAGCAGGGTCATGACCTTGGTGACACTGGCCGGAGCCAGCCGCTCATGGGCATTGGTCTCGTACAGGACGGTTCCCGTCGCCAGATCCATGAGGACTGCCGACGGTGCAGTGAGCTGCAGATCCACAGCGCCTGCCGGCAGGACCAGCGTCCCTGCCAAAACGCTGAGAAACAGTATCATGACAACAATTCGTTTACCCATATCCATCCCTCCCGGTTTTGCTACAGACTATGTCCCCGGGGACAAGAATATGAAAACAAGCCTTTTATTTGTGCGCTCCCGCCGGCAGCAGCGGGGGATTGGTGGGCTTATTTTATATAAAAGCATATCGATATTTCCTTATTTTTATGAAAAGTTACCAAAAAAACGTGGACAAATTGGAAAAAGCGCAGTATAGTAGTGCTAAAGTATACCCGAAAGGCTCCATGGGCCGTTCGTTTTGGAATCTGTGTAAAAGGTGATGATACTTATGGCATTTTCCTTCTTCGGCGGAATTCACCCCAAAGACCGGAAGGCGCTCGCCCGGGAACACGCAATTACGCCGTTTCCTCCACCCGCCACAGTGGTGATTCCCATGTCCCAGCATATCGGGGTCCCTTGTAAACCCTTGGTATCTAAGGGAGACCATGTAGACCTGGGACAGAAAATCGGAGACGGCGACGGCCTGTGCGTGCCGGTTCACGCCTCCGTTTCCGGAACCGTCCAGGCCGTGGAGGCCCGGCCTCATCCCAACGGTACCACCGTTTTGTCGGTTGTCATTGCCAACGATTTTCAGGAGACGGTTTGCCCGGATATCACGCGCCGGGCGAGTATTTCCGGCCTGAGCGCCCAGGATCTCATTCGGATCATTCGGGAGGCCGGAATCGTCGGCATGGGCGGGGCAACCTTTCCCACAGATGTGAAGCTCTCTTCCGGAGTGGGCAAAGTGGACACGGTCATCGTCAACGCCTCGGAGTGTGAGCCCTATATCACCGCAGATGAACGCCTCCTGCGGGAGCAGCCGGACCGGGTTTTGCAAGGTCTGGAGGTTCTGATGAGGATTTTGGGCCTGAAGCAGGGCTGTGTTGCAATGGAGAACAACAAACCGGCTGCTGCAGCGGCTGTCCAAGAGGCGTTGCACCGCCATCCGGGTATCCGGCTTCAGCTTCTGCCGGCCCGGTATCCGCAAGGCGCTGAAAAGCAGCTGATTCAGGCCATAACCGGCCGGCAGGTGCCGCCCGGCGGATTGCCGGCCGCAGTGGGCTGCGCGGTTTTCAACGCCGCCACCTGCGCCGCCGTCGCAGACGCCGTTTGGGAGGGCATGCCTCTGGTGAAACGGGTGGTTACGGTCTCTGGGGACATTGCCATGGAGCCCCGGAATCTGTTGGTTCCCATCGGCACGCCCTTTACGGATATGGTAGACGCAGTGGGCTTCCGGCAAAATCCCTACAAGGTGCTCTCCGGGGGGCCTATGATGGGGGTTGCGCAATTTGACCTGGCCGTTCCGGTGACAAAGGGGACCAATGCCGTGACCATTTTGGGACAGAGCAACCGGTATTTGACAGATGCGCCGCACTGTATCCGCTGCGGGAAGTGCATCCGCGTGTGTCCGATGCACCTGATGCCTCTGTTCCTATACAGCGCCGAGCGGCGCTCGGATCTGGCGGAGCTGAAGCGGCGGAATGTGACGGACTGCATCGAGTGCGGCAGCTGTGCGTACACCTGCCCCGGCTGTCTGCCTTTGGTACACAGCATTCGGACAGCCAAGCAAAAGCTGCGGGACGCCGCTCCGGCCAAACCGGCTCAGGAACCGGCCAAAGCGTAAGGAGGGAACGATCGTATGCCGAATAAAATCAAGTATTTTTACGAGCTGACCGTGTCCAGCTCTCCTCATGTACATAGCCCCAACCGGACCTGGCGCCTGATGCTGGACGTGATACTCGCGCTGCTCCCGGCTCTGGTGGGAGCGGTGTTCTACTTCGGGCCCCGGGTGCTGGCGCTATGCGGATTTTCGGTAGCCGCTTGCGTGGGCCTGGAGTGGGGTTACCGGAAAGTCATGAAGCTGGATGCAACCGTAAAGGATCTGTCGGCTGTGGTGACAGGATTGCTGCTTGCGTTTGTGTGCCCCGTGACCATTCCCTATTGGACTCTATTCATCGGCGATTTTTTTGCCATTGTGGTCGTCAAGCAGCTCTTCGGCGGCATCGGCAAAAACTTTATGAACCCGGCGTTGGCGGCAAGGGCCTTTCTGTTTTCCTGGCCGGTGATCATGACGACCTGGGTGCAGCCGGGCAGCCGGGTCGGCTTCTTTGGCTCCCATGCCGACGCGGTGACTGCAGCCACGCCCCTGGCCGGACTGCATCAGGGAGCCCTGCCCGGTGAAGACCTGCTGACGCTGTTTCTGGGCCGGACCGGAGGCTGCTTGGGAGAGACCTCTGCTCTGCTTTTGCTCCTGGGCGGCGTGTATTTGGTGGCGCGGCGGGTGATCAGCCTGCGGATTCCCTTGTCTTATCTGGGGACTGTCGCCCTTCTCTCCTTTTTCTTCCCCCGGGGGAACGATCCGATCCTGTGGGCAGCCAGCCAGCTGCTCTCCGGCGGTCTAATGCTGGGCGCTTGGTTCATGGCAACCGATTATGTGACCTCCCCGGTTACCGGCTGGGGACAAATCCTGTACGGCGTGGGCTGTGGCTGTATCACGCTGCTCATTCGGTATTTCGGTTCGTATCCGGAGGGCGTCAGTTATGCCGTTTTGACCATGAACGCCTGTGTGGTCCTGCTGGACAAGATCGGCTTGCCCCGGCGCTTCGGCGTCGGCAGAAGGGAGGCGGCGAAATGAAAAAGCACCCAAGCGGCGGCGTATCCGCCGTCGTCACCCTATTTCTCATCACTGCCGTCATGGCCGGACTGTTGGCGATGGTCAACGCCGTTACGGCCGGACCCATTGCAGACGGACTGCGGGAAAAGACGGAAAAAGCGCTTTCCGGCGTTTTGGCGGAAGGTGTCGTCCTGGAAGAAGAGCTGGAAAATTTCCCGGATGAAACCGGCCTGGTGGAGGCGGTATACCGGACCTCCTCGGGATATGTGGTAGAAGCCGTCCCTTCCGGCTACGGCGGGGAGATTCATATGGCTGTGGGCGTGGATGGGGCCGGACAGGTAACCGGCGTTCAAATCATCAGCCATACCGAGACGTCCGGTCTGGGTGCAAACGCCGCAGCGAACAGCGCCGCCGGGCAGAGCTTCCGGGACCAGTTCCTGGGAGCAACCGGACAATTGGCGGTCACCCAGGACGGCGGAACCATAGACGCCCTGACCGGCGCGACCATGACCTCCCGCGCGGTGACCCAGGGGGTGAACGCCGCCTTGGCCTGCGCGGCGGCATTGGAAGGAGGCAGTACGTCATGAACTGGAAAAGACAGCTGAAGGAGGGACTGCTCACCAAGAACCCCGTCTTGGCGCAGCTGTTGGGCATGTGCTCTACCATGGCCATTACGACGACCTTATTCAACGGAATCGGCATGGGACTGTCCGTCACTATTATTTTGATTTGCTCCAACGTGCTCATCTCGCTGCTTCGGAAGGTGATTCCCGGCAGCATCCGGATTGCAGCCTATGTGGTCATCATTTCCGGCTTTGTTACCATGGTAGACCTGCTGCTTCAGGCCTTTGTCCCGGCCCTTTCCGAGAGCCTGGGGGTGTTTATTCCTCTGATTGTCGTCAACTGCATCATTTTGGGCCGGGCTGAGGCCTTTGCCTCCAAAAACGGCGTCCTGGCCTCAGCCGTGGACGGCCTCACCCAAGGCCTGGGCTACACGGTGGCGCTGGTGGTGATGTGTATCATCCGGGAGTTTTTAGGCAGCGGTACGTTTGGCGCCGGGCTCCTCCACGGCGGTGAGGGAATCCGAATCCTGCCCGAACAATATCCTGCGCTTCTTCTAATTTTGCCCTTCGGCGGCTTTTTGACGCTGGGGTGTCTCATCGCCTTCTCCCAATGGCTCTCCAAAACCCTGGACCGGAGGCAACGTGAGCGGGAAGCGGAAAAGCGAAAGGAGGCTGCCGTCCAATGAACGTTACCTCTTTATTGGCAATCGCTCTGGGCGCGATTTTGACCAACAATTTCATCCTGGTCAAGTTTATGGGCATCTGTCCTTTTATGGGCGTGTCCAAAAAGACGGATACCGCCATGGGCATGGGGGTTGCCGTCACCTTCGTCATGGCGCTGGCATCCGCCGTGACCTGGGCGGTGGATCACTATATTTTGACCCCGTTGAGTTTGGGCTATATGCAGACGGCGGCTTTTATCCTCATCATTGCCGCCATCGTGCAGGTGGTGGAGATGTTTTTAAAGAAGAGTATGCCGACGCTTTATCAGGCGTTGGGAATTTATCTCCCCCTGATTACCACCAACTGCGCTGTTTTAGGTGTGGCGCTGCTGAATATTCAGGAGCAGTATGATTTTTTAGAATCCCTGGTCTACGGCTTCACCGGCGGCCTGGGCTTTACCCTGGCCATTGTGCTGTTTTCCTCGGTCCGCCAGCGGGTGGAGGAGGCGGAATGTCCCGAGAGCTTTCGAGGATTTCCCATTGCGCTCATCTCCGCCGGACTGTTAGCGTTGGCTTTTATGGGCTTTTCCGGCCTTAAAATCTTTTGAGGAGGCGGGAATATGGAAATATTGCGGCAAGTTGGCCTGGCAGTGGCTGTACTGGGAGGGTTAGGCGCCCTTTTCGGCTTGGCCCTGGCTGTGGCAAACCGGGTGTTTTATGTAGAGACCGACTCCCGTCTGGAGCCCCTGATGCAGGCGCTGCCCGGGGCGAATTGCGGCGGCTGCGGCTTTTCCGGATGCGGGGCCTATGCGCAGGCTGTTTTGGGCGGCAAAGCGCCGGTGGGCTTATGCATCTCCGGAGGAGACGAGTGCGCCCAGGCTATGGCCTCCATCATGGGCGTCAAAGCGGAAAAGGTTGCGCGCCAGGTGGCGTTCGTGCGCTGTGCCGGAGCTACGGCGCGGGATAAGGGGGTCTATGAGGGGATTTCCGATTGCCTGGCCGCTACAAAGGTGGCCGGACGGGGGCCGCTCATTTGCAAATTCGGTTGCTTGGGCTTCGGCAATTGCACCAAGGTGTGTCAGTTTGACGCCATTCACTTGGAGAACGGCGTCGCCCGGGTGGACCCGGATCGGTGCACCGGCTGTATGAGCTGCGCCGCCGCCTGCCCACGGCATATCATTGTACCGGTGCATTATGGCGCGCACATCACCGTTGCCTGCTCCTCCACAGCCCGGGGCTCCGTCACCCTGCGCGGCTGCGACATTGGATGCATCGGCTGTTCCAAATGCCAAAAGATTTGTCCGAAGGGCGCCATCACGGTGGTCCAAAACCTGGCCCGGGTGGACTATCAGCTGTGCGACGGGTGCGGCCAGTGTGTGGAGATCTGCCCTCGGGGCTTAATTTCCAACTCCCATTTGACGCCTTGTGACGCCGGAACGGTATTGAAACCGGAAAATCCGGTACCCTAACTGCGGATAAACGGCGTCTGCCGGAATGCACAGGGGATTTTCAGAAATGCCAGACGACAGCCTTGACTTTTCTTCTTTTTTGTGTCATGATGGCAAAAAATCACCGTCGAAGGAGGTGCTTTCCCATGCTCAGGATCCCGCCTCAGGTTATGGGATTGATGGAGCGCCTGGAGTGCCGCGGCTTTCAGGCCTGGGCCGTCGGCGGGTGTGTGCGGGACAGTCTTCTGGGCCTCCCCCCTCACGATTGGGACCTGTGTACCGATGCCCTGTCGGAGGAAATGGTCCGGATCTTCTCAGATTTTTCTCTGGTGCGCATCGGGGAAAGGCACGGTACCATTGCCGTCGTCCTAGAAGGCCGACCGGTGGAAGTGACCACCTTCCGCACGGAGGGAGGCTATGAGGACCACCGGCGGCCGGATTGGGTTCATTTTGAAAAAGATATCGGGGCAGATTTGTCCCGGCGCGATTTTACCGTCAATGCCATGGCCTACAGTCCCCGCAGGGGATTGGCCGATCCCTTTGGCGGGCAAGCCGATCTCCGGGCCGGGGTTCTTCGGGCTGTGGGAGAACCGGTCCGGCGGTTTGAGGAGGATGGCCTGCGGATCCTTCGAGGCGTTCGTTTTGCAGCCCGGTACGGCCTGACTCCGGAGGAAAAGACTTTGGCCGGAATGACGGCCCTTGCCCCCACCCTGGCGAGCCAAGCCCGGGAGCGGGTCTTCACGGAGCTTTGCGGCTTCCTCCCGGCTGCCCGGGCGTCGGATTTTCAGGTTTTTGCTCCGGTGATCCTAGCAGCCGTTCCTGCACTTGGGCCGTCTTGGGGCTTTCAGCAGCACAATCCCCATCACGCCTTTGACGTTTATACCCATACGGCCCAGGTGGTCGAGCGAGTTCCGCCGGATTTGCCCCTGCGGTGGGCGGCGCTGCTGCATGATGTGGCAAAGCCCGCCTGCTTTACTTTGGACGAGGCGGGAATCGGCCACTTTCGGGGACATGCCCGCCGGGGCGCTGAAATGGCCCGGGAGATTCTGAAAAATCTGCGGGCGCCTCGGGCTCTGGAGGAGCATGTGGCGATGTTGATTGCCTATCACGGCGTCACCCGGGATCTGGGACGTTTGCAATCGGATCAACCTTTGCGCCGCCTGCTGCGCCGTCTGGGGGAGAAGGCGTTGCGGGACCTGCTTGCCCTGGATCGCGCCGATGACGGCGGCAAGGGAACGCAGTCGGCCCCCGATTCCTTTGACCGGTTTGAGGCCGCTCTGGACCGAATTCTATCGGAGCAGCCCTGCCTGACCTTGAAGGACCTTGCCGTCTCCGGCCGGGACCTATTGGACCTGGGATTTCCTCAGGGACCTGAACTGGGCCGTGTGCTCCGCATGCTGTTGGACGAGGTGGGAGATGGTCGGCTGCCTAACGACCGGCAGGCCCTTCTAGACCGGGCCAGAGCTTGGAGCATATCATAGCTTCCCCATACGTGTGGAAGCTTTTTTCACATGGATCCTTTGCCTGCAGAGTTGTTCCTCTGCGAAGACGCCGCCGGTACGGCAAACGTCACAAAATTTGGAGAGAACTTGACCATGAGTATGAAAGAAAAAATGCATACAGGAGCCCTCTATTTACCCGGCGACCGGGAAATTCTGCAAGAGCAAATGCAGCGCCTGGACCGCTTGTATGATTTTAATATGACCCGTCCTTCTGAGCTGGCCAAGCGGCAAGCTCTGCTGAAGGAGATGTTTGCAGAGATTGGAGAGGACTGCTATGTTGAGCCCCCGCTATATTCCAATTTCGGCGGTGGGCACGTCCACTTCGGCCGGAACATTTACGCCAATTTCCACCTGACTTTGGTAGATGATACCCATATTTATGTGGGCGATTACACCATGTTCGGCCCCAACGTGATTGTGGCAACGGCAGGGCACCCCATCTTACCGGAGCTGCGGATTCAGGCTTATCAGTACAACGCACCGGTCCATATTGGAAAAAACTGCTGGATTGGAGCAGGGGCCGTCATTTTGCCGGGAGTCACCATCGGAGACAATACGGTAATTGGCGCCGGCAGTGTGGTGACGAAGGACATCGCTTCTAACGTGGTCGCTGTGGGAAATCCGTGCAGAGTGCTACGGGAGATTCATGAGCATGATAAAGAGTATTATTTTAAAGATAGAAAGATAAAATTTTCTTCTTTGTAGATTTTTGTTTGGTAGACAGAAAAGGGAATGTCAAGAGGTTTGCAGATACTGGAGGAATGGAGTCGGACGGCAATGAAGGTAGCTTCATGTTCCTATACTTTATGTTGCCCCACTGAGTACCGGCCACATGGCATAGCCGGGCACAGGCCGGCATCAATGCAGAGTTATCGTCCGGGAAACTGACTACCACACGGGTGCGGCGGCGGATCTCCCGATTCAGCCTCTCCATGACATGGTTGGTGCGGATGTGCGTCCAGTGTTCGCTGGGAAAATCGCAGTAGGTCAGAGTCTCCTCCATGCCGTCCGCTATCTTCTTGGTGGCCTCCTTCCGTTTCACGGAATGGAGTTCCTCCACCACAGCCTTAGCCTTTTCTCCGACAGTTCCTTTGCGCTCGTGAGCATGAATTGCCTTAAGCATCTTGACTACCAGCGTAGCCCTGTCCAAGCCACGGCCACGCAGCCGCTGGAAGAAGCTGACCCAGCCGGCCTTGTCCTCTTTCATGCCCTCAGCGACACCCAAAACCTCACGGTACCCGTTCTCGTTGACCGCAATTGCTAGCAGAATGGCTACATTCTCAAACTCTCCGCCCCAGTTGCGGCGCAGATAGACCCCATCCACATAGACATGCGGATCACGCCCACCTTCCAAAGGACGATCTCGCCGATCCTCAATGTGGACATATACCTTCTTGTTTCGTTCCCTGGTGGTGGATGGAGAGACCTTGCTGCCCCAAAGAGCTTCCTCTTGATTACTTCCTCATTCCGTTGTACAATTTTCTCTGACATGGTTTGCTGTCTCCCTATCAGAATGGTGTGTCGTGACTTCATTCTACCGGAGTTCTGTAAACCATGTCCTTCTATTTTGGGAAACTTATTTTACCTTGCCCCTTTTCGGAAAGTGCGGATATGGCAGTTTCCCGCCCAGCTCAAGTGGCAAGTTCTCGGTGTGCATCGATGCTCTCATTACGGGCCAGGGCTTTACAGAAAGCTTCGAAGGTGTCTTCATTTTGCTGGAAACATTGCGATTCACATTTCAGATTTGTAAAAAGCAGGGGCTAAACGATGTGGCTACTGTTTTCCGCAATTTTAGCAAAAAATTGGCGGCGAACAGGTAATATTGGGCAGAAAACCGTGTCCTATATAGTAGGGGATTCAAAATGGATGATGGAGAAATTATTAATTTACTATGGCAAAGAGATGAGGCTGGGATATCAGGATTGGAGCAAAAATACTTTGCTTATTGCAATACAATTGCAATGAACATTTTACAGAATGCGGAGGACGCAGAGGAGTGCGTTTCAGACACTTGGTTGAAAATTTGGAGTTCCATACCGCCTAATTACCCGAAATCCTTAAAACTATACGCAGCGCGCATTATTAGAAATCTTGCGTTTAATCGTTACCGCGATTCACATGCGGAAAAACGTAGAGGTGATCAGTTATGCACGCCACTGGAGGAATTATCTGAGTGCATTCCGGGACAGTTTTGCATGGATGATATATTGAATAGATGGGAGTTGAATGGAGTCATTCAGAAGTTTGTTGCTGGCTTACATACGAACGAGAGGAACCTCTTTCTCCGTCGCTACTACTATGCAGATGATATTTCGGCAATTGCAAACCGATACCGCATGACCGAGAATCACGTTTCTGTTACCTTGTACAGAATCAGAAAGCGACTAAAGAAATTATTAGAGAAGGAGGGGTACAATGTATGAAACCAAATGAATGGTTGTTTGACGCCATCGGGTGTGTGGAAGACTCATTTCTTGACCAAACAGAAAAAGTATCGAAAAGTCCTAAAATTGTATGCATCAGTGCCGCGTGTCTCTGCATTCTGGTTCTAGTGGGGGCGATTTTATGGTGTAGGCTGTCAGAAAATGCGCTGGAATCCCCGCCCTGCCTAATGGAAAATCTAGTTGAGGAATCATCAGTTGTTGCGCAAGTGCTGGTAACTAAGAAGGAGCATACACTTGCCTATTCTCCGATTGATAAAGGTACAACTTACTTCACGGATTATACTGTTACAGTTCTTGAGGATTATTTTGGGCCCGTGTCTGTCGGAGAAAGTATCGTCGTTCGCACAGTAGACGGTGATGTAATGGAGGATCATAATTCTCAGGCAGTCAGTCCGGCGCTTTCAGATGTGAATGCAGGGGCGGTTTTACTGGTTTTCCTGAATCAGCCGTCAGTGGATAGCAACAATTTGCTGGGAAAAGGTAATATATTTTATCCAACGGATTTGAATCGAGGGGTGTTTACAGTCGATGGGAAAATGGCAATATGCATGAATGATGGAAGCTGCTACCAAATTAATGACTTAATCGAGAAATTGGCTCTAAACGCAGGGGAATAGAGCGGTTTTGATACGCTGTTTCTACGACAGGGGGAATGATATATGAAAATATATATTTAAAATAAATTAAAATAAATTGTGAGGTGAGCATCAAGTGAAAAAGGTCATTCAAATATGCACTGCGTGTGTTTTTGCGGTTACGCTGTTATGTACCTCGGCTTCTGCTGAAAATCAAATTTCGCGGCCTACTTCGGATGGAATTATAAGAAAAAGCGTTGAGAATGATGGGGATTTGAAAACTGAATGGGAGGAAGCGCAGGAGTTTGCTTATCTTGACCCGGAAAATGCATCGCCTGAAATGAGAGAAAAAATTCTCTCCGCAAGGAATGCGATTATTTATGATACAGACTGGGTGGCAGACGGATTTGAGATGCGTGTGGAAGACCGGGATGGAAATGTGATCCAGCGATTGCCGCATTTCTCTGAGCTTTTTCCCAGCTGGGATTTGCCAGTGTATGACCCTGAACAGACACAGGCGGATCATGTCATAACCATTCCGGTGGAAAGGGAGCCAACGTCGAGAATTTACCTATTGCCTGAAATGATTTGAGTTTGTGTTTTTAAAAGAAAGAGAATCTTTATGAAAATATGCACTATATAAGTATAGTATAATAATATCATAAATTGCGAGGTACATGAGAAACACAATTAGTGTTTTTTCATAATCATGATGCTGATGACAGCATCCTCGATCACTGTCCGAGCTATTGATGTCGAGACAGTTCAGTCGAGGTATGCTTTGATGTGTACTACCGATTTCTATTATAGTACTGTGAATTATCTTTATGGGCTCGGAGTGGTGCCGCAGACATCCACAGTAACTAGTACGCAAAAGGGGGCTCCTGCTGCTTCGCTGACTCATGGCCAAATTGTTACGTTCCTTTGGAAAATGCTGAATGAGCCCAAATCTAATGGCGCAGTAACAACATTCTCTGGCTGTAACACAAGGACTTATTCCTATAACGCAGTGCGCTGGGCAAGTTCATGGAATGTCGGAATTCGTACTGGCTATGAAGATGGAACATTCAAATTGAATCAGGGAGTAACGCAATAGGAGATGCTTACCTTCCTATTACAGATTTGCCTGCCATTGTGCGTATGCGAGCAATACAGATTCGGATAAGAACATTTTTGTGGATATATTTAACTTACCATTCCTAACAAATAAGGGAACTTTCATAAAATTTAAAGGGACTGTTGCAAAATAGACTTTTCAGGAATTTTGCCTATTTTTTAGCGGGAGAAACCACGAGCTTTCGTGATTCCTCCCACTATTTCTAACTTTTGGAGAGAGTGATTTTGCAAAAATTGCATTTTGCAACAGGTCCAATGACTTTTGTTTGTGCGTGTGCTCTGTCCACATTGGGTCAAAAAACCAGCGCGAAATCATATGCTACGCAAGTGTAGAAATGAAAACGGCGGGCAATGGAGGTATCATCCATGGAGACTTCCGGGTGGGGCCGTTTTTTTCTGTGTAGAAAAAACGCACTCAATTTAGTGGCACACTTTACAGGGATTGTCCTTCCCGGCGGCTTTGGCCTC